>ERZ724527.992-NODE-992-length-13429-cov-3.935397_pt1 | contig 13429 bp, 9 predicted proteins | sample MGYA00376060_ERZ724527 | MGnify/ENA primary metagenome ERZ724527 (study PRJEB28724, sample SAMN07190886) | activated sludge metagenome | isolation source: activated sludge of sewage treatment plant in Hong Hong | place: USA: Christiansburg, Virginia | collected...
CCATGGCGATCGTGATGGCCGGGCTTTCCACCTACAGAAAGGGGCTTGCGGCCTTATCGCAGGGACTCCTGAATATCAATGCCCTGATGTCCGTTGCGGTCACCGGCGCCTTTGCTATCGGTCAGTGGCCTGAAGCCGCCATGGTGATGGCCTTGTATGCCATTGCTGAGCTGATCGAGGCAAGGTCGATAGATCGGGCGCGGAACGCCATCAAGGGCTTGTTGGCACTAACGCCTGAAACCGCTGAAGTTAGACAGGCCGATGGAAGTTGGAATGTGGTCGCTTCTCGCGACGTAATGCCTGATGCTATCGTCAGGGTCAAGCCTGGAGCGCGTATTCCGTTGGACGGCGTCGTGAGTTCCGGGAGTAGTGCGGTCAATCAGGCGTCGGTAACCGGCGAGAGCCTGCCGGTGGACAAGACCATCGGGGACGCTATCTTTGCGGGGACGATCAACGAGTCGGGGCTGTTGGAGTTTAGGGTGACGGCCCGATCCACGGAGACCACGCTGGCCCGGATCATCCATGCGGTTGAAACCGCTCAAGGCAGCAAGGCACCCATGCAGCGTTTTGTCGATCGCTTCGCGGCCCTCTACACGCCTGCGGTGTTCGTGATCGCACTCGCCGTGGCACTCTTGACCCCGTGGTTGTTGGAGTGGAGTTGGTCTCAGGCGCTATATAAAGCCCTCGTTCTTCTTGTGATCGCATGCCCTTGTGCCTTGGTGATTGCAACGCCCGTAACCGTAGTGAGTGGGCTCGCCAGCGCAGCACGGCGGGGAATCCTGATCAAGGGCGGCGTGTATCTGGAAGAGGCCCGTAAGCTCAAAGTCATTGCCCTCGACAAGACAGGGACGATCACGGAAGGCAAGCCGAAGCTGGTCGCAACTGAGATCCTGGACCAGACTGTATCCGAGAGAGTGATTCTGGAGTGGGCCGGTAATCTGGCGGCGCTGTCCAGCCATCCCGTGTCGAAGGCCATTTCAACGGCATTGGTACCGACAGCCGCGGTGGTTGATAACTTCATGACTTTGCCAGGGCGCGGTGTTCAGGGGCGCATCGGTAGCCAAGACTTGATCCTTGGGAATCATCGCTTGATTGAGGAGCGCAAACTGTGCGGCCCTGCGATCGAAGCGCGTCTCGTCGAACACGAGGCTCAGGGGCGCACGATGACACTCCTGGCCAACGCAAGTGGCGTGCTGGCGATCTTCGCCGTGGCCGACACGATAAAACCTCATGCCAGGGAGGCCATCTCAGCCTTGCATGTCCTTGGAGTTAAGGGGGCCATGCTGTCTGGTGACAATCAGGCAACGGCCAAAGCCGTTGCCATGCAGGCAGGTCTTGATGACGCACGTGGTAACTTACTGCCTGAGGACAAGCTCAAGGCCATTGAGGCTTTGCAGAAAGAGCATGGCCCCACGGCGATGACCGGCGACGGGATCAACGATGCGCCTGCGCTGGCTCGCGCCGACATCGGCATCGCAATGGGGGCGGCGGGGACGGATACCGCCATGGAAGCCGCCGACATCGTGATAATGAACGACGATCTGCGCCGTATTCCTGAAGCCATTCAGCTCTCGCGTACGACGCACCGGGTCCTCTGGCAGAACATCATTCTGGCACTGGGAATTAAGGCGGTCTTCCTGGTTCTGGCCTTGCTGGGGAGTGCCACCATGTGGATGGCGGTGTTTGCTGATATGGGGGCCAGCTTGTTGGTGGTTGGTAACGGACTGCGGCTGCTACGTCGCGTACCATCTGATGGCGAGGCCGCCGCGGTTCACGTCTGAGCTGAAACTCCTTCGGGTATACTTTTGAGCATGCGTTTTTGGGTCGCTCTCCTTCTGGCCGTCTTCATGCCGCTCCAGCTTAGCTGGTCGGCGGTGGGGGCGTATTGCCAGCATGAGACGGGGAAGAATGCCAGCCATTTTGGGCATCACAGTCACGAGCACCAAGTCTCGAAAGCGGGAGCCTCCAAGCAATCGGACTCCGCTGAAGGCGTTGCCGTCGATGGAGACTGTGGCTTGTGCCACTACAGTGCCCTCAAGATCCTCGGTCAGGGCACGCTCTCCTTGCCTCGGTGTCCGGTGCCCTCTGCACCGGAGTCGACGCCAGCCTTCTTTCGTACCTACTTCCCCCCAGGCCCTGAAAAGCCCAACTGGCTCGCTGCGCTCTGATTCGGCGCAGCGACCTGTTTTAGCTTCCACTTAGAGCACGTCTTCAGGCGTGCTGCGGCGCCGGATCTCGTTTGTTTCGTCGTTCTGTCGGTCCCTGCCGATGACTGCACAACAAGGAGATTTCAATGCGCACCTCCGTGCCATTCAGAACTGCATTCCCGCTGTTCGCGGTCCTTTTTGCGACTGCATTCGGTGCCTATGCTCAGGCGCCGACATCACGTTCCACGCAAGCTGTCGTACTCAATCAACTGACTGTCGAAGGCGGGGGGCCGTTGACGCTCGCCGCCGCGCTTGATCTGGCCCTGCAGGCCAACCCAGATATCACCGTAGCACTGCGCGAGCGTGAAGCTAGTGAAGGCGCTGTGATTCAGGGGCGCGCCCGGCCTAATCCGTCGATTGAGTATCTTGTGGAGGACACCCGTACAACAACCCGCACGACAACTGTGCAGCTCAACCAGCCCATTGAGCTCACAGGCAAGCGGAGTGCCCGGATTGCGATTGCCGAGCGTGGCCGCGACCTCGCTGACATCGAGTTGTCCACTCGCCGCGCCGAGATTCGAGCCTCAGTCATCAGCTTCTTCTTCGATGTCCTTTCGGCACAAGAGCGGACCCGGCTTGCTGCAGACACCGTCATTCTTGCAGAACGAGCTACGGGGGCTGTCTCGAAGCGCGTCATCGCCGGAAAAGTCTCTCCTGTCGAGGAGACAAAGGCGCGCGTTGCAGAAGCTGCGGTCCGGGTTGAACTGGCACAGGCTCAAGGTGAACTGCGGGTTGCCCGACAGCGACTGTCAGGGCTCTGGGGTAATCCGGTTCCACGCTTCGAACGTGCGGAGGGAGACGTCGACTCCCTTCCTCCCGTACCGTCGTCTGACAACATCGAGCAACGTATCGACGCATCGCCCATCCTCAAGAGGGCCTCAGTCGAGATCACCCGGCGCACTTCTGTCACTGCACTGGAGCGTGCCCGGCGTGTGCCCGACCCAACAATCAGTATTGGGGTGAAGCGGGCCGAGGAGCTTGGCAGAGATCAGCTTCTCGTGGGTGTGTCGATTCCGATTCCCGTTCTCGATAGCAACCGCGGCAACCTCCTCGAAGCCCTCAAACGGGAAGACAAGGCACGGGATGAACATACCGCCCTACGCGTCCGGCTTACCGGTGATGTTTTGCAGGCGCGCGAACGGCTGAGCAACAGCCGGCTTGAACTCGAATCCCTGCTGCGTGATGTGCTGCCCGGGGCGCAACTGGCCTACGAGAACGCAACGAAGGGCTTTGAGCTGGGCAAATTCAGTTTCCTCGATGTCCTGGATGCTCAGCGAACACTGTTTCAGGCACGTAACCAGTACCTACGCGCCGTGACCGATACCCATCGGGCCGCGGCTGAAATCGATCGGCTTCTTGCTGATCGTATCTCGGAATAACGGAAGAGAATTCCAACATGAATTTGAATGACATGACGACCCGGATCAGCAGAAAACACCTGATCGCGGTAGCCCTGATCATCGCCTTTGGCGGAGTGGCAGGTGGCTTCATTCTCTACGGCGGACATGGAGCTTCGGAGCGGGAGCCCCATGCGCATACGGCGGAGCATGGCGATGCCGAACATCACGGCGCGAAGGCAGATAAGGCACATGCTGACGATGCCGGGCATGGCGATGATGAGCATCATGCCGAAGCCGCCAACTTGGGCGAGCATGGTGGAGTGCTCCTTACGGACGGTATCACCCGGGCTGAGATCAAGCTGGATGAAAGTACTGGTGAACCTGTCATGCGGCTTTGGCTTCTTGACAATGGCAAGCCCATTGCGCCCGGTGCAGTGAAGGCCGAACTTACGATCACTCGACCGACGGGGGACGTGGAGCGGATGGCGTTTGTTGTCGACAAGGACAATCTGAAATCGCAAAAGGCAATCGCAGAGCCCCATGTCTTCGACGCTGTCGTGGTCGTCGAAACGGGGTCTCAAACCCGGCGCTTTACGCTCAGTCGAGAGGAAGGCAAGGTCGAACTCAGTAACGAGCAGATCAAAGCCGCGGGAGTGGAGATCGACAAAGCCGGTTCAGCCCGGATTCGATCGTCTCTACAGCTACCCGGCGAGATTCGCTTCAATGAGGATCGGACTGCGCATGTTGTTCCTCGGGTTGCCGGGGTGGTTGAGAGTGTCTCGGCCAATCTCGGTCAGCTCGTCAAGAAGGGGCAAGTCCTGGCGGCGGTGGTCAGCCCGGCGCTTGCTGAACAACGTAGCGAGTTGATGGCGGCCCGGAAGCGATTGAGCTTTGCCAAGACAGCCTATGAGCGCGAGAGAAAGCTGTGGGAGGAGAAGATCTCGGCAGAGCAGGATTACCTGCAAGCGCAACAGGCGCTGCGCGAGGCCGAGATTGCCGTTGCCAACGTGCAGCAAAAGCTCACTGCCATCGGAGCCAGTGTGGATGCGGATGGTGGCCTCAACCGCTACATCCTCCGTGCGCCTTTTGATGGCATGGTCGTCGAGAAGCACATTGCCCTTGGTGAAGCAGTCAAGGAAGACGGCCAAGTGTTCACGATCTCCGATCTGACCACTGTATGGGCGGAAATCAGTGTGCCGGCCAAAGATCTGGCCCGGGTTCGGGTTGGCGAGAAGGTCACCATCAAGGCATCGTCCTTCGACTCCACAGCGACCGGTACGGTGGCCTACGTGGGGGCACTCATTGGCGAACAAACCCGTACGGCACGGGCGCGGGTGCTCCTCTCGAACCCACAAGGGAGCTGGCGTCCTGGGCTCTTCGTCAATGTGGAAGTGATCTCGAGCGAAGCCGAAGTGCCGGTTGCTGTGTTGTCTGAGGCTATTCAGAGCATGGATGGCAAGAGCGTTGTGTTCGTCCGAGTCGGTGATGGTTTTGTGACGCAGCCCGTGCAGACCGGGCGCAGTGACGGGACCCGTACCGAAATCCTGTCCGGTCTCAAGGCCGGCACGCCCTATGCCGCGGCAGGCAGCTTCGTGCTGAAGGCTGAAATCGGCAAGGGCTCTGCCGAGCACGCGCACTGAGAGCGAGGGGAACGATCATGTTTGAACGCATCATCCGCTTCTCCATCGAGCAGCGCTGGCTCATTCTGCTGGCCGTTTTCGGGATGGCCGCGCTGGGTGTCTTCAGCTACCAGAAGCTGCCCATCGACGCCGTGCCCGATATCACCAATGTCCAGGTCCAGATCAACACCCATGCTCCCGGTTACTCTCCGCTGGAGACAGAGCAACGGGTGACCTATCCCATCGAGACGGTGATGGCCGGCCTGCCCAACCTGGTCCAGACTCGCTCCCTGTCACGCTACGGCTTATCCCAGGTGACGGTGATCTTCAAGGACGGGACCGACATCTACTTCGCCCGGCAGCTGGTCAATGAACGGATCCAGGGTGCGCGGGACAAGCTGCCCGCCGGCATCTCGCCGGCCCTGGGGCCGATCTCGACCGGGCTCGGCGAGATCTACCTATGGACGGTGGAGGCACGGGAAGGGGCCAGGAAGGCAGACGGGAGCCCCTATACCCCCACCGACCTGCGCGAGATCCAGGACTGGATCATCAAGCCGCAGCTGCGCAATGTGCCGGGCGTGACGGAGATCAACTCGATCGGCGGGTTTGCCAAGGAGTACCAGGTCGCCCCCCTGCCGGAGCGCCTGGCTGCCTACGGCATGACGCTGCAGGAGATCGTCACCGCGCTGGAGCGCAACAACGGAAACGTCGGCGCCGGCTACATCGAGAAGCGGGGGGAGCAATACCTCGTGCGCGCTCCTGGCCAGGTGAAGACCGAAGAGGACATCCGCAATGTCATCGTCGGTACCGCCCAGGGCCTGCCGATCCGCATCCGCGACGTGGCCGAGGTGGGGATAGGCCGTGAGCTACGTACCGGGGCCGCCACCGACAATGGCCGGGAGGTGGTGCTCGGCACGGTCTTCATGCTGATCGGGCAGAACAGCCGGACGGTCTCCCAGGCGGTGGACAGCAAAATGGAGGAGATCAACCGCAACCTGCCGGCCGGGGTGGAAGCGGTCACCGTCTATGACCGCACCACACTGGTGGACAAGGCCATTGCCACAGTGAAGAAGAACCTCCTGGAAGGCGCCATCCTGGTCGTCGCCATCCTGTTCCTGTTCCTTGGCAACATCCGGGCTGCACTGATCACCGCCTGCATCATCCCGCTGGCCATGCTGTTCACCTTCTCGGGGATGGTGGCCAACAAGGTGAGCGCCAACCTGATGAGCCTGGGTGCGCTCGATTTCGGCATCATCATCGACGGCGCGGTGGTGATCGTCGAGAACTGCGTCCGCCGGCTCGCCCACGCCCGCGCAGCCCTCGGCCGCCCCCTCGACAGGACGGAGCGTTTCCACGAGGTCTTCAAGGCCTCGCGCGAGTCGCGGCGGGCGCTGCTGTTCGGGCAGTTGATCATCATGGTGGTCTATCTGCCGATCTTTGCCCTCACCGGCGTCGAAGGCAAGATGTTCCATCCGATGGCCTTCACCGTGGTCATCGCGCTCCTCGGGGCGATGATCCTGTCGGTGACCTTCATCCCGGCTGCGGTGGCCCTCTTTATCGGCGACAACGTTTCCGAGAAAGAGAACCGCTTGATGCATTTGGCCAAGGAAGCGTATGCGCCGGTGCTCCAGTGGGCCATGAATGCCAAGCCTGTCGTGCTCACGTTTGCCTTCGTGACAATAATTGTTAGTGGCCTGATCACCATACGGATGGGCAGCGAGTTCATCCCGAACCTCAATGAAGGGGATTTCGCCATCCAGGCCCTGCGTATCCCGGGCACCAGCCTGACCCAGTCGGTGGCCATGCAGCGGCAGCTGGAGAGCCGGCTGAAGGAGAAGTTCCCGGAGATCGAGCGCGTCTTTGCGCGGACGGGTACTGCGGAAATTGCGTCGGACCCGATGCCGCCCAATATCTCGGATGGCTACATCATGCTAAAGCCCGAAAGAGACTGGCCTGAGCCCAAGCGAACGCGAGACGCCCTGCTCGAAGCCATCCAGGCCGAGGTGGCCAGCTTGCCTGGCAACAACTACGAGTTCTCGCAGCCCATCCAGCTGCGTTTCAACGAGTTGATCTCCGGGGTGCGCAGCGACGTGGCCATCAAGATCTTCGGTGACGACATGGAGGTGTTGAACGGAAGCGCCTCGGAGATTGCCGCCATGCTGCAGAAGATCGATGGGGCCTCTGAAGTGAAGGTCGAGCAGACCACCGGCCTGCCGGTGCTGACCGTTCAGATCGATCGGGAGAAGAGCGCCCGCTACGGCTTGAATGTTGGCGATGTGCAGGATGCCGTGGCTACCGCGATCGGCGGGCGCGAGGCTGGCACCGTCTTCGAAGGCGATCGCCGTTTCGACATCCAGGTCCGACTACCCGACAGCCTGAGGAGCGATCTGGAGGCAATCAAGCGGCTGCCAATCCCCTTGCCCCGAGGCGGGGTGGGTGGAGATGCCCGGGCGAAGTTCATTCCGCTGGCCGAGATCGCCAGCCTGGAACTGGCCCCCGGCCCTAATCAGGTCAGCCGGGAGAATGGCAAGCGGCGGATCGTGGTCAGTGCGAATGTGCGTGGGCGAGACATTGGCTCCTTTGTTGCAGAAGCGGAGCAAGGGCTCGCGCAGATCAAGGTGCCGACAGGCTATTGGACAAGCTGGGGGGGAACCTTCGAAAACCTGCAATCTGCTGCTGCGCGCTTGCAGATCGTCGTACCCGTCGCGCTACTGCTCGTTTTCGTGCTGCTGTTCGCGATGTTCGGTAACGTCAAGGATGGGCTGCTGGTGTTCTCGGGCATCCCCTTTGCGCTGACCGGGGGCATCATCGCCCTGTGGCTGCGCGACATTCCGTTGTCGATCTCGGCCGCCGTCGGCTTCATTGCCCTGTGCGGTGTGGCGGTGCTTAACGGTCTGGTGATGATCGCCTACATCCGCAGCCTGCGTGAGGAGGGGCAGGCGCTGGACGCGGCGATCCACGAGGGCGCCTTGACCCGCTTGCGTCCCGTGCTGATGACGGCCCTGGTGGCATCGCTGGGCTTTGTTCCGATGGCGATTGCAACGGGGACGGGAGCGGAGGTTCAGCGCCCCCTGGCCACCGTTGTGATTGGTGGCATTCTCTCTTCAACGATCCTCACCCTGCTTGTGCTGCCGCTGCTGTATCGCTTGGCCCACGGTTCGGATGACGACAGTCGACAGGATGATCGTTATCCTGACAAAGGGTGATTTCAACCTGAACCCCTGTTCGCTATATGCCATTCGCCCCTGTCAGTCGCCAGGTTCAAGCTGGGGCTGATAGGGGCGTAGTGGTATTAGTTATTCGCGAACGCTTTGTGGGATGAGAAGTCCGACTAGGTAAGAGAGTATGGAGTAGAGAGGACGATTCTGCGGGTTGAGCCTAGATTTGAGGCCATCAAGCGGGCCTTTCTTATGGCAACGACACGGACGACGCCGGTATCCATTCCATTCTTGGTTCTTTGTTGTGAGTGTCAGTAATTTTGTGTTCGAGGCGTGCATGGAGTGATGCCGGTCATTCGGGATCACTCCATGGCTTTCATTTTGTCACGGCCGGGATGAGGCGCTCGCCGTACAGAATGGCGAACTGGTTCATCGCTGCCTTCCAGCGCAGCATGGGCTTCTTCCCGTCGGCAGTGATGTTGCGCAGCGCCAGCCAGATCCTGATCTCGGCAATACGAAAACGTTTGGACGATGGCGAGCCTGCCAGGAGAGCGATCATCGAAGGCGCCATGGAGCGGGTCAGACCGGTCCTGATGACGGCCCTTGTCGCCTCACTGGGATTCGTACCGATGGCAATTGGAACTGGAACGGGGGCCGAGGTGCAAAGACCGCTCGCGACGGTGGTCATTGGCGGCTTGATGACTGCGACGGTGCTTACGCTGTTCGTGTTGCCCGCGCTTTGCAGCGTCGTCCTGCGCCGCAAGACCTCTTCCGAAATTCCCGCACTGGCTTTGGACAAGGCGTGACCCGCCGAGCCCAGGGAAAACAAAGGAATGTCACGATGCTGGACGTACTTGCAGATCGAACTTATCGGCACCTGCTTGGTGCTCAGGTCATCGCCTGGAATCGGGTGAAAACCCATTCCCCAGCCCATTCGATGGGCATCAAAACGGGATTGGGAATCCAATTTCGGGAATGAAGTCATAAGAAATCGGCTGGCGAGGGGCAATGTTGGCGCGCTTTCTTGGGGGGTTGCATCGGACTGCTAAAGAGATCAACCATCCTTCGACGCCTTGGATTGTTCCGCGTGTTTGAAACTGGAATGCTCTTGGACCGCCTCAATCAGGCTGACTCCGCTAAGAAGACACAGGCCGACCAATCCCCATGCGGCACTCTCGCCGAAGCTCAACCAGAAGAGCCCTGCGAGAAGTGTCGCAACGGCCGCCACAATGATGCGAGGAACAGGTTGGGGAAGCCACGCCAGCACGGCATAGGCAAAGGAACTCATGAGAAGCATGTACGCAACACCTCCCATGTGGCTCCCCGTTTGGTTGAAGTCGAATGCTTCTATCGAGAACTGACGCCAGGGCATGAACCACAGCCACATCCCCCCAATGCCTAACAACGTCCCTACAACACGTTTATCCATCTCACTGTACTCCGTCTCGCCAGGCGCTCTTCACTTGCTGGCACTACCCGCTTGATTCACGAACGCCCCCTTGAAGGCCTCTGGAATGTAGCTATCCACGACAGTTACCTTTCCACCAACAGACTCGGCTGCCAAGCGCAGATCGTTCATCGCGCGGGGGATGAATTGGCTTGAATCTCCGATCAGGGAGCGGGCGGCAGCGGACCCGAGGGCTTGAGGAGTCATTCCGCCACTTGCTTTGACGAACGTCGCGTAGACGTCGATCTGATAGCCGCTCTTGTACGGCAGGACGCAGACAAAGAAGCTTGTTCTCTCCCCGTACTGCGCCATGCTCGTGCTGTCTGAGGCCAGCGTCATGAGCGCATCCTTGCAGACAGGAACACGTACGTTCTGTGCTTGGGCTGCCAGTAGGGCTCCCATCTTTGTGCCGCTAAACGGATCTTTCAGCTCAAAGCGCCCAGGGGTTTCGGGCAGCACCGCAGGTGGGATGTCCCGGTTCACTCGCACCTGACTCGAGTGCTTCTGAACTGCTTCAAGTACGGCGTTCAACAACCTGGTGCGATCCACACCCGCAGGCTGCACATCGTAGATCACGAAGGTCGATTCAGTCTGGTAGGTAGGCTGCATGGAAGCACAGCCCGCTAGGGAGGCGGCGGCCGTGGCCAGTATCAGTTTCTTCAATCTTGAATCCTCTGGGGTAGTCATTACGGGCAGGCGTACCGGAGCCTGACGAGCCCTCACTCCTTCTTTGCCAAGCAGCCTGGAGGCCGAAATCAAACAACCGAAGGAAAGCCAACTCGATTGGCATTATGCTACTTTTAGAGTGTCGATTCAAAGAGCGCATGACGGTTTACTCGGTGGGTGACCACCGAACTCCTTCCCACGCCTGAACAAGCACTCGGCCTCGCTATCCGCAACCGCAGGAAGGTGCGTGGCTGGTCGCAGGAAGACTTGGGGTTCGAGTCAGGGCTGCACCGCACGTACATTGGCGTGCTTGAGCGGGGGGAAAAGAACATCTCCCTGCGGAACTTGATTATTGTGGCCTCCACTCTCGGAGCCAAAGCATCAGAGTTACTAGATGAGGCTGGCCTATAGCTTTGCCGTATTGGCTGGTCTTCAATGCTCGACATTTCCATGTCGTGCCAGCATGGGTGAGTGTGGCAGTTGATGCGCGCGACCTAAGCCTGAAGTTGTCCCCATCCCGTGGACAGATAGCGGCTTGAAGCTCCGCCGTTCGATCATCTTGCACTCGAGGTTGGCAAAGAAGCTCTCTGCCATTGCGTTGTCGTAGGCGTCGCCCCGGCTTCCCGTCGATTGGCGCCCATCGTCTGGCAGTGCTGGTCGAAAGCCAAGGAGGCGTATTGAACTACCCTAGTCATGGACCACGCCCTCGGGCTTACGCGTGGCCAGCATGTGCCCGACTTGCAGACTTGCTGCCGAACTCCATGTCCCTGTCTCCCACCTGTACGAGCCCGAGGACGATCTGGCGGAGCTGACTCGCCTTCTCGGCGGATGCAGCCCTGAGCGACTCCGCGATTTGCTCACCCAGCTTCAGGAGGGGTGAGCTGACTGTTTAGGTCGAGTGCTCGTCGGCGCCGCTGCCTCACGATTGAGGTATTGCGCCCCGATTCTGTGCCGGCACCGCGCATGAGCTCTTCTGGTTTCTCCCAGGACCCCGAGGAGCGCGCCGTGTGCCGCACGTGTTCTCTCCCGATGCCCTGAGTCAGTCAGTTCTCCCTGCACCCACAATGCGTCCAGCAGTCGGATTGCCAGATCCGCCTGGATGAAGAGATCGGAATAGGCATTGGCCAGAGGACTGCGAATGTCGGTTTCGAGAACCTCCAGTGCGCCTGGCTCACCTTCCAGCAGACCGTGGGCTTCGATCTGCTTCCGAGCCCAGCCGATCATGTTCTCGACCTTGCGGGCTTGCTGCTGGACGTAGGCCTTCAGGTACCGGGGTTCTTCCAGAGCGTGGTCTTGGCCCAGGACGTGGGGAGCAAACACGCAGATGGCGTAGAGGCGCCAGCTGGTTTCGTCGAAGTGCTTTCTCCAGATCCCAATCAGTCGCGGGTTGGATAGGAGGACTGAACGGGAGATGCGGGTGCCACGCAGTGGCGGAATTGATGGACGAGCGTCGTCTTCATGATGATCCATGAGTGTCTCCAAGCTATGTCGGGGGAGGGGAGTGACGGGACGTCCGCTGTCATGAACAGCATAGCGAATCGTCCCTAAACCCTAAGCGAAAGCTGTGGCCAGCTACTGAGCGTTTGCCTCGCTGCCGATCCGGGCGGAGTTCATTCCCTTAGGACATAGGGCCGCCCGCCCAAGTGTCGGTGGTAAGCACCGAACCCGCCTTGTGTCGGCGCGTTGCGGGCGACCAGATCTGCCTGGCCGGATAGGCGATCGACCATCGACAGGATGTGGGCATCAAGGCTGAGTGGCTCGCGCAACCCGAGCCAGTCTGGCGCCCCTTTGGCGGCGGTGATGGCGTGCAGGAGCGCCAGATAGTGTGCTTCCGGCACGATCACACGGTGCTGGGCGCGGGCAGCGGCGATCCACTCGAGCACGGTGTGCTTGTGGCCGAGGAGGGTGCCGCGTTCGGTCATCTCGAAGCGACGGTGACGACCATTGAAACGGTACTCCTCGGCCTTGCCGGCATCGTGCAGCAGGCTGCTGGCGAGGAGGACAGGAAGATGCGCTTCCGAGTGATGGCTGGCGAGTGCCCGCGCCCGCTCGGCGACTTCGACCGCGTGCCGGAAATTGCCGTTGCGTCCATTGTGATGCCCCGCCAGAGAGCTCGGTCCATCCAGATAGCGCTCGAATCGGTGGTGGTCCCAGAAGATTGCATTGAAGAGATGCTGGAGCGGTCGTCCCAGGCCTTCCCAGATTTGCGTGGCACGTGCCACCAGAGGCCTGTCCTTGACCCAACTGTGGGGGACTGTCGCAAAGGGATTCAAGTTGGCCTCCGGCCGTTCCAGTTTGACCAGGCGGGAGATCCTGATTGCGCCCGTCGTCGACACTGGGCGACCGAGCCAGCGGATCGACACCAGCGCGCCGGCCGTGAGTCGATTGTCGGGTTGGCGGCACAACCATTCCACTTTCAGGCCTGCCTGCTCGTGAAACAGAACGGCCTGACACAGCATGTGTCGCTCATCGAAGGGGAATCGCGCTATCGACTGAATACGAAGGACCGGTGGGAGGCGATCCACAAGCTGATCTGCGCCCGGCAGGCGGCTCGTACCAAAAGTGACTTTGACCTCAGACATCGCAGTTCTCCTTGAGCGTTTCAACGGGCAGGGCCTGGCTGGCGATCGATTGAGTGATCAGCCGTTCGAAGGCTGAGCCGTCGCGACGGGTGAGATTGGGGACGTAGCGGGAATAGACGCGGAACAGCATTTCGGTGGTGGTATGACCGAGCTGTCGGGCAATCCACTCCGGTGCCTCGCCGGCTGCAAGCCACAGGGTTGCGGCTGTGTGGCGACACTGGTAGGGACGTCGCTTCTTGAGGTCCAGGTGCCGAAGTAGCGGATACCAGACCCGGTTGGTCACGTTCTTGTGATCCAGCGGCTTGTGCAGGCGGTTGCAGAAGACAAAGTCCGAGTGCTTCTCCGTCGCCGCCTGCTGACGTTTCAGGGCGTCGAACACGAGCTGGCTCATCTGGATGTCCCGTTGAGAG
>ERZ724527.997-NODE-997-length-13384-cov-4.205342_pt1 | contig 13384 bp, 13 predicted proteins | sample MGYA00376060_ERZ724527 | MGnify/ENA primary metagenome ERZ724527 (study PRJEB28724, sample SAMN07190886) | activated sludge metagenome | isolation source: activated sludge of sewage treatment plant in Hong Hong | place: USA: Christiansburg, Virginia | collected...
CGCATGCCGCGCGTCTAACTCAACCGCCGTTTACACAAAATCCGGGACACCCTCGACCCGTCTAGGACTAATGTCCAGGTGATCAATTTACAGCCTACTTTCCCTAATCGACAAAGATCACTTTGTTCCTGCCCGAGTCCTTAGCCTGATACACCCCTTGATCTGCTCGTGCAATCATGGCCGAGAGCAGTGTCACATTCAAGCCCGCACTTGATGGCGCATCAGTTACGTTCGCCAGAACTGAAACCCCGCAAGATATGGTGAGCCGGATGGATCGTTTTTCGTCGACCGGAATGGATTGGGCTGCCACAATCTTTCGAATACGTTCTGCCGTTGCGACAGCGTTTAGCTGGCTTACCCCGGGAAGCAATACTACAAATTCTTCACCCCCATAGCGAGCAAGCACTTCGCTTGCGCGCAGTTGGACCTGAATGATTTTTGCCACATAACGCAAGACCTCATCGCCGACTTGGTGCCCGTAGGTGTCGTTCATGGATTTGAACTTGTCAATATCAAAGAAGAGGCAGGCAAGCGGACAATTGTTTCTCACGGCATAGGCGACTTCTTCCATGCTACGTGCCTCAAAATAGCGGCGGTTCTTGACTCCGGTAAGGATGTCAGTCAGGCCGGCCGCTTTTAGCCGCTCAGCTGATAGCGCGCTTTGAAGACAAAGCGCAGCAATTGCCGAAAGTCGCTCCAAAAAATCTGTTCCTGACCCGGTGGTAAACCGCTCTGAATTTGCACTGGCCAGGTTGATACTGCCAAGGACTTGCCCTTGGTGCACTAGTGGCAAGACTGCAATAGAGGCAATTGTTTTCCGACAGTCCCCAAACAACTCGACTGCATTTGGCTTAATCTGTCCAAGATAGGGGACTAATTTGTTGTCAAGGGTCTTCGACAATGCGGCATCGGAGTCCAGTGTCACAAAATGACTCTCCAGTCCATGGCGATCTTGGCTCTCAAGCTCTAGCAGTTTGATGACTTCGTACTCCGGATCGACTATTGCGACTGTCACCCAGTCAATCAAGAAGTCATTTCTGTAGTCATGCGCCAAGGTCGACAGCAGTTCCCCAAGAGAACTTGCCCCGATCAACTTACGTTCAAGCGCATCGAACTTCTTTCGCTTAACCTCGTTCTGTCGCACGAGGCGCTCCATCTCCTGCAGCTTCGCCTGAAGCGACGCGATCATCTCCACTGAATCCATTGTTCTGTTCCCTGCTTTATTCTGATTGCTTCTTGTAGACCCCCATTGTGCTAACTATCTGCATTTGTTGCAGAGGAACCGCATCAATGTGGGCATTCACAGCGCCAACTCAGAAGATCAAGCCGAAGGTTCTGGGAAAAGTGGATATTCCGATTTGGAATGCAGAAATGAAAAAGCCACCAGTCTTTCGACTGATGGCTTCCCAATTTGGCGGAGCGGACGGGACTCGAACCCGCGACCCCCGGCGTGACAGGCCGGTATTCTAACCAACTGAACTACCACTCCTGGTAGTGCAGCTTCGCTACCTGATCTTTCGATCAAGCAGCCAAGCGCTGCAAACTTGGCGACCCTACGGGGATTCGAACCCCGGTACTCACCGTGAAAGGGTGATGTCCTAGGCCTCTAGACGATAGGGTCAAAACCTAAAACTTTTCGACATTCCTTGGTGGAGGTAAGCAGGATCGAACTGCTGACCTCTTGCATGCCATGCAAGCGCTCTCCCAGCTGAGCTATACCCCCTATGGTTTCCCATTAAGGTGAACATACTTTTTAATTTATGTTCGCGTCGAGCCTCGAATTATATACTGATTTTTAGAGGTTTTGCAATCTTTGTAAAACAACTTCTCTTTTTGACAATGCCAAGACAGCATCCAGCGACGGCGTTTGGGCAGTACCCATCACCAAGACCCGCACAGGCATTGCCAGCTGAGGCATTTTTAGGCTGTGTTTCGCCAGTACTTCCTTGATAGCGGCAGCAATGCTGGCCTTGTCCCATGCACAGCTTGCAAGGCTCGCGGCAAGTGACGCCAGCACGGGACGAACCGCTTCCGTCACATGCCGGGCCTTCTCTTCTGCTTTAGGCGTGACATCGCCATAGAAGCTTGAGACCCAATCGGCAAGGACTACCAAGGTCTCGCAGCGGTCTTTGAACAGGCCACAGATGTCAGCCAAGCGTTCGTCGACCGTCAATCCCTTTGCTTGAACGAAGGGCGTGACCAATGCAGCCAAACGGGCGCTGTCTGCCGTTTTGACGTAGTGGGCATTGACCCACAGCAACTTGGCTGGGTCCCACTGTGCGGGACTCTTGTTCAGATGGGTGCCATCAAACCAGCTAACCAGTTGCTCAGCACTGAAGAGTTCTTCGTCGCCGTGGCTCCATCCCAGGCGAGCCAGGTAATTGAGCATGGCCTCGGGCAGGTAGCCAGCTTCTTGATACGCGGTAACACTGACCGCACCGCGCCGCTTGGAAAGCTTTTGTCCGTCGTCACCCAGAATCACCGGACAATGGCCAAACTGCGGCAGTGCCGCGCCCAAGGCATGGAAGATGTTGATCTGCCAAGGCGTGTTGTTGATGTGCTCGTCGCCCCGGTACACATGGGTGATCTGCATGTCCCAGTCATCCACCACCACCGCAAAGTTGTAGGTGGGGATGCCGTCGGTGCGCACGATGATCAGGTCGTCAATCTCGCGGTTATTGATGGTGATCGGGCCTTTGACCAGGTCATTCCAAGTGACGTCACCTTCAGCCGGGTTTTTAAAGCGAATCACGGGCTTAACGCCTTCAGGCACTGGCGGCAGCGTCTTGCCCGGCTCAGGGCGCCAGCGGCCGTCATACAAAGGCTTTTCGCCACGGGCTTTTTTCGCCTCGCGCACAGCGTCGAGTTCTTCAGGCGAGCTGTAGCAACGATAGGCCTTGCCCTCGGCCATCAATCGCTCCACCACAGCGGCGTAACGGTCCAGACGCTGCATTTGATAGATCGGACCTTCGTCATAGTCCAGGCCCAGCCATTTCATGGCGGCCAGAATCTGGTCCACCGAATCCTGCGTGCTGCGGGCCACATCCGTGTCTTCAATGCGCAGAACGAATTTGCCACCTTGATTGCGGGCAAACGCCCACGAGTACAAAGCCGTGCGGGCAGTGCCCAAGTGCAGGAATCCAGTGGGTGAAGGCGCGATGCGCGTGCGTACAGTGCTCATGTCAATAAATCAAAATTGATAGCAACAAATGCTTATCAGTTAGGCCGAAACGGGCAAATAAACCTTAAAACTCAAGCTAAACATCAACTCTGATTAGGCAATGCCAAGCGCGAGGTATCTTCATCGCCCTCTTCCGCCCCAACCCGGTTGGCGTTCAGGCGGTCAATGTCTGCGGCGGTGATGTCACCCGTGACATAGATGCCGTCAAAACAGGATGCATCAAAACCGGTGATCTCCGGGTTGAGCGAACCAATGGCCCGCTTCATGCTCTCGACATCTTGGTAGATCAACGCATCACAGCCGATGACGTCGCGGATTTCCTCCAGCGTGCGGCCATGCGCCACCAACTCGCTGCTGGTGGGCATGTCGATACCGTACACATTGGGGAAACGCACCGGCGGCGCGGCACTGGCCATGTAGACCTTGCGCGCACCGGCGTCACGCGCCATTTGCACAATCTCACGGCTGGTGGTGCCGCGCACGATGGAGTCATCCACCAACAGCACGTTGCGGCCTTTGAACTCGCTGGCGATCACATTGAGCTTTTGGCGCACGGATTTTTTGCGCACCGCCTGCCCCGGCATGATGAAGGTGCGGCCCACGTAGCGGTTTTTGACAAAACCTTCGCGGTAGGGAATGCCCAGCAAATGGGCCAGCTGCGTCGCACTCGGGCGGCTGGATTCTGGAATGGGGATGACCACATCAATCTGGTCCGGTGGCACGGTGGAAATCACACGCTTGGCCAAGGTCTCACCCAGGTTCAGACGAGCCTGATAAACCGAAATGCCGTCCAGCTCAGAGTCAGGACGTGCCAGATACACAAATTCAAAAATGCAGGGATTGAGCTGCGGATTGTCTGCACATTGCTGTGTATGCATTTGCCCTTGCAGGTCAATGAACACGGCCTCACCTGGTAAAACGTTGCGCTCAAAGATGTGTCCGGTGCCTTCCAGGGCGACCGACTCGCTGGCAATCATGCGGGTGCCGTCTTTGCTGACGCCCATCGCCAAGGGGCGGATACCGTGCGGATCGCGAAACGCGAGCAGCCCGTGCCCTGCGATCAGTGCAATCACGGCATATGAGCCCTTGATGCGGCGGTGCACATTGCGCACGGCGGCAAACACGTCTTCAGGCTTCAAAGGCAGGCCACGCGTGGATTTTTCCAGCTCGTGGGCGACCACGTTCAGCAAGACCTCGGAATCGCTTTCGGTGTTGATGTGGCGATGATCGGTATTGAACAGCTCGGCCTTAAGCGCATGCGCATTGGTCAGGTTACCGTTGTGCACCAGAACAATGCCAAAGGGCGCATTCACATAAAAAGGCTGGGCCTCTTCCTCGCTGTAGGCATTGCCGGCAGTGGGATAGCGCACTTGGCCCAGGCCACAGTTGCCAGGCAGGGCACGCATATTGCGGGTACGAAACACGTCCCGCACCATGCCCTTGGCCTTGTGCATGAAGAACTTGCGGTCCAACTGGGTAACGATGCCCGCAGCGTCCTGGCCGCGGTGCTGCAAGAGCAGCAAAGCGTCATAAATCAGTTGATTAACAGGAGCGTTGCTGACAACGCCGGTAATTCCACACATGGTTGGGTTTCCTAAGAGGCGGCGCGAACCGCCGAAGCACTATTCTGGCAAATACCGTGCAAGCTCGCTGGGAAGCAAAGGCTGCACGGCTTTGTAAAGACTTTGAAGACTGGCGACGCCGCTTGAGGCCTGCCACTCGTCGTGTTTGCGCAGTGGCGTCATGCCCACCACCAGCACCAGGGCCATGAGCATGAGCAGGCCACGAATCAAACCAAACAGCCCACCCAAGGCCCGGTCAATGGGACGCAAACCAACGGCCGAGATCAATTTGGTCAGCAAAGCGATGGTGAGGCCACAGGCCAGCAGCGTCAATAAAAACACCACGGCAAAGCCTGCCAGGTAGCGGGAACCTTCGCCCGCTGAACCCATGGGCAACAAGGCCCCCATGTCGGCAGCAAAAATCTGAGCCACAAAAAACGCCACGGCCCACGCCAACAGTGACAAGACTTCGTAGATCAAGCCGCGCCAGACGCCCACCAATGCAGACACCAGCAGAATCGCCAGCAAGACCCAATCTAATGGCGCCAAGGTCATGGGTGTGCAGTGCGATTAAAGCGTCAGGATAGACGCGGGCAGTTGCAAGGCTTTGACTTTTGCAGCCACCTTGTCAGCCTCGGCATGGGTCGCAAAAGGCCCTACCCTCACACGGATGCGCTTGCCTTCTTTGGTCTCGGCCACATGGGTATAGGTCTTCAGACCCGCCCGCTCCAGCTTCATACGGGCTTCTTGCGCTTTGTCCGCTTCGGCAAAGGCACCCACTTGAATCACCAGGCGCAAATCGCCTTCTGCTGACTTTGACTTGCTGTCCTTGGCATCTTTGCTGTCTTTGGCACTGTCTTTGCCAGCATCCTTGCCAGTGGCTTTGCCTTCCAGCAAAGCCTTGGCTCGGGCACCGTCGTCCGCCTTGGCGGCAGATTTCGCATCTGCTTTGGGTTCTGGCTTGGACTCTGATTTGGCATCAGGTTTAGCGGCAGGCTTGGGTTCAGGCTTCTTATCGGGTTTGGCTTCAGACTTAGGCTCGGCCTTGACTTCCACCTTGTGCTCTGGCTTGGAATCTGGCTTGGCGACGGGTTTGGCAGGCTCTTTAGGCACGATCTGCTCTTTGTCACCCAGGCTCGCAGCCGGCACTACTTTTGATTCGGTGGGTTTGATGGCTGCAACAACCGCTGCACCACCAACCGCCCCACCTATTGCACCGCCAACGGCACCAGTAACCACACCGTTCGACGCATGTTGTGTATTGGGAGACTCCAGGCTTTGCGGTATCTGCAGCGGCGCAACCTTGGCCTTATCCGGCATGTCGATCTGAATGTCCACCGGCACAGGGCGGGGCTGCGAGTCAAACAGCATGGGGAAGCCCACCACACCGGCCAGCACCAGCACCACGGCACCAATCAGGCGATGTTTGGCACGGCGGCGCAGCACATCCACGCTCTCGGGCTGGCGGGCGGAGGGTGCTGACGAGTCCCCAGATTGGCGCGACTTGAAAAATGCCATATGCGATGCGTGGATTTCAGGGTGATGGGCGTTGAAAAAGTTGGCTAAAACCAGCGGCAAAGCGCCAGATCAGCCCAGATGCTTGGCTTGCAAACGGGGTGTGCCGTCTTTCAGAACGCCCCCCACCGTGTAGAAGGAACCGAAGACAACGATTCTATCAGTGGGGTCTGCCGCAGCGATGGCGGCGTCCAGTGCGGCCTGAGGGTCTGCGTGAACACTGCTGGCCACATCGGTGCGTTTGTTCCCCTCCTGCCACTTGGCTTGCAAATCCAGTGCCCGTGCGGCACGCGGCGTGGGCAAGTCGCAAAAGTACCACCGATCAATCATGGGGCCCACGCGCTGCAGCATGGGGGCCAGGTCTTTGTCCGCCATCGCGCCGAAAACAGCGTGGGTGCAGGGTGAAAAACCCATCGCATCCAGATTGGCTGCCAGCGCCGCCACCGAATGGGGGTTGTGCGCCACATCCAGCACCAGCACCGGTTCACCCGGCACGATCTGGAAACGCCCAGGCAACTCCACCAGCGCCAGACCATTGCGCACCGCTTGGGCGGTCACCGGAATGCGTTCACGCAGAGCCTCCAGTGCCGCCAGCACGCCAGACGCATTGACCAGCTGGTTCGCGCCGCGCAAAGCCGGATAAGCCAAGCCTGCAAAGCGGCGCGCGCGCCCAGACCAAGCCCATTGCTGCTTGTCGCCACTGAAATTGAAGTCATTGCCTAAGCACCACATGTCCGCCCCCAGCGCTGCGGCGTGGGCGGCAATGCTGTCTGGCGGTACCGGGTCGCTCACCACCACGGGCCGCCCTGCGCGCATGATGCCGGCCTTCTCGAACCCAATGCTTTCACGGTCTGGCCCCAGCAACTCGGTGTGGTCCAGGTCAATGCTGGTGATCACCGCACAGTCGGCGTCGATGATGTTGACCGCGTCAAGCCGGCCGCCTAGCCCCACCTCCAGAATGGCGGCGTCCAGCCCGGCCAGGCTCATCAGCCGCAGGATCGCCAAGGTGGTGAATTCAAAATAACTGAGGGTGATTTCTCCTCTTGCGGCTTCCACCTCAACAAAACTTGCTATCAATTGTGAAGCATTGACGCTTTCACCATGGATTCGGCAGCGTTCTTCAAAGTGCACCAGATGTGGCGAGGTGAACACGCCCGTGCGATACCCCGCCTGCTGCAATATCGCTTCTAGCATGGCGCAGGTGGAGCCCTTGCCGTTGGTGCCCGCCACAATGATCACCGGGCAGTCAAAGCGCAGGCTCATCAGCTCAGCCACTTGTTTCACACGGGTCAACCCCATGTCAATGGCGCGGGGATGCAGGGTTTCGCAGTAGGACAGCCATTCTTCTAAGCTGGAAGACGGGCCTGGGCAGGACTGAAGGTTCACGTGGGCAGTAGATGAAGACTCGGACATGAGGGATTATGGTGGCTAGCCAGTGACGAGCAGGTGGCCAGCACGCTGAGGCTGATCTGCAGTAATCTCGCCACTATTGATCGAATCGCATCTGAATTGCTGTTCAATTGCGATTCGATTGCGATCCAAGCCCACAGGCGTGCGCGCCAGGAGACAGCATGAAACCATTGACCGGCCTCAAAGTGCTGGATTTCAGCCACGTGATTGCAGGCCCATTTGCCACCTTTTATTTGGCGCAACTGGGTGCCGAGGTCACCAAGGTAGAAAAACCCGGCGGTGGCGATGTGATGCGCGGTAATGCCAAAGGGGCCTCGCAGTTCGCGGCATTTAACGCTGGCAAGCAATGCGTGCAAATTGACATTCAAACGCAGGAAGGTCAGGCGCAGGCCATGGAACTGGCCCTGCAGGCTGATGTGATGGTGGACAACTTTCGCCCCGGCGTGCTGGCCAAATATGGCTTGGGCCATGAAGCCGTACAGGCACGCAACCCCAAACTGATTTTTTGCGGCATCTCGGGCTACGGCACGCAATACGAGCCCTGGCGCGAGCGCGGTGCTTACGACCATGTGATCCAGGCGGCAACCGGCATGGCCATGCTGGCCGGTGAGCCGGGTGGCCCACCTGTCAAAACGGGTTTCCCTGTGGTGGATGTGATGACTGGCGTGCTGGGGGCGTTCGCCGTCACCGCTGCGGTACAGGAGCGTCAGCGCACGGGTAAGGGCCAGTTCATTGATATTTCGATGTGGGGGGCTTCGCTACAGCTCATGTACCCGTTCACGGTTGAGGCCATGGCCAGCGGCATGTCGCCGCCCCGCGTGGGCAACAAGGGTTATTCAGGCAGCCCGGCGGCCGAGTATTTCGAGACCACCGAAGGCTGGATTGCGCTGGGCGCCAACACAGCAGAGCAAATCGTCGCCTTGTACGGCGTGCTGGGCTGGGACAAAGCCCAGGCAGCGGTTGACCTGGAGCGCGGCCCCGGCTTTGCGCGGGCGCGCGATCCTCAGGCGTTTCGCGACAAGTTGGCGGCCCGCTTGCGCGAGAAACCCGCGAACACCTGGGAGGCGGAGCTCAACGCCGCAGGTATCCCCGCTGCGCGCGTGCGTCAGCTGGGTGAATTCACGGCTGAAGCCCAACAACTTGGGGCGCTGGTTGCGGAACATCAGACCTTGGACGGTACCACTGTTGCCCTGCCTGGACTTGGGTGGTTCAGCAAATCAGTTTAATTTTGATAGCTACAAACGCATATCAGACATACCGAAAGTGCATTTTCTATTGACAAGGATTCAAAGATGCCCGCATTAGACCCCGCCCTGATCGATGCCTACGTCTATACCTTTCCGTTCTACGAGATGGCGCGCACCCGCTACCTGTCAGTGCAGGCCAATGTGCCAGGGGGCCAGACGCGGATCAACATCTTGGGTCACCGCAAGGCCTTGAGTGACCACACGGCGCGCGCCGTCACCACACCCAATAACGACACGCTGTACTCCAGCGCCTGGCTGGACTTGAGCACCGGTCCACTGGAATTGACCATTCCCCGCATTGCCAAGCGCTATTGGTCAGTGCATTTCATGGACGCCAGCACCAGCACGGCGGCACTGGTCGGATCGAGAAACGCTGGCGAAGGGGACATGAAACTCTGGATTGCCAGCACCGATGACACAACCGTCGCGCCTGCTGGGGTGCGTGAAGTGCGCCTACCCTCACGCGACGCCTGGATGCTGATCCGCATTGTGGTGGACAGCCCAGAAGACATATCCAATGTCCAGGCACTGCAGGCAGGGCTTTCGCTCAGGGTTCTGAATGGTCCATCGCAGCCCAGTAGCCCGATTCTGCCCAAACCAGCCCTGGGTTCACCTGTGGACGGGGCCAATTACCTTGCGGTCGTCAACGACATGTTGCAACGCAACCCGAAGGCAGGCGCATTCAAGCCCCTGCCCTCCGCTTGGCAACCGTTTGGCTTTGGACTGCAAGCGACTGCCGAGCAAGGTGCGGCGCTGACGGCAGCCTTGCCCGACTTGAACATGGCAGTGCGCGCAGGCGGAGGTTTGAGTTCGGGCGCACGCGATGTGCAGGGCTGGTCTTACCCCAACCCAGCGGTGGGCACTTTTGGCACCGACTATGGCTTGCGTGCCGGGGTGGCCTTGGCGGGGCTGGGGGCCTTACCGCCGGAAGAAGCCATTTACCTCAGCACCACAACAGACAAATCTAGCCAGGCTCTGGATGGCCAGCAGCGCTACCGCCTGCGCGTGCCGTCTAGCGGCATTCCAACGCATGCGTTTTGGTCACTGTCGATGTACCAGATCGAACCCGATGGCCGCATGTTTTTCACCGACAACCCCATCAAACGCTATACCGTGGGCGACCGCACACCCGGCCTGGTCAAGGGTGCCGACGGCAGCTTGGACATCACCTTGCAGCGCGACGAACCCACCGATCCCCAGCAAAAAGCCAACTGGCTGCCCACACCAGCAGGCAAATTCCGCCTGATGCTGCGTGCCTACCTGCCCAGCGTCGCTCTGGCTGCCGGGCAGGTAAATTTGCCCACCATTGAGAAGCTAAAGTAAACCCATGATCAAGATTTACGGCATTCCTAACTGCGACACCGTCAAAAAAGCGCGCGCCTGGCTCACAGACAACGGCGTTGAGCACCAATTCCATGATTTCAAGAAACAAGGCGTTCCCGCAGACCGATTGGACGCTTGGCTTAGTAGCGCAGGCTGGGAAACGCTGCTGAACCGTAAAGGCACAGCCTGGCGCCAGCTGGAAGACGGCGTCAAAGATGCCGTCCTGGATGCCGCGACAGCCCGCGAAGTGATGCGGAGTCATGTCAGCACCATCAAACGCCCCGTTGTCGATTGGACCAATGGCACCACGGTGGGTTTTAAACCAGAGGACTGGGCTGTGCGCGCCAGCACGCCTACAAAGTAAAGCTGTGGATTTGTTCAGGTCACCGTCAGGCTCGACCATGCAAACTTCACATTTATGTGCAAACTTGCGCACGGAATGAAGCCCTTTACGCGATCTTGACGGAACCCGCCCTGACTCATTCGACTCTGACATTTGCACGTATTGAGCAGCCTGCGTAGACTGATTGGCAGGCTGGTGCGTTGAGCATAGAGATGCCGAAAGGAAGAACCATGAAAAAAAACCTGATGACTGCCACCGCTTTGACGTGCTTGGCCCTGGTGGCCTCGAGCGCGATGGCGCAAGAAGTGGGCCGTGTGATCTCCAGCACCCCAGTGGTGCAGCAAGTGGGTGTGCCCCGCCAGGTGTGCACAAGCCAGCCCACCATCGTGGGCGAGCAAAAATCAGGCGCAGGTGCCTTGATGGGCGCCTTGGCGGGTGGCGGCCTGGGCAATGCCGTGGGCCAAGGCACCGGCAAAGCACTGGCCACCATGGCAGGCGTGATGGGCGGCGCGATTCTGGGCAACAGCATTGAAGGCGGTGCCCAGCAGGTGCAAAACGTGCAGACCTGCAGCACCCAAACCATTTATGAAAACCGCAACGTGGGCTACAACGTGGTTTACGAATACGGCGGCAAACAGTACACCGTGCAAATGCCAAACGAACCCGGCCCCACAATCCAGTTGCAAGTGACGCCTGTGGGTGCCGCCAATGCCGCACCACAGCAAGGCTTGCAGGGTGACTACACACAAGGCCAGGTTTACCAGCAGCAACAGCAAGGCACTCAGGGCGTGATCACCACGCAGACCTATGTGCAGCCGCAATCCATCTATGCTCAGCCCACCTACGTGGCGCCGCCCGTATATACCGCACCCTACTACGCATCGCCCTATTACGCCCCGTACTACGCGCCGATTGGTTTGTCACTGGGTTTTGGTTTTCGAGGCGGTTACCACGGCGGCCACGGTCGTCGGCACTAAGTCAAGTTGACCTGTCCACAGAGGGGGCAGGTTGGCAGTTCATGCACAGAAAGCTCAGGGCATTCCAGGCTGTGACCTAGAATCCGGGTCACTTTTTGACCGCCCATCATTCAAACATCGTTCAAACATTACACAAGCTTTCTTCAAAGCTGATCAGCCATGACCACAGAAACCATTGCCAATATCACTGTCACCACTAAAGCCAACGTCTATTTCGACGGCAAATGCGTCAGCCACAACATCGCGTACCCAGATGGCACCAAGAAAAGCGTTGGCGTGGTGCTGCCGTCCACCCTCACCTTCAACACAGGTGCACCTGAAATCATGGAGTGCGTTGGCGGAAGTTGCGAATACAAGTTGGCAGGCAGCGATGCTTGGGTGACGTCAGCGGTGGGCGAAAAGTTCAGAGTGCCGGGCAATTCCAAATTTGATATTCGCGTGACCGAGGCCTATCACTACATCTGCCACTTCGGTTGATCTAGTCTCCGCCGCCACAGCCCCCACCGCAGCCGCCGTCACTTCCCCCGTCGGCGCTGCTGCTGGCGTCGCTTGCGCCCATGCCATCCGCATCGCCGGACGCGCCGCCGCTGTCTGAACCGGAACTGAAATCTGAGCCGCAATACGCCGTTGAACCGCTTTGCTGATCAATGGCTTTGCAGTCTGGCACGTAGCTGAATCCGCCCTCAATGTGAAATTTGCCGTCCAGCGCGAACAGCAGCGGCAATCGGGTGGGTTTGCGCGGGTTGATGCTTTCTTCCTTACAGGCCCAAAACCAAGAGCGGCGCAAGCCGTCATTGCGCTTGGGGTCCCGCCCCAATACCTCAGCCGGCGTGTGGTGCAGCATCCGCCCAAAGGCCGCCCCGCACCAAAGTTGGTAGGCCTTGGTATGCAGAATAAATTCATGCCAAGCCGTGTCCACCACCTTGGACGGCATGGCCACAAACTTGCGCTGGCTGCGCAGGTGCGCCATGAAGAATTGGCGCAGGCCACGAAACACCAGTTCCACATCCCGCTCGGTCAGGCCCGGGTGTGCGTCCATCACCTTCTTTTTGAGAAAAGGGGGAAAGCTCGCGTCTCGGATGAACTGGCGGCGCACGCTCAACTCCCAGTGGTGCAGCGCTATCCACACCAAAAACGCCACAAAAACCCCCACGCCAAATGCTGCGCGCGGCTCGTAAAACCATGTCAACGCCACCAGCCCCAGCATGCCCCACCGCAGCCATTGAAGCGCAGCGATTTGGCGTCGGTAGTTCAGGCTCAGTTTCTTCATATCACACCACCACAGGTTCAGGCTCTAACCGTATGCCGAAGCGCTCGTACACGCTGGTCTGAATGGCTTTGGCCAAGGTCATGACCTCGCCGCCTGTCACCGGATCGTCCACACCGCCTCTGTTGACAAGCACCAGCGCCTGCTTCTCGTACACGCCAGCGCGGCCAATGGTTTTACCCTTCCAGCCGCACGCGTCAATCAACCAACCCGCCGCCAGCTTGATGCGCCCATCGGCCAACTGGTAATGCACGATGCCCGGTTCGCGCGCAATGATGTCGACGCACTGCTCCGGTGTGACGGTAGGGTTTTTAAAGAAGCTCCCTGCATTGCCCAGCACCGCCGGGTCGGGGAGCTTGGCCCGCCGGATCTCACAAATCCACTCGAAGATTTGCCGTGCATCCGGCGCATGAATGCCACTCTCCTGGCATTTGCGTTCCAGATCCAGGTAGCCCATCACGGGCTTCCAAGGTTTAGGTAAGCGCAGCCGCACATGCGTAATGGCGGCGCGCCCCGCCAAGCCAAATCCACCCGGCTCGGCCGCGACATGCTTAAACAC
>ERZ724527.998-NODE-998-length-13382-cov-16.359721_pt1 | contig 13382 bp, 15 predicted proteins | sample MGYA00376060_ERZ724527 | MGnify/ENA primary metagenome ERZ724527 (study PRJEB28724, sample SAMN07190886) | activated sludge metagenome | isolation source: activated sludge of sewage treatment plant in Hong Hong | place: USA: Christiansburg, Virginia | collected...
CGCACCTTTGATGTAGCCGCCTCGGCCAGTGCGCTGCTGCTGTTGTCCCCCGTATTGTTGGGTGTTGCGTATCTTGTTCGTAAAAATCTTGGCTCGCCCGTGCTGTTCCGTCAGGTGCGCCCCGGCCTGAACGGCAAGCCGTTTGAGATGATTAAGTTTCGCACCATGCTGGATGCGGTAGATGAGCAGGGCAATGTCTTGCCGGACGATGTGCGTTTAACGTCCTTTGGCCGTTTCTTGCGCTCGACCAGTCTGGATGAGTTGCCGGGGCTGTGGAATGTGCTTAAGGGTGAGATGAGTTTGGTGGGGCCGCGCCCGTTGTTAATGGAATACCTTCCTCTTTATTCCAAGGAGCAGGCGCGTCGGCATGAGGCACGGCCGGGGGTAACGGGCTGGGCTCAGGTGAATGGCCGTAATGCCATCAGTTGGGACGACAAGTTTGCACTGGATGTGTGGTATGTGGATAACCAGTCCTTGTGGCTGGATATCAAAATCCTGTTTATGACAGTTAAAAAAGTTTTGATACGCGATGGCATCAGCGCCGATGGCGAGGCCACCATGAGCAAGTTTACCGGGTCCAATCAATCGTGAGTCAGCCCTTATGAGCCAGCCATTTCCTGATAGGTAATGGCCTAGAGCACATGAAGCCTTTGCGCCCTGCAAACGAGGCTTACAAAACACATTTTCGTCTTGAAATGCGCCATGGAGGGCCATTGAAACTATGTCACTTAGTGGTATGATAGGGCATGAAAGTCGAGCGTTCAAAACTCGTCATTTTGCTCGCTGGATGCGCAAAACAGACCTCACTAATGCGGTGCTATGTGCCGCCATTGACGAGATGGAGCGTGGATTGGTAGATGCGGACTTGGGAGGCCATGTTCTGAAAAAGCGGGTCTCTCTTCCCAATCGTGGCAAAAGTGGCTCTGTCAGAACGCTGGTAGCAACACAAAAAGGCTCACGGTGGTTCTTTGTTTATGGCTTTGAGAAAAACGAACGAGCCAACATTTCGAACAAAGAACTGGAGGCACTACAGAGCCTTGCAGAAGACTTGCTAAAGCTCACGGCAAAGGCGCTTGATGCACAGGTGGTCAAGGGTGCTTTGGAGGAGATTTGTCATGACTGCCAAGCGTAAAGCCGCCAGCCGCATATTGGAGGCTGTTCATGAAAGCGCCTCGGATATGCATGAGGCCGGCCTCATCGATCTGCGTAAGATGAAAAAGTACGATGTTCTGTGCTTGGCCACGATCCCTGCGTACTCCGCTGCGAAGATTAAGGCGCTGCGTACCCGGAACAACCTGAGTCAGGCCGTATTTGCGGCGGTACTGAATACCAGCGCTTCCACGGTTCGTCAGTGGGAGATCGGTGACAAGCACCCTAGCGGCCCTTCTTTGAAGCTGCTTGATCTGCTGGACCGCAAAGGTCTAGAGGTGCTGATCTAAGCTAAGCCACAATTAACGGCACTCGGTTTGATGCAGTGTGTCCCGTGGGCTACATTAATTGCAATTATTTAACTTGTTGATGCCCTGAGGCTACAGTGACGACGGATGATATTGCCGAAATATTCAAAAGCACTCGCCATGAGTGCTTGTCGTTGGCCATGCGATATCTAAAGAATCCTTCTGTCTTGCCTATAGCGGGCCTCACGATTATTGGCCGGTCAGAGTTACTGGCGCCACCTCGTCGCAAGCATTGATGAGTATCGTACAGCACCGTGAGTATTTACAGGCGGCTGAGAAGCTCCGGGCTGGCCCCCGGTTTGGTCGTTGAGAATTGGTTATAGCAAGGCAAATTGCTGAACCCGCCCGGTTGGCGCAGTGTTGGCGAGTTATACTAATATTGTTTGATGGCTAGTATAACTTGGTTATACTCGTGCAAATGACAATCTAGTATAACTACCATGCACACAGAGCTATCTACCACCGCCCAGACCGCCTATGCGCAGCTCTTTGAGGCCTGCCAGACCGGCGATTTCTTGCGCACAGTCGCCAATTTACCAGGCTCATTTGCGTTCAAAACGGTCAAGGGCCGCACGTATTGGTATTTTCAATACACCGAGCCTGCGGGCAAGTTGCGGCAAGTTTATGTGGGGCCAGACACCCCGGAAGTAAAGGCGCTGATCGCCAAAAAAGAGGTTAAACCGGCCTCTCAAGAGGCAATTGGCAGGTTGGTGCGCTCGGCGACTGTTCTTGGATGTGAGCCCGTACCCTCAAAGCATTTCCGGGTGATTGAGCGCCTTGCTGATTACGGCTTCTTTCGTGCAGGGGGGGTCTTGATAGGAACGCATGCCTTTATTTCCTATGGCAATCTGCTCGGCGTTCGCTGGGGTGTCCCGGATCGCACGCAGGATGTGGATTTTGCCCATGCAGGGCGCAGCCTCTCCATCGCGCTGCCCAGTACGCTAAAGCTGGATACGGACGATGCAATAAAGTCACTTGATATGGGTCTGTTGCCCATCAGTGGCTTGGTCGACAAGACGGGGGCCACTTACCTTAACCCACAAGAACCAGAGTTCAGGCTCGACTTCGTTACTCCCTTGCATCGCGAAGATGGCCCCTATGTTCATGAGGGTCTGGGCATCACGCTGCAGCCGCTTAAATTCATGGAGTATTCCCTTGAGGGGGTACAACAAGCTGTAATTTTCTCCGGTGATCGGGCGGTCCTTGTCAACGTACCCGATCCAGCGCGTTACGCTCTGCACAAATTGCTTATCTATGGCGAACGAAAAGGGGCATTCAGAGCAAAACTTGAAAAAGATTTAAAGCAAGTCGCCAGCCTGTTACTGGTACTCCGGGAGCGTCATCCGTGGAGCGTTGAAGAGGCTTGGCAGGATATAGACTCCAGGGGGCCTGGCTGGAGAAAGCGAATGACGCAAGGCTTGGAGCAGCTAGAGAGAAAATTCCCACAGTATGAGTTCGGCGCTTGGCTTAGTACATTACGTTTGCCGAGTGCGGGGCCGCTCTGATCAGGGTATCGGGGGTCACCGGTCATTCTGAAGCGCGGGCGCCACCTCGTCGCAAGCATTGATGAGTATCGTACAGCACCGTGAGTATTTACAGGCGGCTGAAAGCCTCAGAAACATCATAAGCAGATTTACAGGAAATAAATCAGAATGACATTGCCATTGTATGCGGTCTACGGAGTGAGCGGTTGTGGCCGTGGCATCATGCCGCTGGCGCGTGGCATGATGCGTGAGGCCGGTATTGCGCTGGATAGGCTGGTGTTTATTGATGACAATCCCGAGGCGGAAAGTATCAATGGGCGACTGGTGTATCGCTATGCTGATTTTTTATTGGTGCCAGCATCTGAACGCTATGCGGTAATTGCCATTGCCAATAGCGCGGTGCGTGAAAAGTTGGCATCACGGTTGGTAGCCGATGGCGTTAAAGAGTGGTCGGTAAAAGCGGCTAACGTGGTTTGCATGGATGAGGTTGAGTTGGGGGCATGGGCGCTGCTGTGCTCCTTTGTAACGATCACGTCTAATATCCGTATTGGTAAACACTTTCATGCCAATATTTACAGCTATGTTGCTCACGATTGTGTGATTGGTGATTACGTTACGTTCGGCCCAAGCGTTAAGTGCAACGGCAATATAATCATTGAAGACCATGCTTATATCGGTACGGGTGCCATCATCAAGCAAGGGTCGCCCGGCAAGCCGTTGGTTATTGGTAAAGGTGCCATTGTGGGCATGGGTGCGGTGGTCACCAAGGATGTGCCACCGGGGGTAACGGTAGTGGGAAACCCTGCGCGGCCTTTGGTTAAAGGCTGAGAAAGGGGGCGGTAGCGAGTATCCGCAAGTGGTTGGAGCAACATGGGGTAATGCCATGAATATCATGACATTTGAGGGCTATCAGGCAAAAATTGAATACGATACCAAACTCGCCAAGTGGACAGTTATGCCTTATTATGAGGTATAACTGTCCACTTGAATGTATTTATGAATACGCTCCAGGTTATCCATTTACTGCAGCACTGGGCCGATCAGGGGCGTGTGGTATTCACGCATCAGGATTTGGTTACTCTGCTAGTGCAGGATAGCCCCGGAGCACTGGCTAAAAAGCTGGAGCGCCTTGTGGGCGCAGGGGTGCTAGTACGCGCTTGCCGTGGTGTGTATGTGAATGCGTTGGCGGCCAAGGCAGAAGGCCGGTTACTGGAGCGTATTGCGGTGGCACTGCGGCGTGGGCATTACAGCTATGTCAGTCTGGAGTCCATGCTCTCGGAGCACGGACTGATCTCGCAGGTGCTGATGGACCGTTTAACGGTGATGACAACCGGACGCAAAGGTGAATACCGTACCCCCTTTGGTGTAGTTGAGCTTACTCATACCAGTCGTGCGGTGACGGACATTTTGGCATCAACTACTCGGTCACCTGGTCGCCCGCTACGAATGGCGCTGCCTGAAACGGCATGGCGGGATCTTAAGCGCGTGGGGCGTAATACCCATATGGTCAACATGGCAGAGCTGGCCCATGTATAAGGCGAATGAGTTTGATGCATTGGTTGTGCGCGCCCTAGCGCTGCCGGGCCGTGCACACATGAGACCAGTGATTGAAAAAGAGCTGCTGCACTACGATATTTTATTTGCGTTGGAGCAGGCGGGCTTGCTGGATAGTTTGACCTTTCAGGGTGGAACGCTACTCAGGCTGTGTCATGGCGCGCCACGGTTCAGCGAGGATCTGGACTTTGTTGGTGGGCGGCAGTTTGCGTCATCAGACATGGCGGCTATCAAGTCGTGCGTGGAGCAGTATGTGGGCGCACGGTATGCGCTGGAAGTGAGCGTGCGTGAACCGCATGAGCTTAGGGAGGAGCCGGAATATGCGGATATTCGGGTAGATAAATGGCAGGTGAGTGTCATTACCTCACCAGACAGGCCAGATTTGCCACGCCAGCGGATCAAAATTGAAATTGCCAATGTGACTGCATATACCCGTGAGCCGCGTGCGTTGGTACAAAATTATGATTTTTTACCCGATGGCTATGGTGATGTACTGGTGCTTGCCGAAACGCTGTCAGAGGTAATGGCAGACAAACTCGTTTCGCTGATTAATTGTGAGCGCTATGTACGCTACCGTGATATTTGGGATTTACGCTGGCTGGTGCAGCAGGGGGCTACAGTGGATGCTGCCTTGCTGAATCACAAGCTGGTGGATTATCAGGTGAGCAATTATACGCAAAAAGTTCAGCAGATGATTGAGCGCTTATCAGACATCATTTATGGCAAAGAATTTTTCGATACACTGAGTCGATTTATTCCCATGGAAGTGCAAGAACGCACCTTGCGTCAGCAAAAATTTCTAAACTTTTTAGTAGTAGAAACTCGTGAGCTGCTAGTGAAAGCCCAGCATGCTGTAACGGACTCAGCGGCTGAACTGAAATTCAGGATGTAACTGTTGAGTTGTATAATTTATTCAATAATTTTTATGGGCTGTGTGTAATGGTTAACGCATCATGCTGAATACCCCGTTTTCCCCTTGGCCCAGCTTTACACAAGAAGAGGCCGATGCGGTTTCTCGTGTGGTGTTGTCCAATAAAGTAAATTATTGGACCGGGCAGGAATGCCGCGAATTTGAAAAAGAATTTGCCGCCTGGTGCGAGGTGCCGCATGCGGTGGCGCTGTCTAACGGTACGCTGGCGCTAGACTTGGCTTTAAAGGTGCTGGGCATTGGCGCGGGCGATGAAGTAATCGTAACGCCGCGTACTTTTTTGGCGTCGGTCAGTGCCATTGTGACGGCGGGAGCCACGCCGGTATTTGCGGATGTTTGCCGTGATTCGCAAAACATTACGCCGGCAACCGTGGCCAAGGTGATCACGCCACGCACCAAGGCCATTATTGCCGTGCATCTGGCCGGCTGGCCTTGCGACATGGACGGGCTTAACGCCTTGGCGGTTAAGCACAATCTGGTGGTGATTGAAGACTGTGCCCAGGCGCACGGGGCCAAGTGGTGCGGCAAGCCGGTGGGCAGTTTGGGCGCGGCGGCGGCGTGGTCATTTTGCCAGGACAAGATCATGACCACAGGCGGTGAGGGCGGCATGCTCACCACCAACAGCAAAGACGTATGGAGTGCGGCGTGGTCGTACAAGGACCATGGCAAGAGTTATGAGGCGGTGTATCACCGTGAACACGCGCCGGGCTTTCGCTGGCTGCATGAACGCTTTGGCACCAACTGGCGCATGCTGGAAGTACAAGGGGTGCTTGGCCGTATTCAACTGACGCGCATGAACGATTGGCACAAGGCTCGTACCGCTAATGCCAACGCCATTATGGCGGCCTGTGCAGAATCGCCAGCCTTGCGTGTGCCGGTAGTGCCGGCAGAGGCGGAACATGCGTGGTACAGGGCCTATGTGTTTGTGCGGCCGGAGGCGCTGGCCGAAGGCTGGAACCGCGACCGCATCATGAACGAGATAGTCGCCCGTGGCGTGCCGTGCTACTCCGGCTCGTGCTCTGAGGTGTATCTGGAAAAAGCCTTTGATGGCACCCCGTGGCGCCCTACTGAGCGCATGCCTATCGCCAAAGAACTGGGCGAAACCAGCCTGATGTTTTTAACGCACCCCACGCTTACGCAAGCCGAGATCGACAAGACTTGTACGGTGATTGGTGAGGTGATGGGCTTGGCGGCAAGGTAGGGGTTTTTCTGGAGTTGTCTGAAAGTAACCTGAATATCGCATTACAATCGGGTGTATTGCTGGAGGTGTATTGTGAGCAAAATCATTGACGCACTGCGTGGCGATCTGGATACGCTGCACAAGGCAGGTGTTGTCAGTAAAGTGACTCTGCGCGAATTTGACACGCTCTGTCCGCCAAGAGTGCGGGCTTTCAGCGCGGGTGATATTAGGCACTTGCGCGAGGAGTTAAACTTTAGCCAGCCCATTTTTGCACTTCATCTGCATACAACGGCCTCAACCGTTCGTAAATGGGAGCAAGGTGAAACGCATCCTTCAGGGCCGGCGTTAAAACTTCTTAATATTATTGCAGACAAAGGGCTACAAGCGATTCTTTAATGGGGTGCCTATTAATGATCTCGCCCGGCTGCAGATCTGATTTGTTCGTGTGCATCCATTGCCAATGTGCATTCCATGGCCGTAAAGCGTTGAAGAGGCTTGGCAGGAATAGACTCTCGCGGACCAGGCTGGCGAAAGCGGATGACGCAAGGCCTGGAGCAGCTAGATAGAAAGTTCCCGCAGCACGAGTTTGGTGCTTGACTTAAGGCGTTAAGCGTGCCGGGTGAGACGCCAACGGAAGTAGACCTGTTTGGTGATCCATGAGGACATGGGCTTGGCGGCTCGTTAAAGGAAGGGCTCTTCTTGTTACTCTGAATGCAATGTAATACGATGTAATACATTGCATTCTTTTGCAGGGAGAGCCCGCTGATGAGCGTTACCACTGTACGACTTCAACCTGAGGTTGAAGAAAGCCTTTTGGCCATCGCCGACAAACTGCACCGTACCAAGAGCTGGCTTATCAATCAGGCGCTTAGAGAGTTTATTCAGCGCCAGGAGCAAGAGCAGATGAGGTGGCAGGAAACCTTGAGTGCCATGGAGTCTGTGGCGCAAGGTAGGGTGGTTTCAGGCGAGACTGTTCATACATGGTTGCAGAGTTGGGGCAGTGATAATGAATTGTCGCCACCGAAAACCGGCCAATGAAACTGGTCTATTCTGTAGAAGCTGTTGCCGATCTGGTTCGTCTGCGTGCATTCATTGCTGAGAACGATCCATCGGCCGCCTCACGTGTAGCGCAAGAGCTTATTACTCGCATTGAGAGTCTTTGCCATTTTCCGTATATGGGGCATGGCGTAGAGCATTCACCGCAGCCAGATGTTTTGCGTGATATGATTTTTGGCAATTACGTGGTGCGTTATTCTACCCATGCAGGAGCGTTGGCTGTTCTTCGTATTTGGCATCACTATGAAGGTCGTGAGTAACACATCAAAATCAGTCATTTAAGGCATTTGTTCTTTCGATGCATAATACTTAGTTATGTTTCAATGAGTTGGAAATAAGCCCGGTAGTGCCGGGAGGATACGGATGCATCCGATGAAAAAATTATTACTGCAGCTTTCGGCCTTATCGCGCCGTGGCAAACAGTTGGTATTGCTAACCAGTGATGCCATTGCGTTGCCGTGTCTGTTTTGGGCCGCCCATGCGCTGCGGATGGATACGAATGATTTTGCTGTATTGCCGGGCCTGCCGTATTGGCCGGTGTGGATTGCCTTGCTGGGGGTGTCTGCCCTGTATGCTGGTGGGGTTTACCGCGCTGTGGTGCGTGCGTTTGATGAAAAGTTTTTACAAAACGTGTTGATGTCGGTAGCGCTGGTGGCGGGTGTGTTGCTCGTGGTAGCGCTCTCCCGTGTAACGTTTCTGCCGCGCAGCATTCCCTTTACCTATGGCTTTTTCATGTTTCTCTGGGTGTGGGTTACCCGCTCGGGCATCCGTTGGATGGTGAGATTAATCCTGCTGGAAGATGCCGGCGTGCGTCGGGTAGCCATATACGGTGCTGGGTCGGCAGGCCGACAGTTGCTGGCGGCGTTGCAGGCGTCTAATGAATATAAGCCGGTCGCCTTTTTTGATGATGGGCGCGGCATAGTGGGCACCACGGTGCTGGGCTTTCGCGTGTATGCCGGCAAGGATTTTGCCGCTGTTCATGAACGCTTGCGCATTGATGAGGTATTGATTGCACTGCCGTCGGCCAGCCGGGCACGTCGCCGTGAAGTGATTGCCCGCTTGGAGCCTTTCAAGGTACATGTGCGTGCCTTGCCAGGCATGACGCAATTGGTGGGTGGCGAGATTTCTATGTCGGATATCCGTGATGTGGATATTACCGATTTGCTCGGGCGCGACCCGGTGCCGCCAGTGCAAGAACTGTTGCAGCAAGACATTACCGGCAAGTGTGTGTTGGTGACGGGGGCGGGGGGGTCGATTGGTTCGGAATTGTGCCGTCAGATATTAAAGGGCCGGCCATCAAAATTGTTGCTGTGGGAGTTGAGTGAATTTGGGCTGTATGCCATTGAGCAAGAGCTAAAAGCATTGGCCGCGGATATTCCCGTGTTGCCGGTGCTGGGCTCGGTACTGCACGAAGAGCGTATGGCCAAAGTGATGGCGGCTAACGGGGTGGATACCGTGTACCACGCGGCGGCGTATAAGCATGTGCCGCTGGTGGAGTGGAATCCGTTTGAAGGCATCATGAACAATGCTTTTGGTACGCTGCGTGCGGCCCGTGCGGCGGTAAAAGCGGGCGTGTCTACGTTTGTATTGATCTCTACCGACAAGGCGGTGCGCCCGACCAATGTAATGGGGGCATCCAAACGTCTGGCCGAGCTGGCCTTGCAGGCGCTGGCCGCCGAACCGGGCATGAAAACGCGTTTTTGCATGGTGCGCTTTGGCAATGTGCTGGGTTCGTCTGGCTCGGTAGTGCCGCTGTTCCGTGCGCAGATTGCCCGAGGCGGGCCGGTGACGGTGACGCATCAAGACGTGACCCGCTACTTTATGACCATTCCTGAAGCCTCGCAGTTGGTGATTCAGGCCGGTGCTATGGGGGCAGGTGGCGATGTGTTTGTGCTGGACATGGGCGAGTCGGTAAAGATTGTGGATTTGGCGCGCAAGATGATCCGCCTGAGTGGCATGACCGTTAGGGAGCCTGGTGCGCCGGATGGTGATATTGAAATTGCGGTAACTGGCCTGCGCCCGGGTGAAAAACTCTATGAAGAGCTGCTGATTGGCAGCAATGTCTCCGGCACCTCGCACCCGCGCATCATGCGTGCGATGGAGAGCCATTTGCCGTTGGCTGACTACGAAAGCCTGATGGACTCACTGCGTGAAATGGCCCGTGTTTATGATGTGATGGGCCTTAAGACATCACTGGCCCAAGTGGTGGAAGGCTATGTGCCGGACATGACGACCATGGGCATTATGACCTTGGGTCAGCCGGATGCGCCCAGTGCCCCTGTGAGCATGCCCGATGACAAGGTGGTATTGCTGCGCCCGGGCGTTTGATGGTTTGGGGTGATTAGATGTGTTTAAAGGCGGCCTCACGGCCGTTTTTTTATGCCCGTTCGGGAATATTGCGGGTGTTTTGATGGGTATCGGCATTTAATTACCGATCGGTAATATTCGGTGTCAGGCGATATGACGGTCTGCTGTGGCATAATTTGCGCCATTACAAATTAACGGGCACTCGGCGCTCAGGCGCAAGGCCTCACGCCAAGGAAGCTCCGGGGTATAACGCATGAAAATTCTGGTTACGGGTGGTGCGGGTTTTATTGGTTCGGCAGTGATTCGCCATGTTATTGGCCATACCGCCGACAGCGTGGTTAACCTGGACAAGCTGACCTACGCCGGCAACCTAGAGTCGCTGGCCAGTGTGGCCGACGATGCCCGTTATGCCTTTGAACGGGTGGATATTTGCAATCGTGCCGAGCTGGATCGTGTGTTTGCACAACACCAGCCGGATGCGGTGATGCATTTGGCAGCAGAGTCTCATGTGGATCGCTCAATCTCTGGGCCGTCGGACTTTATCGAAACCAATATCATTGGCACCTACACCCTGCTGGAGGCGGCCCGTCTGTATTGGTCTGGCTTGGATGAAACACGCAAGTTGGCTTTCCGCTTTCACCATATCTCTACCGATGAGGTATACGGTGATCTGGAAGGCCCAGAAGACCTGTTTACCGAAACCACGCCTTACGCACCTAGCTCACCGTATTCGGCCAGCAAGGCCAGCTCTGACCATCTGGTGCGTGCCTGGCGCCGTACCTATGGCCTGCCGACGCTGGTAACCAACTGCTCCAACAATTACGGCCCCTGCCATTTCCCCGAAAAACTCATTCCGCTGATGATACTTAATGCCCAAGAAGGCAAACCGCTGCCGGTGTATGGCAAGGGCAATCAGGTGCGTGACTGGCTGTATGTGGAAGATCACGCAAGGGCGCTGTACAAGGTGGTGACCGAGGGTGTGGTGGGTGAGACCTACAATATTGGCGGCCATAACGAAAAACAGAATCTGGAAGTGGTGCACACGCTGTGTGCTTTGCTGGAAGAGTTGGCACCGAACAAACCTGCCGGTGTGGCACGTTACCAAGACCTGATTACCTATGTGAAGGATCGCCCCGGTCATGACATTCGTTATGCGATTGATGCGAGCAAGATTGAGCGCGAATTAGGCTGGGTGCCGCTGGAAACATTTGAAAGCGGTATTCGCAAAACCGTGCAATGGTATTTGACCAACACGGAGTGGGTGGCGCACGTGAAAAGCGGCAGCTATCAACAGTGGATGGACACGCATTACGCTGGCCAGGACGCGAATAAATAGGGTGAGAAGGGATGGGGTGGGACGGAATAGAGATCATGCGGGCATGAGAATTCTGCTGCTGGGCAAGAATGGCCAAGTGGGTTGGGAGCTGCAGCGTGCCTTGGCGCCGTTGGGCGAACTGATTGCATTGGATCGCCAAGGTGAAACAGGCCCGTATGGTGTGCTCTGTGGCGATCTGGCTGATCTGGACGGCCTTGCCCGCGCCGTGCGTGCCGTGGCCCCGGACATCATCGTAAATGCAGCGGCATGGACGGCTGTGGACAAGGCGGAATCTGAGCCAGACATGGCCCGCCGTATTAATGCCGAAGCGCCTGCGGTACTGGCCCGAGAAGCGGCTGCACTGGGTGCATGGCTGGTGCATTACTCCACGGATTATGTGTTTGATGGCAGTGGCACTACGCCGTGGGCGGAGACCGATGCGGTGGCTCCGCTGAACGTGTATGGCCAGACTAAGTGGGAAGGCGAGCAGGCCATTGTGCAGTCGGGCTGCAAGCACCTGATTTTTAGAACCAGCTGGGTGTATGCCGCCCGCGGTGCCAACTTTGCCAAGACCATGCTGCGCCTAGCGCGTGAGCGTGAGCGTGAGGCGCTGAATGTAATTAATGATCAGACCGGTGCGCCGACCGGGGCGGACTTGCTGGCGGATGTAACCGCACATGCACTGCGGGTGGCCCTGTTGCAGGATGAGGCTCGGCTTGGGGCACGGCTTGAGGCGCAGCCAGAGGTGAGTGGTATTTATCATCTGGCCCCTGCAGGCGAAGTAACATGGTGGGGCTATGCAACGTTTGTGATTGAACAGGCAAGGGCTATGGGCGAGGCGCTGCAAGTAACCACGATTACGCCTATCCCCACTTCGGCCTATCCCACGCCAGCGCAGCGACCACTTAATTCACGGTTGGCAAACCAAAAATTGCAGTCAGTTTTTGGTTTGCATCTGCCCGCTTGGCAGGATGGTGTGCGCCGCATGCTGACCGAAACTTTAGGTAAATAAACATGAAGCTTGTGCAGACGGCAATTCCTGATGTGGTGGTGATTGAGCCGGCGGTGTTTGCCGATAGCCGTGGCTGGTTTATGGAAAGCTTTAACGAGCAGCGCTTTCATGCGGAACTCGCCAAGCTGGGGCTGCCAGTGCCGCGTGCTTTTGTGCAAGACAATCACTCATTCAGCCACAAGGGTGTGTTGCGTGGCCTGCATTATCAGTTGCCACCGCATCCACAAGGCAAGTTGGTGCGTGTGGTGCGCGGTGCGGCACTGGATGTGGCGGTGGATATTCGTAAGGGATCACCCACATTAGGCCAATGGGTTGCAGTGGAATTAACCGCGACCAACCAGCGCATGTTGTGGATTCCTGAAGGCTTTGCCCATGGCTTTATGGCACTGGAAGACAGCACTGAGTTTCTTTACAAGACCACTGACTATTACGCAAAAGACTGCGAGCGTTGCATTGCTTGGGACGATGACACTTTGGCAATTGCATGGTCGGACGCGATAGAAAAAATTATCTCGGAAAAAGATGCACAAGGTCTTCCGTTTAACGCGGCAGACCTTTTTTGATGTGACTGTGTACAAAATTAAATTTACTGAATTGACGATTGGGCAACAAGAGAAGCTCTCATGAAAGGAATAGTTCTTGCCGGGGGCTCTGGTACCCGTCTGTATCCCATTACCAAGGGTGTGTCCAAGCAGCTGCTACCCATCTACGACAAGCCGATGGTGTATTACCCGATTTCGGTACTGATGCTGGCGGGCATTCGTGACATTCTCATTATCAGTACGCCGGATGACATGCCGGGCTATCAGCGTTTGCTAGGCGATGGCAGTGAGTTGGGTGTGCGCTTTACGTACATCATCCAGCCAAGCCCGGATGGCTTGGCCCAAGCGTTTATATTGGGTGATGAATTTATTGGCAAAGACAGTGTGTGTCTGGTGCTGGGCGACAATATTTTTTATGGTCCCGGATTCTCGGCCAAGTTGCGTGAGGCGGCGGCCCGCCCTAATGGTGCGACAGTATTTGGTTATCAGGTTAAAGACCCTGAGCGCTTTGGTGTGGTGGCCTTTGATGAAAACCGCCGGGCAGTGT
>ERZ724527.1004-NODE-1004-length-13344-cov-3.666341_pt1 | contig 13344 bp, 18 predicted proteins | sample MGYA00376060_ERZ724527 | MGnify/ENA primary metagenome ERZ724527 (study PRJEB28724, sample SAMN07190886) | activated sludge metagenome | isolation source: activated sludge of sewage treatment plant in Hong Hong | place: USA: Christiansburg, Virginia | collected...
GTTGTTGGCGATTTCCTTTCGCAAATCGTTGGGGTCAGCGACACGTGGGTAGGGGTTCTTTCCCCAAATGTCAAGTATAGTCGTTAGGATGTTCTTGCCGAGGTTGTTGAAGGTGCGTTGGGTATACATTTGGGTGGGATTACGGTAGTAGTCTGAAGAGGCATCATCCATGGGATCGTAGTCCAAACCGACATATTCACCGCCCTCCTCCCGCTCCTCAACAACCGTTTAACTCTAATAGATTTTCTCATCGTTGGTGTTACGCTTGAACTTGAGTTTATAAATTTTATCGGCATTGATGTGCTAGCTCAGTTGGTTGTCGCTGGTGTTGCTATGATAGCCGCACTCGAGGGTGTAAGAATGTATTATGCCGAATTCTTTGTAGAGCACCACACGTCCACACCCCTCCTTGTTCATATCTTCAAACCTATCCTTGGCTTTCATGTGCTTTCGCGAAAAGTTGCACTGATCAAACTGAAAGTTGATGCAGTTATGGCTTAAAAGTTTCGGGAATAAAGTGCTTTAAACCTGCAGCACGAAGTCGTAGATTGCGTTGCCGAAGACGAAGTTGCCCTTGTTGGCTGGATGGGCGTGCAAGTCCAAGTAGAAGAACAACCGCTTGTCACGGTTATAGTGCTATGCTAACTTCCGAATTGCGTAGCACGATGGCTGTTGCTCGATGGTCGGCTCCTTGTAGTAACGGTTGAGATTTTGATTGAGAACATCCATCCGGCAGTGTCCACGCGCAACGCCATCAGGATTCAACATTGGCACCAGCACAAACACAAAGTACTTGCGCAGGAAGTAGGCTCGAGCATCTGTCGCGTTCATCAAGAAGTCAATGATGCCATTCATACATAAGCTTGATGGCGTCTCCAAAGGATGCACCCTCGCGGTGATCATTACTATTGGCTTGCTGATCCGAAACTTCGTTACTTTTTCTTCCTTCAGGATCAGTGGATCGATTACTCCTTATACCCCATCCTTCCCTTCGTGTGATGAAATCATCATCATGTCGATGTTGCGGCTCTCTACTGACTTGGTCAGGCGGTGGTACCGGAAAAAGATATCCAGACCAGATTAGTACTTTGCTCGGAGTGCTTAGCTTTCTCGCTGGCAGTCCTCATATGTGTAGGGGTAGGTATAAGCGAATTCCACACGGTCGGTACGATCGCGAAACCAGTACTCGAAGCTCAACACAAGTTCACTTTAGCTGTTGATGAAGAGACTCTTAATGTCGTGTTCGAGCCGCTTCCATTCTGCACCGTTGACACGGACCACCGGTCGATACTTTTCGGGGGTTTTAAGCTAAATAAAATGCGTTGTACGAGAGCCCACAGGACGTGAATGCGGTGTATGTTGAACTGGATGCGGGTATTCTGATAGCCGTTGACACTGAAGTAGAACCAGCTCTTCGGATAGCCTTCCTTTTAGGTGCCTTCACAATCGGTGGCGGTCCACATCGAAAATTGGTAGGGCTGAGTACGCACACACTTGCCCAAGTTACCACTATCGAAGTCGGAGTCTACCACCACTTAGTTGCCGAAGTGGTCGAATCGGAACGTATTCTTGTGAGGTATGCTGGCGAGGTCGTCTTCGATCATCTGTGGCCAGTCGGTTTTATCGGTCGTTCGATTTAATTTTATTAACAGCACGCCACAGTGGTCATCTTCGTGGGTTGCGCCGGAAGTTCTCGTAGGGATCCTCGGAACGACCCAACCCTTGGTAGCGCCCGCTTATCGCCCCACTGACAGAACCATCGTGGGAGATGCCCATCTCGCTCGTCAGCAGTCTTCCTGGAAGCTAGCTCGGCTTCTTGATGTCCTTTTTAGAATGTTCTGCGAGTTGCTGTTCTTCTGCTTTCTTTGCCTGTTTGATTTCCTTAGTTTTTTTCTATTATGCTCTCGCCGAATCAACGAACTTTAATAGCTGTCGCACTTGCTCCTTTGCTTAGACCGTTGGTTGATTGTTGGTTGTGAGAACCTCGGACATTAGTTTAGAGACGTCTTCCTGAGTGAGTGTAGAGTATGGCTCCATGCCCTGATGATAACAACCCAAACTACTTTGCGCGCTGCTTCCTTGACGATTTAGCACATGAGCCCAACAGGCATTGCTTCGAGCCTTGCAGCTGTCTGCTCAGGAACGCTACTCCATCCTGATTGCTTACTATGGTGTGCCGATGATGAAGGCCGTAGAGCACCTGCAAGCTGCTGTAAAAAGTAGTGATAGTGTTTGCTGTTCGGGCGTAGAAACTCGTACTCGGGGCTGTCCTTGTGAATGTTCCTCAAAAATCGTTCGTACTCTATTCCGTTGCTTATGATAAGCTCGACGGTTGCTTGGATCGTCTACTGCAGGGATTGTTCAATCTCCATATAAACTATATGCGAAAGTCATCTCTGTATTATCGATCAACAGTAGGGGAGGACTATCTGGGAGTGGCAGCGCTTCTGTAAGGCGGCAACCACAGGCAAAGGTGCATACCTTGACTGAGCGAAGTAAGCATCGATAGGCGCTTGTGATTCATAGTGAAGATTAGGTTGGGAGTAGTGGTGATGCGATACCTTCAGCCCCTTGGAGTGAGATGCTTGCAAAAGCCGGAACGAAGGTTGTTGGCTTGATCGAGAATTACTTCGAGAATATGGTCGGTAGGCAGGGTAGGCTGAAGATGACATTGCTCTTTGTTTGAATGCCACGACAATCCTCTAGAGATATGCCTGGGTACGCTCGACTTGCTGATGGCGGTTGATAACCTAGTATTCGTCAGGTGACAGATAAACTTGGTTGGTAATCCTGGATCCCGATATCTTTTTAGTTGGCCGTCGGAGAAGTACCTTTCGACTTGATTGTGATTCGATCGCCTGCTTTCTCTTGGTTGGCTCAGTGCTGACCTGCTGATCTGTTTTAACGGCTGTCATCGACTGAATTTTATGGCAACGGTGCGGCTCAGTTTGGACTGCAGAGCACCTAGTGCTCAGGCTCTTTCCTGAACTCCTCCTTCTTGGGTCAACATAAGGGGTTACTGAATACTTCTTTTGCTTGAGTTTCTTTTAGCAGGTAGGTTGGACATTCAGTGTTGGGAGCCCATACTCGTTTCTTCCGAGATTGTTTGCGGTGTAGCTTTGTGCTTTCTTCGACTGCAGATTCTACTTGTTGGCTTCTCCGAAGTTTGTCGTTCGGATGCTCACATCCAAGGCCTGCAGATTCTGAGGAGTTTGATGAGAGTTGACTCTGGACTGCACATTGATGTTGCGAAAGGTTGCTGGCCAAAGTTCCTCAAGGTTTGTGAGTGTGCCACAACGTTCCCCTACAACTATCATTGAACTTTCCCGAAGGTCTAACCGATCGAGAGAGGAGTGGATGCACTCCACCATACACCGTCGAAAAAATAGAAATACTTAGGATGGAACAATTCGCTAAAGCAACAAACAGTGTGTCAGCTTCATTTAGACACCTTGAGACTGTTGATGCCTTGAATGAGCTTGCTCCATTGGTCATTACTATCGTCGTCTTATTCTTCAAGCAACTTGGTCAGGGTTGCTGATGGCACTTTCTTTGAACCTTCGTTAAACCTCTAAGCTGCAACTTCACGATGTGCTTATTCCCTCGCGAGGACGTAGTCTTATCTGCGGATCTTTGTGGGCGCTGTTTGCTGGAGCTTGCTAATTTGCCTCACGTAGTATTCACTACTCCCCGCAGTCGCGAACTCATTAATATTGGCCAGCTCTTTCACCAGTTCCCGAAACTTCTCTACTTCCTCTTCAAGGTCTTTCTTCTGTTCCTCCAAATCCCAGTTCTTCTGCTGCAGCTCTTTGAATCCTTCTTCGAGGTTCCGTATAACCCCTTCATAATTCTTTTTGAGAACACGGAACTCGCCTAGATACGATTACTTCTCATGTGACTCTGAGCTCAGCTCTTTCTTCGTTATGGTAAGCTCGGATTGACAGTTTACCAGCTGTTCGTGTTAGGCGACGACAAGAGAGACTTGCCGCTTCATTTCCAATTCTGATTGCTCAAGCTGCAACTTGAGGCGATTATTAGTTGTAATCAACTGTCTTCTCTCTTCTTCCCATCTGTTCTCGTACTCTTTGATCTTTCCTGAAAAAAATATTTCAAAAGACTCCTCATATTTCACACTCCGAATCCTCAGCTCCTCCCGCTATCGGTTAACCTTGCTGAGTTCTGCCTTCACGATATCAAGTTCTCTCTCGGTTCTCCCAAGTTGTTACCTCAGACTATCAATTGTGGTCTCATCACGGACGATTTTTCTTTCGCAGTTCTGAATCTTGTCTGGTAGTGAATACCGGGCAGTGAGGTCATTCTACAGTGCAGCGATCTTTTCCTTCAAACTCTCCGTTTCGTTGTTTCGTTGGTGTAGTCGCTGGTTGAGTTCAGAGATCTCTGCAGCTTGCACTCCATGCTGTTTCTCCAAGTTATTTAGGACATCGCTCCATAGCTGCTTCTGCCGCTGTGACTCGTTCCATTTCTCCTCAATTTCTTGCTTAAGTCCTTCAATCTTGAGTTATCGTTAGTGAGCATTTGCTTCAAGCAATGACAATTCTTGCCGTAACCTTGCAAGCTCCTGTTCCCGAGCCAGCTTGATGTCCCGTTCTGCTACTAACTGGTTCTTTGAGAGAAGTCGTTATTCATCAAAACGGTTATGACTATCGGCGAGCTTCAAGTACAGCTGTTCATACTCCTTGGTAAGCTTTTCGACGTTGCGACTATACCGCCCACTGGTGTCATTAATATAGTCGCACAGCTCTTCGATGTAATCTTTGAGGCTGTTGTTTTCGATGATCAGCTACTGCATTTGCTGCGGTGTCTGTTGCTGAGGTTGCTGTTGTAGTTCTATGCTGGCTTCTTGTCTGCGAGGCTGCTGTCTTCGCTTGTGATGCTCTTGCTTGGACCGAACCTGCTCGACAATGCGGTTGTATTCACCGCTTAACGAAATTCCACTTTCATTCATCGCAGAGACGATAATACAAACGATCAGTTGACGCAGATTGGTCCCTGCGGACGACCATATTGGCAAACCCTGCATACTCCGGCCTGCTGGTCGAACTGTGAGCAATTGGTGTCTATGGTGGTGCAAACGTAATCCTTTAGGTAGTAGCCTTGTTGACAGCTCACGCAGAAGCTGCCACTGTACCGTGTACAGGATGGGTCGATTCCCATCGAAGGGAATATGCAATCACCGTCCTGCAGGAAGTATCCTTCCTGGCAAGAATTACAAGTATTCCGGTTATAGTCGAAGTCAACACAGAGGAAGCTCACAGCTGCACAAATTCCCCTTGTAAGCGAGTAGCCTGGAGTGCAAGCTGTGCATTGCCCTTGCATATTCGCAGTCATGCAGTTGGGATCAGATGAAGTTGGCGAACCTAAACAGTCTCCATTGACCAGTCGGAAAGTGTTTGAGCAGCTCGTACAGGAACCGGTTTGCTGGTCGTAAGTCTGGCATTTTTTGGTGAGTTGGGTACAAACATTATTGTTATTCCAGTAGTTGTTTGCGCAGTAGAGGCATGTAGTGCCAGCTTTTTGAACGCAGTTGGGGTCATTGTTCTGTGGGATGATGCAGCTGCCTGCTGCGAGAGTGTAGCCTGGGTAGCAGCCAAGGCATCCACCAGATGCGGGATCGACTGTTCGGCACAGGGGGTTCACCACGACACAGTTGCCACCAATCATCATGTAACCTTGAGAACACTCAGCGCATTGTCCATTTCGCATTTGTCGGCAATTGCTAATTTGAGTACCAACAGCACACTGCCCACTGTTCAGAAGATACCCTGGATAGCAGCTGGTACAAGCACCACTATTCAAATCGGCAGTGGCACACAGCGGACTGATTTGGACACAACCGCCGCTCTGGATGTAATAACCACTTGAGCAAGCCTGACACACATTGTTGACAATTTGTCGACAATTAGCAATCGTGGCTGACAAAGAGCAAACGCCATTCTGGAGCTGGTAGCCATTGTAGCAAGTTAGGCACATACCACTGTTCTGGTCAGCTGTGGCGCAGAGGGGGCTGATCTGCTGGCAAGTGTTGTTGGCTGCACGGTAGTAACCAGTAGAGCATGACTGGCAGATGCCATTCTGAACGGTACGGCAGTTGGCTACTGTTACAGAGGTACCAACCGAACAGTTGCCATTATTGAGAATGTAGCCTGGGTAGCAGCCAGTGCATCGCCCATTTTGGGTATTAATTGTTGCACAGAGAGGATTGAACCTGATACACTTTCCGCCGTTCAAATAGAATGTCTGTGAGCATTCTTTGCAGCTGCCGTCCTGGTTGAATGATTTGCAGTTCGGGTCGGAAAGTCTAATGGTACAGTTCCCGCCAGTCAGCTGATAGCCTTGGTAGCAGGAAGCGCACTAGCCAGTCTGCTGATTGATGGTAGCACACAGATTATTTTGCAGGAGGCATTGCCTGTTATTGTTGAGGAAGTAGCTGGGGAAGCATTTGTTGCAATTACCGTCAGGGCCAAATTGTTGACAGTTTCTATCACGGTTCGTTGCCTGCTGGCAAAGTCCGTTACCTTGGTTGAGTTGGTAGCCCTGATAGCAGCTTGTGCAGTAACCGTTTGAAGGGTTGAAGGTAGCACACTGGCTGTTGACTTGCTGGCAGGTCTGTCCGTTGAGCCAGTACCCAGCAGAGCACTCTCTGCAACCACCAGCAGCAACAATTCTGCAATTAGCAATGCTCACCGAGCTAACACAAGCACCTCCAGCAGCCAAAGTGAATCCTTGCTGACAGCTGTTGCAATTACCGTTCGGGTCAGCCGATACACAGTTGGGTGGGAGTTGCCTACAGTTACCGTTGACAGCTGCGAAGCCTTGGTTGCAGCTGATGCATCCGAAAGGACCCACCTGCATACAATTAGGATAATTGGCGATGTTGGGCATGTTTGAGCAGCCTCCATTCTGTAGTTGGAATCCATTAGCGCACCCTTGGCAGCCACCGTTGAAGAAGTTGATGCAATTTGGAACCGGAATCTTCGTGCAAAGAGAATTGTTGATGTAAAAGCCTTGAATACATTGTTGGCATTGACCTTGAGGAGCTGGAAATGCACAATTGGCATCCATCTGAGGTTGAGGGAACGGTTGTTGAGGGAAGGGTTGTTGTCTTGGTTGTTGTGGCTGCTGTGGTTGTTGTGGCTGTTGTGGCTGTTGTGGCTGCTGTGGCTGTTGTGGCTGTTGAGGTTGCCGTTGTGGCTGCTGGGGTTGCTGGGGTGGTTGGGGAGGACGAGGTATGAGAGTGGGACCTGTCCTTTGACTACAAACACCTCCAGCAAGTGAGTACCCATCAACACATCCAAGACACTGTCCATTGGTAAGATCATAACCGTTGCATAGAGGTGACACCGCTTTGCATGCCCCAAGTTGAAGATAAAAATTATACTTGCAGGAAATACATCCGGTAGCCGAGGGGATGTTACAGTTTGGGTCAGACTGTACGTTTTGATTGCAGATGCCATTTGAGAGTGTATACCCTTCAACACACCCTAGACACTGACCATTCTCGAGGTTGTACCCTTGACAAAGTGGAGAGACAGCGATACAGTTGGAATTTGGATCTAGGTAGAAATTGTATTAGCAGCGTAAACACTTTCCGGTGTTTTCATCTGTCATGCTACATTTCGAAGAACTTTGGCCACTATTTCCGTCTCCATTTACCACAGTGACGCTGGTTACGTTGGTCTGAGTTACTTGAATAGTTCTAGGATTGGGAGGGTTGGGTGTTTGTGGTCCGATCGTGGATTCTCCGTTGCCACCGTTTCCCCAATTGTTTCCATTGTTGTCTCCTCCCCCTGCAAATCCACCATCATTTGGTCCGCTTGGACCTCCACTAAGAATGAGTAGCGGGTTATTGTTTGATGGCTGACCATTTGGAGGAAATCCATTTTGTGGACCACCTATCCCAGGCCCTCCAAATCCATTCGGAGGATTGTTCGGCCCAGTAGAAACAATGGTAGTGCTACTAACTACTGTCGTAATTGTTCCAGATCCTCCTGCTGCTTGGATACAGTTGCCCGTCGGGTCTAACTGAAAGCCGTCCATGCAATACTGGCAAGTCTGCATCGGTGTCATAACTGCACAGCCAGGTAAAGGTGGTAGTCCACTTCGAATACAGACAAACCCACTAAGTACATATCCATCAGAACAAGCACCGCAACCGCTGTTACTTAGGACACTGTTGCAGGCCTCCAAAACAAGGCAGTTGGTGCCAACTGAGAGGAATCCATTGAAGCAGGTTTGGCAGGCAGTCAGTCCTCCTGGTACATATTCTTGGCAGTTGAGGATGCCTGTGCAGCTGCCGCCACTGAGGGTTGTTCCGAAGCTACACTACGTACATCCTCCATTGGAAGAATATTTGATGCAGCCGGTCTCATCTTTCACGCAGCTGCCACCCTTCAGCTGGTAGGTCAAGCTGCAGCGATTGCAGCTTGAGTCTGGATTATGAATCAGGCAATTGTCCACGGGTTTACCTACATTAGTGCAGGTTCCATCTGCTATCAGCTTTGCAGTAGGATCACTACAGGCGTAGCAGATGTTTTTGCTCCCATCACAATAGGAGCAGCCAGCCTGACAGCCTATGACCACAGCAATCAACAGGAATTGCACTAGCAATGCCAGCGTTCTTCTCGACATTTTGTTAATTACGCGTTGATGTTGGGGCGCGGATCATTTAATTGGTCGGTTTGAGGGTTGCCTTCAAATCATCTTTGGACAGGAAAGATCAACCTTCTTCAGAAGTTTCGTAATGGAGGATGGAACAGCTTGGCTGTCGGCCTGAAAGACGCCGTAATAACGCCACATCGACTCTCAGTTAGACCAACAAATTGAAACTGAAAGCCGTCAACCACTCAATTTAAACCTTTGGATTCGTTCGGACTCGAGACCCGGCTGATAAAAATCAGTGATAACACGTCATCACTTCCCGCCGCAAAAATCCCGAAGAGATGCTGCAGATAGCTCACGAATCATTTCACCAGAGTTTTTGCTTGTTGCGCCATGCCTATGAATCCCTCTGCGCTGACGTTCGGTTGCTGCAGCAGCAAAGCAGCCAGACCAAGCTGTGATGGAACTTCCTCTCCAGGGGCACGGCCACGCATAGCTTCCAGCATTTCATAGTACTTCAGAGAGTACAGATAGCAAGCGAAGATGTGGTGCACTTCGTAGCTCTCGAAGCTTATCGTGAGGTTGCTGCTGCAGCTCTGCACCATTTCTCCTAAGTCCCTCAATGTCCTTCTAACCCAGAACTGGACGTAGCGTGTGACCGCTTCGTCGTTGAACGTGCTGACTTCGTTTGCGATGTGGGTGAAATATTCGTCTTCAGCAAGCAAGTCCCGACTAAACTCCAGACGGAGCTGCTTTGTCTTAGTTTGGATTTTCTTGTAGCTGGATTGCTCGCTGCTTTAAGCGATGAAGAAGAAATTTTCAGATTCGAAATGGTTGAGGGATAGCTCAAGGTGTCTGAGCGCCAAGAGGAAGAGCCGTGTGCATCTTTAGTTTGTTACAGTCTGTACCTCGCTGAGCAGTTTGCATAAGCGGTACAGGAACTTCGCGGAAAGGAGTTTTTCAGAAGCGCTGCTGAATTATGGGTGCCTCGCAGAATAGCTTGTAAGGTGGCTTTCGAAGCTGATAAGGTAGGGTACCTATGCACCGAGGTTGGCCTTACTTATGAAAGTCTTTTTAAAGGGTTCTGGAAAAGCAGGTAGCTCCAGCTGAGTTCGTTTCTTTTAGAAATTCGGTGCACCGTTGATCGTTCCTGTAGTGCTCGGTTTGCCATCGTTAAGGGAAATATCTCCACAGCCAAAGGAGCTGAGTTGCCCCTGCTTGCTTATGCTGTTGTTGGTGCTGGAAGAGCTGCAGCGGTTGGTCAAATGCTCGTAGTTTAGTTGCTGCATTGGTATTCTCTCCAGCGAGGAAGATAGCGAATTTGTCTCACTGGTGATCGATGCAGGCTTGCTGGCAGAGGGTGTGCTTGATTTGGAGGTCTGGGTCAAGTTAATTAACGATTGAGGGCGACTCAAATTTTCTGTTGATTGTTGCCCACCAAATACTGATTTCTTCATGAGTGTACTTGAGCTGAAGGCGGCTGGTATTGGATGATTTGTGAGCGTTGCAGGGTGAGCCTGCTGGCTGCTTTGTACACTGAATGAGTGTATCCTTGGTCCTTGATTATTTTGATTGAGGAGCGTCACAAGTTATCCAATATCTATTCTTCGCTGGAGGTCGATAGAGAGCATCCGAGACAGAAGCATCTTCACGAAGCCGCTGACTTCGATGGTGCTGTAAATGGCTCCAGAGGCTATTGACTTGATTAAGCTGTCGTAATCAATTCCACGGAAAGGTTGCTAGCCCAGTAGCATCTCATAGAGGATGATTCCTGCTCCCCAAATCTCGCTCTTATAGGAGTAGATGCTCTTTTTGTAGGCCTCTGGACTCATGTATAGTGGCGATCCAACATTGTACTTCGGCTGCTTGCCCTTACTCTCATGGATGAAATCACAGAAACCAAAGTCAGCGATCTTTGCAACCCCATCCTTCAGGAGAATATTAGCAGTCTTAAGGTCTCTATGCAGGATTCCATGCGCAAACGTGACACTCAGCCCATTGATGATCTGCTTAAAGTATTGCATGGCTTATTCCTCAGAGAATCTCCCTATCCTAGAACATTTTAGTACCTTTGAGCTTAATCTGGTTGGTAAGGTCGCCTTGGTTACAGAACTCCGTGACGATGTAAACATGCGTGGAGGTTTGGCAGATGTCGTGAGCCTGCACGATGTTTTGATGTTGGAGCTGCTGTAATGCTTTGAGTTCGTTGCCTAACAGCATCTTTTCCACGTCGGTATTAATAGAGCGAAGGTCTATTACCTTGAGGGCTACCGGTTGGCCATTCACGGTATTGCGTCCTACATTACCCACTCTGTACCCTTGAAGACCTGCGAAGAGAAGCCCTTGCCGATGAGATCATTGTCGCTGTATTGAAAATTCTTGATCTGCTTGACGCTGTCCGGCAAGATCATCCGTTTGAAAATCAAACAGTTAAATTAAACAAGCAGGTTCGTAAATGTGACACTCAGCAAAAATCAAGCCACGACCAAGAATAGCATCGTTAGCAAGGTAGTTGAAAGGAGCAAGAGGCTTGCATGCTTTTTGTTTGATGTGTTCTAAGATTCTAACTTTAGGTTCGAAGGGGTGATTGCTGGAGGCTGGGATTTACTGGCAGGATCCAGTTTACTTGTCGATGTGTTCAGGGAGGGGTTGGCACTGGCAGCAGTGCCTTGGGTATTCATCGTAAGGCTGCTCGTCTCGGTTGAACTTGTTTGGGTTGGGGCTATTTAGCCTTCAAATGGATTTGCTTGAGTGGGAGCATCTGTAATATGTGGGGTCGCCGAACTCTCTGTCGGAGGGGTTGCGATTACAAAACCATCACTAATTGTAGTTACCTCGTTGGAGGATGCTCCAGTTGGAGTAGGTTCAGTGGTCAGGGACAAGGTATCATTGATGTTGGAATCTGTCGTCGACGAGGAAGTTTCCTCGTCCTGCCCATAGACCATTCCCACCAGCACGGCAAGCACTACCAGCCAAGCTATCTTCCACATTACGCAATATTCTATTAGGTTCGGCATGCAGTTGCAGCTTTCGAACCGCTTCGATTGGAACAAACTAACAAGCCTCCCAACCAATTTGAAAAATGGCTGTTGCGGTAGGTTTCGATCGACCATGAAAGATCAATATTTCTGTTTACGAGCCTTTTGGAGCTCCACGACTCTTCTCTTAGCTTTAATGTATGCAAGGGCGTCCTCATCGACATCGTCCTCCACCACCTTCTGTTCCTCGGCTTCCTCATCTTAGTTCTTCTGGTTGATTAGTGGGTTCTCAATGTCCGATATCGCGATGCCGTATTTCTTGAGGAACCACTGCTCAAATTTCTGCAGCAGGCTTGTCTTTAGAGAAGTCAAGGTCTGATCAATTTCGATCAGATTGCTCCGCATTGACTTGATCTTCTCCACTTGAAGCTTGTACTGTCGTTTGGCCTACTTCTTTTGTTTCAGCAATTCGAATTCCTACTCGTCGATGATGCCCTGATTCACCTCCTATTGAGTCTTCGAAGTTTATTTTTGCTTCAATGAGTCCGAAATCTGGTCGAGGCGGGCCTTCATAACCTGCACTTCTTCTGTCTTATCCTTGATCTCCTGCTTGCGGGCACGGAGCTACTCCTGAATGATATTCGCAATTACGTTGTTCTTCAGAATTGAATTATTTATCTCTTGCCCGACGGTGCCCTTGAACTCCAGATAGGCATCGTTCTTATTCACGTTCACAATCTTCTTATCGATGCGTTCGGCACGCTTTTCAGTCCGATCAGGTTGCTGTTCAGTTTACTCCTTGAACTCGTCCTTCGGGACGTTCACGAGGTTGGAGATGTTGTGTGAAGGTTTGGAGTCTTTCGCAGACTTGCCCAGACCGAAGCCGAACTTATTTTCCTACTGACCTACGCCGTTGGTCTTTGTGGCTTCCTTCTGCTTCTTAAGCTACGTTAAACAGTGTTGATACCTCCTCTTGCTCATTTTGGGGCGGAGCTGTGGCATTGTTGGCTGCGTCTCTCGCCACGTTTTTGTATAAGTTACGGAACTGCACAAAAAGTTCTCGAACCTGCCTCAACGATTCAATTTGAATATCTTCTATTTTCCCCTCGAGGAAGTCCTTAGCTAGCTTTTGCTGTTCGTACTGCTGCTCGGCAGTGTAGGCTTCATAGGTAATCCTTCCGCGGTTCGCGAGAGTATCGTGCATAGCTAGCTCCTGTCGCAGCTCTTTCATTTCCTTCTAATACTTCTTTATCAATAGCTTGGGGTCCAAGTTCATCTATACCGGAGTCTCGTTGGTGAGCTTCATCATTCGAGAAGCAAACTTCAAAGTCGATATGGTCTCCTCGATGTGGTTGACCTCAGGCCAAATGTTGGCAACCATGTATGTCTTTGAGTTCCCGCCAATCGAATCCTTCAGCAGGTACGTAAGCTTGTTCTGACGGTAGGGTATGTGATCGCGTTTCTTTTCGGAAAGTGCAATCACCAGTTGTTACAGAAAAGACAGTGATTTATTGATGAACTGTGCTTCAATAAGAGTCTTGCCCTCAGAGCCTGTCTTCTTCGTTCGTTCAGATCCAGCCAAATCGACCAAGTTGATTTTGCTCATGATTACCTTCTCACTGCTCTCCCCCTTGCTGCGGATCTACAGATGGATTGTGAAGATGCAGTGAGAGCGTGAGCTGTTCTTGTTGAGTTTGTGCTCTGCAACGGTCCGGTTGGTTTCACCTTCGAATAACATTCCGAAGGC
>ERZ724527.1006-NODE-1006-length-13333-cov-6.122082_pt1 | contig 13333 bp, 10 predicted proteins | sample MGYA00376060_ERZ724527 | MGnify/ENA primary metagenome ERZ724527 (study PRJEB28724, sample SAMN07190886) | activated sludge metagenome | isolation source: activated sludge of sewage treatment plant in Hong Hong | place: USA: Christiansburg, Virginia | collected...
AGCTGGCCGAAGGCGTGCTCGCGCCGCTGAACTGGGAGGGCGACAAAAACCCCTCAAGCTGGAAAGATGGCGTGGTGACCGCAACGCCCGGCTTCAAGGAAGCCTTCAAACAGTTCACCGAAGGTGGCTGGCAGGGTCTGCAGCACCCGGTGGACTTCGGTGGCCAGGGTCTACCCAAAACCATTGGCGCAGTCTGCGGCGAAATGGTCAACAGCGCCAACATGAGCTTCGCCCTGTGCCCGCTGCTTAGCGACGGCGCCATCGAAGCCCTGCTAACCGCCGGCTCCGACGAACTCAAGGCCACTTACCTGGAAAACCTGGTGGCCGGCAAGTGGACCGGCACCATGAACCTGACCGAGCCCCAGGCCGGCAGCGATCTGGCCGCCGTGCGCACCCGCGCCGAACCACAGCCCGACGGCACGTTCAAGATCTTCGGCACCAAGATCTTCATCACCTGGGGTGAACACGACATGGCCGAAAACATCATCCATCTGGTGCTGGCCCGCGTGCAGGGCGCGCCCGAAGGTGTCAAGGGCATCAGCCTGTTCGTAGTGCCCAAATTCATGGTCAACAAGGATGGATCCTTGGGCGCGCGCAACGACGTGCACTGCGTTTCCATCGAACACAAGATGGGCATCAAGGCCAGCCCCACCGCGGTGCTGCAATTTGGTGACCATGGCGGTGCCGTGGGCTACCTGGTCGGTCAGGAAAACCGCGGCCTGGAGTACATGTTCATCATGATGAACGCCGCCCGTTATGGCGTCGGCGTGCAGGGCATTGCGATTGCCGAGCAGGCCTACCAGACGGCCGTGCGTTTCTCGCGTGAGCGCGTGCAAAGTCGCCCGGTCGATGGTTCGGTGGCGGCAGGCGCATCCATCATCCACCACCCCGATGTGCGCCGCATGCTGATGACCATGCGCGCCTATGTCGAAGGCTGCCGTGCCATGGCCAGCGTGGCCGCATCGGCTTACGACGCGGCCCACCACCACCCGGACGCGGAGACCCGCAAGGTCAACCAGACCTTCTATGAATTCATGGTTCCTTTGGTCAAGGGCTACAGCACCGAGATGAGCCTGGAGGTCACTTCGCTGGCCGTTCAGGTGCACGGTGGCATGGGCTTTATCGAAGAAACCGGCGTGGCCCAGTACTACCGCGACGCCAAGATCCTGACCATCTACGAAGGCACAACCGCCATCCAGGCCAACGACCTGGTAGGCCGCAAGACCGCGCGCGATGGCGGCCAGACCGGCAAGCTGCTGGCGGTGCAAATTGAAGGGACCGAGGCCGAGTTGATCAAGAGTGGCACACCCGATGCACTGGCGGTTGCCAAGCGTCTGAAGACTGCCCGTGAAGCCTTCGTTGATGTGGTGAACTTCGTCGCTGGCAACACCAAGGCCAGCCCGAATGCTGTGTTCGCCGGCAGCGTGCCCTACCTGATGCTGGCGGGCAATGTCATGGCCGGCTGGCAGATGGCGCGTGCCCTGCTGGTGGCGCAAGAGCAGATCGCTGCTGGCACCGACGTGGCCTTTATGCAGGCCAAGATCACCACCGCACGTTTCTATGCCGACCACCTGCTGGTCAAGGCCGGTGGCATGCGCGACAGCATTGTCGACGGCGCAGAGTGTGTGACTGCGTTGGCGCTGGAGGCATTCTGAGCATGTCCAAACTCCCAGGCGCTCTGGCGCACGTGCCGTTTCCGGTCATCGGCTCGCCGCTGTTCATCATCAGCAACCCCAAGCTGGTCATTGCCCAGTGCATTGCCGGCGTGGTGGGTTCCATGCCCGCGCTCAATGCGCGCCCGGCCGAGCAGCTGGAAGAGTGGCTGATTGAGATCACCGAGGGCCTGGCCGCCTACAACGCGGCCCACCCCGATGCGCCTGCCGCTCCGTTTGCGATCAACCAGATCGTGCACAAGAGCAATGACCGCCTCGAACATGACATGGCGATGTGCGTGAAGTACAAGGTACCCATCATCATCACCAGTCTGGGTGCGCGTGAAGACATCAACGCCGCCGCCCACAGCTACGGTGGTGTGGTGCTGCATGACGTCATCAACAACAAGCACGCCCGCAAGGCCATCGAGAAGGGCGCCGACGGCCTGATCGCCGTGGCAGCGGGCGCCGGTGGCCATGCGGGGGTCAAGAGCCCGTTTGCGCTGGTGCAGGAAATCCGCCAGTGGTTTGACGGCCCCTTGGCCTTGTCCGGTTCCATCTCCACGGGGGATGCGGTGCTGGCAGCCCAGGCCCTGGGCGCAGACTTTGCCTACATCGGCTCGGCCTTCATCGCCACCGAGGAAGCGCGCGCCGCCGAAGCCTACAAGCAGGCTATCGTGCAGGGCAGCTCGGACGACATCGTCTACAGCAACCTGTTCACCGGCGTGCACGGCAATTACCTGGCGCCCAGCATCCGCGCAGCTGGCCTGGACCCCGAAAACCTGCCGGTCAGCGACCCCAGCAAGATGAACTTCGGTGGTGCGGGTGCGGCCAAGGCCTGGAAGGAAATCTGGGGCTGTGGCCAGGGTATTGGCGTCATCAACAAGGTGCAGGGCGCGGCCGAGTTTGTGGCCCAGCTCAAGCGGGAATACGCGCAGGCGCGCACACGGTTGATGGCTGTGCATTAGCACCTCTAATGCCTTCGCAATGTTGCACCCGCTAGGGTGTAACCCGGTGCGTGCTGTGAACAGTGAGGCCCTACAGTGGGCCTCACTTTTCTTCGGAACACACCACACCATGTCAACTCACGATTCCCGCCGCGGTGCCATCAGCTTGCTGGCGCTGGGGCTAGCTTTTCCAGGCGCCTTGCTGCAGGGTTGCGACAGCGCGCCATCCACGATCAAGATCGGCGTCGCACAGCCCCTCACAGGTGGTCTGGCGGCCTTGGGGCAAGACCTGCTCAACGGCGTCAACCTGGCGGTTGAGGAGCTCAACCGTGAGGGTGTCCGGGTCAAAGGCAAGGCTGTCAGATTCGAAGTCATCGCGGTCGATGACAGAGCCAATGCTGATACGGGGCGCGAAGTGGCGCGCCAGCTGGTGGATGCCGGCGTGGTGGCGGTGATCGGGCATCTGAATTCCGGCGTGAGCATTGCTGCGGCGCCCATTTATGCCGAGCACAACATTGCGCAGATGGCAATTTCCACCAACCCGAAATACACCAGTCTGGGACTGTCCACGACTTTCCGGCTGGTTGCCAACGACACGCTGCAAGCCAAGGCCATCGGCAGCTACTCCGTGACCAAGTTTCGTTCCACAAAATTTGCCGTGATTGACGATGGCACGCCCTACGGCAAGGATTTGGCGGCGGGAGCCATTCAGGAATTGACCGGAGCCAAGAAAGAGATCGTCATCCACGCCTCGTTGGACGACAAGACCCGCGCCTTTGATGAGCTGGCGGGCAAGCTCAAGGCGGGCGGTGTGGAGGCCATCGTCACGACGTTGAATGATTTCCAGACCGTGGCCCTGCTGCAGGCGCTGGCGAAGATAAGCTACACCGACGTTCATTTGCTGGGTGGCGACACCATCAAGACCACGGACATGCTCAAGGGCGTGGGCCTGGGCAAAGGCTTGTATGCGACGTCCCCCATCCTGGAGGCCAAGGAGTTTGCCGCAGGCGGGGCGTTTCTGGAGAAGTACCGCGCCAAGTACAAAATCGCGCCGGCTTATGCGGGCCACTACACCTACGATGCGATGTACGTGCTCGCAGCCGCCATCCGGCGCACCGAGTCGGCCAAACCCGCTGACATCGTGCAGGCGCTGCGCAAGATCGATGGCTACGCGCCGGTGACCGGCTCCATGAAGTGGGACGCGCGTGGTGAGCAGCGCTACGGCGTCATTGGCGTCTACGCGGCGACGGAAAAGGGTTGGGAATCCCAGGTGCGCTCCGACACCTGGTGAGTGGGGGATGGCTGCTGGTGCGTGCTAGCATGAACGGATGAACCGCAAAGCCACCACTCTTCTTCGCTGGGCCATGGCGTTGCCGTGCGTGGTGATCATGCTGGCTCCCAGCGCCTGGGGGCAAGGCTCGCCGACCCTGAGCAAGGTCGAACAAACCGGCATGATCACGCTGGGCTACAGGGTGAGCTCGGTTCCCTTTTCCTATCTGGACGAAAAGCTCAACCCCATTGGTTATTCGATGGACCTGTGCTACCGGATTGTGGATGCCGTCAAGGTAAAACTGAAACTGCGCAATCTGCAGGTCAAACTTTTTCCGGTGACGTCGGCCACGCGCATTCCGCTGGTAGTCAATGGCACCGTGGATCTGGAATGCGGCATCACCACCAACACGCTGGAACGGCAAAAGAGCGAGGCATTTTCCGTGACCACCTTTGTTGCGGTCAGCCGCTTGCTGGCCAAGAAATCCTCCAACATCCAGACGCTGAGTGACTTGCAGGGCGAACCCGTGGCGTCCACCGTGGGGACCACCAGTATCCGCAACCTGCATGAGCTGAACCTGGCTCAGAAGCTCGACATGAAAATTCTGGCGGGGCTGGACGATGCCGAGTCGTTCCAGATGGTGCAAACCGACCGCGCAGTCGCCTACCTGATGGACGACGTGTTGTTGCGCAGCCTGGTGGCCAGCGCCAAAAACCCGGCCGAGTTCAGTATTTCCAACGAGAGTATGTCCATTGAACCCTATGGCATCGCGCTGACCAAAGGCGATGCCGCGTTCAAACAACTGGTGGACGAGGTATTAGTGGGCCTATTTCGCAGCGGTGAGATCCACACCATTTACTATAAGTGGTTTCAGTCGCCCGTGCCGCACAAAGGCATCAACCTGCAGCTTCCGATGAGTGCAGCTTTGAAGAAAGCGATTGCCGCGCCCACCGACAGTGGCGACCCCAAGCACTACGAGTGACGCGGTTTCGTTGTGCGCCCGCAGCAGAACTGGGGCAAAAAAAAGCAAGACTCACCGGTAACTGTCAATGGACAGCGCATGCCGGTGCAATTTGTCGTACAGCGTTTTCTTGGCAATGCCCAAGGCCTGCGCAACTGCCGCGGGGCGACCTTGGTGCGCTTTGAGGGCCTGCTCGATCAGAACTTTCTCGACCACGTCCATTTGCTCTACCAGCGTGGCCGACGTCGCCTCGCCGGATGCTGAAGCCGCGCGCTCACCGGCCTGCGGCAACTCCAGCACATACCGATCAGCCACATTGCGGACCTCGCGCACATTGCCCGGCCAATCGTGGGCCATCAGGTCCTGCATGCGCGGGCCTGTCAGCGTGGGAACTGCGCAGCCATAGCGTTGGGCTGCCTGCGCCACGAAGTGTTCAAACAACAGCGGCACGTCTTCCTTGCGCTCACGCAGAGGGGGCAGTTGCACCACCGCCACGTTGAGCCGGTAGTACAGGTCGCTGCGAAACTTCTGCTCACGGCTCAGTGCCAGCAGATCGCTTTTGGTGGCCGCAACCACCCGAATATCGACCTTGACCTCTTCATTGGAGCCCAGCCGCTCGACCTTGCGCTCCTGCAGCACGCGCAACAGCTTGACCTGAAACAACAACGGCATGCTTTCGATTTCGTCCAGCAGCAAGGTCCCGCCGTTGGCATGTTCGATTTTCCCCACGCGCCGTTTGCTGGCGGTGGTGAAGGCTCCGGCCTCGTGACCGAACAGCTCGCTTTCAAACAGTGTCTCGGGAAGCCCGCCACAGTTGAGCGCGACAAAATGCCGATCCCGGCGTTTGCTGTGGTCGTGCAGGCAGCGTGCGACCAGCTCTTTGCCGGTACCGGTCTCGCCCACAATCATGACATCGGCAGACGTACCGGCCAGCTTCAGTATTTGCTCCCGGACCCTGACCATGGCTGGGGAGTTGCCCAGCAAGGCGACTTCAATCCCGATTTTTTGTTGCAGTTGGGCGCGCAGGTCTTCCACCGCCATGCTCAGCACACGCTTCTCCAAGGCACGCTGGGCTGTTTCTATGAAGCGCTCGGGGGAAAACGGTTTTTCAATAAAGTCATAGGCACCCGCACGCATGGCCTGCACGGCCATGGCCACATCGCCATGCGCGGTGATCAGCACGACAGGAATCGCCGGATTGACCGTGCCCATATGTTCCAACAACTGCACGCCGTTCATGCCCGGCAATTGAACGTCGCTGATGACGATGCCTTGCAGGCCAGACCACAGGTGTGGCAACGCGGCTTCGGCCGAGTCGCAGGGCACCACTTCAATGCCCGTCAGCTCCAGTGTTTGTGTCAGGCTGCGCCGTACCGTGGCGTCGTCCTCCACAAACACCACCTTGAATCCCTCAAACATGGTTTTCCCCTTGCGCCAGCTCCAAATCAAACTCAAACGCCAGCCCCTGCAGGCCCTTGTGGGCGCGCAGCGTGCCGCCAAACTCCCGCACGATGTGCGACGAAATCACCAGACCCAAGCCCAGTCCTTCGCCGCTGGCCTTGGTGGTGAAGAACGGCTCGAACAGGCGCGCCAGCATGTCGTCCGGCAAACCCGCCCCTGTGTCCTCGACACGAACCCGCACACGTTGACCCTCGGCGGGCAAGGTACTGATGGTAAGCACCTTGACCGGCTGGTCCCGCATGGCGTCCAGCGCATTGGTGGCCAAATTCACTAGCACCTGCTCCAGGCGATTGAGGTCGCAGCACACCAGGGGTTGCCCGGCAATGTTCACATCCACTCGAACCTGCTCGGCACGGAAGCGGTGCTCCAGCAGGCGCTGCATGTACTCCACCGCGGCGACCAGTGATACGGGTTGGTGCACCCCGTGCGACTTGCGGGCAAACGATTTCAATTGCGCCGTGATGCTGCCCATGCGTTCGGCGACCTCGCTGATGGCTTTGAGATTTTCATCCACATCGGCCATGCGGCCTGCGGCCAGCAACATTGCGGTGTTTTTGGCCAGGGCGCGCAGAGCGGTCAGGGGCTGGTTGATCTCGTGGGAAATGCCGGCCGACATCTGTCCCAGCGCAGCCAGTTTACCGGCCTGCACCAGTTCGTCCTGCGCCAATTGGCGCTCCTGCATCTCGTTGACCAGCTCTGCATTGGCCTGGCGCAATTCCCCGGTGCGTTGGGCAACCCGGCCTTCCAATTGGGCGTTCGCCTCTTGCAGCGCGTTGCGCGCCCCTGAAATCTGGCGCAGTGCCCGGCGGCGCTGCCAAAGATAGAGGGCCAACACGCCCAGGAAGGCAGCGAACGCGCCGCCGCCCCACGCGGCGTAGCGCGCGTTGCGCCATACGCTGTGGGGGTCCGACAAAATCATGACGCGCCAGCCCAACAAGGGAATGTCACGTTCCTGTGCCATATGCACGGAGAACTGGCCATCCGGCTCCCAAATGCGAACCTGGCGCGCGCCCCTGACCCCCGGCTTTTCGACAACCATTTTCAGCGGGCGGATGGCTTGGCGGGGGTATTGTTCCGCATAGCGCAGCAAGGCCACCGGCTCCTCCCCGTCGATACCAACGGACCTGTACTTCCATTGGCGCACCGACGACATGATGATGACCCCTTCTTCGTCGATGACCAACAGCTTCTCGCTTTCAGAGCGAATCCCCAGGTCCATCCAGGTGGCCTCCAGCGGGTCCAGACTCAGCTTGACACCCACGATCCCCAAGACAAGCGCGTCACGCCGCACGGGCTGTGCGAAATAGTATTCGGACGCACCACTGTCTGCGTTGGCAACAAAGACCTGGGACCGCTGTGCCTGCAATTTCCGCGACAGCAGCGATGGCAATGCCACGGGGCCTGCGTCGCCCGCGAGCGTCCGGTAGCCTTCGCTGGACGCCAGCAGCGTCCCGGCAGGGTCCAGCGCAAAGGTGGTGATGGCGCTGGCCCTGACCTTGAAGTTGGCGAGCTTGCGCCCGGCGCTGGCACGGGCCATCTGGCTATCGGGGTTCTTGAACAATGCCTCGATGTCAGGGTCCATTTCGATCAGGCTGGGAAGGTAGGCATGCTTGCCCAGCTCGCTTTCCAGCGTGGAGGCGTAGAGATCCAGTTGGCGGTGCGCAACGTCATCGAGCTGCTCGAACCCCTTGCGCTCGCTCCACGCATACGCCACGACCATGCTCGCCGCAACTGCCGCGACCAAGCCCAGCCACGCAAGTGCTGATCTGAGCCAGCGCGGCACAACGGAGTGGCGTTTCAGTGGTGGGGAGCCATGCATATCGACGACAAATGCGCGCAGTATCACCCCAAATCGGTCTGAAGCAGGGTCCACAAGCCTGGCCTGCGGAAATTAATTGCGCGGGAAATTGCCGCGTGTGTAGAAGTCCGCACACCCCTAGGTGGCCTTGTGCAGATTTCTACACAGCAGGCAAGCCGGAGGCGATGCCGAAACCATATCTGTTTACAAATCAAGGGCTTGCAAACGACGTTCCGCCACTGTTGCTGGCACGGTCTGTGCTCAGGGATTTCAATACAGATAAGGAGACAAGTCGTGGAAGCAATGGACGCACTGACCCAGCCAACGCGGATTTCGGTCCCCAGGCCGAGACGAAAACATGCAGCCGCCGCGCTGCCGGGCCTCAGCTTGCCCGAGCTTGCGCACGTGTCAACCACGCCAGATGCCGTCGCCGACGGACACACGCTCGCCCGTCTGGATCGCTGTATTGCCGAGACGACGTTTGAATCCTGCGAAGGTGTTGTCGTAACGGATGCAGACCTTCGCACGCTGAAGGTCAACAACTCATTCACCCGCATCACGGGCTATAGCAAGCGTGAGGCCATTGGGTCCCGTTCGACCGTCCTCAGTGACATCCGCGAACACCTGGTGCGGTACCGGAGCTGGAACGATGAGGTGATTGGTCGCAAGAAAAGTGGGGAAACCTATTCGGCAAAGCTGAGGGTCAAGGCCGTCGTTGACGCCCACGACTGCGTGACGCACTACATCGCCACGTTCAAGGATCTCAGCGCCAAAAAGGCCCTGCAAAGGAAGATCACCCATCTTGGTTTTACGGACTCGTTGACGGGTCTCAAAAATCGCTCAGCCTTGCTCATCAGCCTGCAACGTGCCATCGACAAAAGCCATGAGCAGCAGAACTATGCCGCAGTCTTGCTCGTGGATATGGATGACTTCAGGAGCCACAATGTGCGGCTGGGCCATCAGGCAGGCGACATGATGTTGCAGCAATCGGCGTGGCGCCTGGGCCAGGCCCTAGGTCCCAACGTGGCGGTGGCCCGGCTCTACGCCGACAAGTTTCTGATTGTCCTGGAAGAGTTGGGCGCCACGCCAGACGAAGCAGGAGTCAGCGCACAACAGAGGGCGGCATGCGTTCGCAACTGTTTTTCAGAAGCCTTCGACATCAATGCCGCGCCCGTGCACGCCACAGTGAGCATGGGCCTTTGCCTCATAGGAATGCGGGACATCATCAGCACCGATGTGCTGATCGACCGCGCTGAAATGGTGACCTACGACGCCAAACAGGCCGGAGGGGACTGCCTCTTTTCCTTTGAGTTTGGCGCCATGGAGCACGGGGCGTAGGCCAGCGTTGGGCTTGCGAAAGCGAGAACAGGCTAGCGTAGCGCCTCGCGCACAAAATCCAGCCGGTCCTGGCCAAAGAACATGGCGTCGCCCACAAACACCGTGGGTGCACCAAACACGCCGCGGGCCACGGCTTCCTCAGTATTGGCCTTCAGCGCGGCCTTGATGTCGGCATCGTTCACCAGCGCAAACACTTCGGCCGGATCAAACCCGGCCTCGACCAGTGTGGCGGCCGTCACGGCCGGGTCGTTCAGGTTGGCGCCTTGCACCCACAGCGCGGTGAACACCGCGCCGAGGAAGGCCTCAAAGCGCGTGGGATGGCGCATCTGCATGCCAATCACACCACGCATCAGCTGCAGGGTGTTGATGGGGAAGTGCGGGTTCATCTTGAAATCCACGCTGTAGCGTTTGGCAAAGCGGCCCAGGTCCACGGTCATGTAACGGCCCTTGGCCGCCACGGTTGCGGGGGAGGCGTTGCCGGTGGCCTGGAACACACCGCCCAGCAGCATCGGCCTGAAGACCAGGCTGGCACCGGCCTGCGCGCATAGCGTGGGCATCTGCGTCCACGCCAGGTAGCTGGCCGGGCTGCCCACATCAAAGAAAAATTCCGCTGTATTTGGCATTGTTGGCTCCATGGATAAATGATCGTTTACTAAACGTACGTTATGCTACAGCCTGTGACTTGTCAATCGGACAAACCCAAGGACCGCCATGCGCTACGCCAAGACCCACAAGGAAGAGACCCGCCAGAAACTGCTGGACAGCAGCCGCGCCATTGCCAAGAAGGGCGGCTTCAAGGCCACCGGTGTCGATGCGCTGATGGCCTCCATCGGCCTCACCGGTGGTGCGTTCTACAGCCACTTTCCGTCCAAGCAGGCACTGTTCGAGGCGCTGGTGCAGGAGGAAATGGCCAACAGCAGCGCCATGCTGGCCGGTGACCAGGACTCGCCCGATAACCACGTTGCCAAATGCCTGCGCGACTACCTGAGCAGCTTCCATGCGATGAATCCCGACGTGGGTTGTGTGCTGCCCACGCTGGGGCCCGAGATCGCCCAGGCCGGACCCGAAGTGCGTTCCGCGGTGGAGGCGGCGCTGAAGCGTACGCAAAAGAGCTGGAGCCAGCGCACCGGCGATGCGGACGCCGGCTGGGCGCTGATCGCGCAGTGCGTGGGTGCGCTGGTACTGGCGCGTGCGGTGGAGAGCGAGCGCACCCGCAAAGAGATCCTGGCGGCCAGCCGCCGCTTTCTCGACAGGGCGCTGCCCGCCAGTGCCACGTCTTAACCCCGGAGCCATTTATGACATCCATTACCGAACAACAACCCAAGGTCGCGCTGGTCATTGGCGCTGGCGACTCCACCGGCGGCGCCATCGCCAAGCGCTTTGCCCGCGAAGGCTTCATCGCCTGCGTGACGCGCCGCAGCGCCGACAAGCTGCAGCCGCTGGTGGACAGCATCCGCGCCGACGGCGGCCAGGCCTTTGGCTACGCCAGTGACGCGCGCAAGGAGGAGGACGTGAAGGCACTGTTCGAGCAGATCGAATCCGAGCACGGCCCCGTCGAGGTGCTGGTGTTCAATATTGGCGCCAACGTGCCGTGCAGCATCCTGGACGAGACGGCGCGCAAGTACTTCAAGATCTGGGAGATGGTCTGCTTCAGCGGCTTCCTGAACGCGCAGGCCGCCGCCCAACGCATGGTGACGCGCGGGCGCGGCACGATTCTGTTCACCGGCGCCACGGCGGGCTTGCGGGGTTCCGCCAACTTTGCGGCTTTTGCCGGTGCCAAGCACGCACTGCGGGCGCTGGCGCAAAGCATGGCGCGCGAGCTGGGCCCGCGCAACATCCATGTGGCACACGTGGTGGTGGACGGCGCCATCGACACCGACTTCATCCGCACCCAATTCCCCGAACGCTATGCGCTCAAAAACCAGGACGGCATCCTCAACCCTGACCACATTGCCGAGAACTACTGGCACCTGCACAACCAGCCGCGCGATGCCTGGACCTTTGAGCTGGACCTGCGGCCGTATATGGAACGCTGGTAGAGGAAAGGCTTGCAGGTTTCTGGCCGCTAGCCCTCGTGGAATATACGTATATCGCTATCAAATTAGTAGCGGCTACGAAACCGGAAAGAACCAAGGCGGCTGGCCGTCTACCCAGGGCGGAACCTTGTCCATGACGCCCCGGTAGGCGTCGGACGCCTCAAACGCAGCGAGCCATTGCAGTAGAGCAGGCCAGGACTGGCTGGCAAACCAGGCCGGATCGGTGTGGGCGAACTGGCGCACAAACGGGGCGATGGCGGCGTCCGCCACGCCAAACTGGCCACCGTGCAGAAACCCTTGCGCTTCTACGCAGATGTTGAGTGTCAGCAGGAACTGCGCGCCCCTATCCCGGTGGGGCAAACCATTGGCCAGCGCGTAGCGGTTCGGGTACTTGTAGCGGTCCAGATTCGCCTTGAACTCCCCATCGCATTGCGCAATCAAGGCTATCGCACGCTCCATCTCTGGTGCGGAAGTCGGCAGCCACTGCTGCGGGTCGTGGCGGCGCAGCGCCCACAGCATGATGTCCAGGCTTTGCTCCAGCACCGTGCTGTCGGGCAGCACCAGCACGGGCACCGTGGCCTTGGGCGAGGCCTGCAGCAGGGCTTGGGGTTTGCGTGCCAGCACCACTTCGCGCAGTTCCACCACCGTGCTGCTCGCGGCGATGGCGAGTCGCGCGCGCATGGCGTAGGGGCAGCGCCGAAACGAATACAGAACCGGCAGGGGCTCAGCGCTGGGCACGGGGACCGCCAGAAGAAACTATGCCGTGTCCGGCGCAGTGGCCTTGGGTGGCATGGGTTCGCCAATGTGGGCCTTGCCGCGCGCCTTGGCCAGTACCCACTGGCGTTGGCGTTCACGCGCCCGGTTCTTCTGCACTTCACTGGTGCTGGCGTGGCAGCGCGGGCAGCTCACGCCCAGCTCGAACAGGGGCGACTCCATCGCACCCTCTTCCAGCGGCATGCGGCAGCCCCGGCACAGCTTGTGTGTGCCGGGTGTCAGGCCATGGTCCACCGACACGCGTTCGTCAAACACGAAGCAGGTGCCATCCCACAGGCTTTGCTCCGGCGCCACGGTTTCCAGATACTTGAGGATGCCGCCTTCCAGGTGGTAGACCTCGTCGTAGCCTTGCGCGCGCATGAAGGCAGTGGACTTTTCGCAGCGAATGCCACCGGTGCAAAACATCGCCACCTTGGGCTTCTTGCCATTGGCGTCGGGGCGCAGCGCTTCGGCCTTTTCGGTCCAGGCCGGCAATTCGGAGAACGTGCGGATGTTCGGATCAATCGCGCCGCGGAAGGTGCCGATCGCCACCTCGTAGTCGTTGCGCGTGTCCACCACCACCACATCGGGGTCAGCAATCAGCGCGTTCCAGTCTTCGGGCTTGACGTAGGTGCCGACGATGAGGGTGGGGTCCGTGCCCGGCACACCCATGGTGACGATTTCCTGCTTCAGGCGCACCTTCATGCGGTAGAACGGTGCGGTTTCGGCGAATGACTCCTTTTGCTGCAGGTCGGCCAGCAGCGGGTCGCTGCGCAGATAGGCCAGCACGGCGTGCACATCGTCCGGTGCGCCGGCAATTGTGCTGTTGATGCCCTCGCGCGCCAGCAGGATGGTGCCCTTGACGTTGCGCTGTTCGCACAAGGCCAGCAGCGGCTCCTTGCGGGTTTCGAAGTCGGCCAGCGTCACGAATTTGTAAAAGGCGGCGGTGAGGAAGGGGCGGTTGGGCATGCCAGTATTGTAAAAGCGGGGCTTTTCCGTGCGCAGGCCCGAAAATTGCAAGGTGAAACCATGCACCCCACTCCCGCCCCGACACCCCTGACATCTGGCGAATGGCGCGAGCAAGAGCTGCTGCTGATGCGCGAGGTGATGCGCCTGG
>ERZ724527.1008-NODE-1008-length-13328-cov-3.868756_pt1 | contig 13328 bp, 7 predicted proteins | sample MGYA00376060_ERZ724527 | MGnify/ENA primary metagenome ERZ724527 (study PRJEB28724, sample SAMN07190886) | activated sludge metagenome | isolation source: activated sludge of sewage treatment plant in Hong Hong | place: USA: Christiansburg, Virginia | collected...
GGGCCGCCCATCTTGTCCAGGTGCAGCATCTGCTCGGGCATGCCGGCGTGCATCACCAACTGGCCGATGGCGTGCATCAGGCCGACCGTGAAGGACTGGTCGATGTTCTGCCCGCTGGCTTTGGCCAGCCAGCGCGAGATGGCCGCCGTGTGCAGGCTGTAACGCCAGAATTTGTTCAGGTCCAGACCCGGCATGGACTTGAAGCCACTGGTCAGGCCGGAGCTGATGACCAGGGTTCGGACGGTCACGAAACCCAGCATCATCAGGGCGTCGTCCACCGACCCAACGGTGCGGGACGCGTGGTAATACGCCGAGTTGGCCAACCGGAGCAATCGCGCCGACAAGACGGGATCTGCCGCGATTTTCTTGGCTATGTCGTCGATTGAAACGTCATCGTTGTTGAAGCTGTCAATCAGCTCGTGAACGATTTTGGGCACCGCCGGCAGGGCCTGCGGCTGTTTGAACAGGGCTTCGAGCTGCATGAGTCAGCCTCCAAAAAAATGAACCGGACCGTCACTTGAGCCTCCCGACAGGAACCCCGGTGGTGTTTGAGGTATCGACCTGTGAGGGCATGACTTGAGCATCTCAGATGGCGAAGTTTTCAAGCGGTGGAAATGAACCGGACCTTGGGCGTTGTTGTGAACTTTGTCGCAAAACTGCACATTCGCGAAAGGCGGGGCGGGGCAAGATGCCGCTCAGGAGGTCGTTTGTCATGCATGAACAAGAACCCAAAGTCACCCCGGTCTGCGAATGGCGGAGCCGCCGCCTGGCCTTGACCCGGGCTGGGCTGCTGCTTTGCCTGGGCATCCCGATGGCCCGGGCCCTGGCGCAGCAGGCCAAGCCGACCGCCACGCGATTGCCCCAGCGCAACCTCCAGGTGGCCTGGCGCCTGGTCTCGTCGGCCACCAGCGACCGGCAGGCCCAGGGCATGCGCGAGGGTGAACTGACGGTCGACACCCAGCGGGGCCTGCGGGGTCGCTTCAGCACCGAGTGGTCCAGCGAGCAGGCCAGCAGCGGGCGTGACGGGCAGATGCGGGTGCTGGTGCTCAATGGCATGCAGGCCCGGTTGCGCCTGTCCGAACTCACACCGGTCACCACGTGGCAGTGGCTGGTGGGCCAACGCGGGCCGGGCGATGTGCAGGCCCTGGGGCAGACCACCTGGGTCGAGTCCGGTCAGGGACTCCGGGTGCGTCCCTCCTGGCCGGGAGGGGAGGCCTTGGTCACCTTGACCTTTGAGACCCACAGCGACACGGCCACGGACGACCAGCGCGTGGAGGCCGAAACCACCGTCATGGCCCCCCTGGGCCAATGGGTGGCGGTGGCCCGCACGGCCGTGGACCAGACCCGCCACCAACGCGGCGTGTGGTCCACCACCGAGGTGGCGCAATCGGGCAAAACCGTCCTGGAGGTCCAGGTCAGCTTGCCCTGACAATGGGCCGTTGATCCGATGATCCGTCTCTGTCGTACCAAGGAAGACATGCCATGAGCCAGGCTTTCAATGCCCTCAATGACGCCACCCGCGCGCTGCTGGAAAACATCAAGCGTGCCGGGTTCCCGCCGCTGCACCAGCAAGGGGTGCAGATGGCCCGCCAGTCCTACCGCATGGGTGTGGGTGCGAGCGAGGTGCGCCGGGCCCAGTTGCCCCGTGTGGAAGACATTGCCATCCCTGCCAAGGGCGGTCACACCATTCCCGCTCGCCTGTGGGCCCCGACCGATGCACCGGGCCTGCCCGTGATGCTGTACCTGCACGGCGGTGGCTTTGTCATTGGCGGCATCGACACCTGCGAGGCCATGTGCCGATCGCTGGCCGCCCAAAGTGGCGTGGCGGTCATCGCCATTGACTACCGCCTGGCGCCCGAGCACAAGTTCCCCGCCGCCCTGGACGACACCTGGGACGCCATCGAGTGGCTGCGCCGTGAAGGCGTGGCCCATGGCCTGGACCCCCAGCGCCTGGCCGTGGGGGGCGACAGTGCCGGTGGCACCCTGGCAGCCAGCGTGGCCCTGATGTGCCGGGATGCGGGCGTGCCGCTGCGCCTGCAGGCCTTGTTCTACCCCTCGGTGCAGGTCTCGCTGCACACCGACTCGTTCAAGGCGTTCTCCGAGGGCCTGATGCTCGATGCCGAACTGATGGCCTGGTTCGACGCCCAGTACAAGGTGCCCGGCCAGGCGCTGGACTGGCGCCGCGAGCCCCTCAAGGCTGCCAGCCACGAAGGCCTGGCCCCCGCCTGGATCGGCCTGGCCGAATGTGACCCCCTGGCCGACGACGGGCGCCTGTATGCCAAGGCCCTGCACAAGGCCGGTGTGGAAGCCCACGTCATGACCTATGAGGGCACGGTGCACGACTTCATCAACATGGGGCGTTTTTTGCCTCAGGCCGTGCAGGCCCATGCCGACCTGGCCAAGGCGCTGCAGCACGCCATGGCCTGATGACGGGCGGATGACGGCGCGGCGGGATCCAAGTCGGTAACGTTCTGTTGCACATGCGCCGTGGCATGTGTCTTGCAAGTTCGCGGTCACCATGACTGTCGCTATTTCACCTGGCCCCCTGTTGCGCGAAGAGGCCCTTCGTCTGGACCGCCTGGGCCTGTGGGGCGTGCTGGAGGGGCAGGTGCAAGAGTTCACCGATCACGCCTCGATTCAGTGCAGCTTGTCCATGGACATCGCGCCGGGCCTGCAGTCACCGCCCAGCGACATGTCGGCCGCGGTGTACGGCATCTTCACGGAGTTGCTGCGCAATGTGGCCCACCACGCGCAGGCCACCGAGGTGGAGATCCGGGTCAGCGCGCACGCCAGCGATGTCACCGTGGTCGTCAAGGACAACGGGCGTGGGGCGCCGCTCAGCCTCTTTGATGGCCGGGACGCCCATGGGGTCAGGGGCATGCGAGAGCAGGCCAGCCAGTTCGGCGGCTGGTTGCACATCGACAGTCAGATGAACCAGGGCACCATGGCCATCCTGACCATGCCCATGTATCAGCGGCGCCAGGCCTTCTCCACCTCCACCGCGCAGTAGACCGTGGCGGCACAGCCCACGCAGAGCCACCACTCCAGGGCGCTCAGCGGCACGGTGTGGAACCACTCTCGCAGCGCGGGCACCTGGACCGTGGCCACCTGCAACAGCACCGAGACGGCCACGGCCACCCACAAGGGCCGGTTGCTGCCCCACCCCAGGCGCCACAGCGGCACGCTCTCGGAGCGGATGGCCAGCAGGTGGGCCATCTGCGAGAGCGTCAGCACCATGAAGACCAGCGTCTGCCCGGTGGCGCGGCCGGTGCTCTGAGCCCAGGCCTGAACCCCCAGGCACAGGCCTGCGATCAGCAGCCCCACCCACAGGGTGTGCTGCCACAGGCCGTGGGCAAAGATGCTTTCCTGCGGTGCGCGAGGGGGGCGTTTCATCACCCCCGGTTCGGCGGGCTCGGCGGCCAGGGCCAAGCCGGGCAGGCCATCGGTCACCAGGTTCACCCACAGGATGTGGATGGGCAGCAGCGGCAGGGGCAGGCCCACCAGCGGGGCCAGGAACAGCACCCAGACCTCGCCCGAGTTGCCCGTCATCGCATAGCGAATGAACTTGCGGATGTTGTCGAAGATCCGGCGGCCTTCGCGCACCGCGCCCACAATGGTCGCAAAGTTGTCATCCAGCAGCACCAGGCTGGCCGCCTCGCGGGCCACATCGGTGCCCCCGCGCCCCATGGCCACGCCGATGTCGGCGGCTTTCAGGGCGGGCGCGTCGTTCACGCCATCGCCAGTCATGGCCACAAAGTGCCCTTGCGACTGCAGGGCCTGCACGACGCGGATCTTCTGGGCCGGGTCCATGCGGGCGTACACCGACACGTGCACGACCCGTTCGGCCAGCGCGGCGTCGTCCAGCTGGGCCAGGGCGCTGCCGGTGATCACGGCCCGGGTCGCGTCCATGCCCGGCGGCGTGATGCCCAGTTGCTGCGCAATGGCCAGCGCTGTGGCCGGGTGGTCGCCGGTGATCATGACGGGCCGGATGCCTGCCGCCAGACATTCGGCCACGGCCGCAGCCGCCTCCGGGCGGGGTGGATCGATCAGTGCGACCAGCCCCAGCAGCGTGAGTCCTTGCTCGAACGCATCGGCGCCCAGGTCGGGGTGAGCCCCATGCCCCTCCTGCTGGGCCACGGCCATCACGCGCATGCCTTGGGCGGCCAGGCCCTGGGCCAGCGCCAGCACTTGGGTGGCGTCCAGGGGCACGGGACCTTGGGCGCCCCATTGAAGCGTGCAGCGTGGCAGCACGCTCTCGGGCGCACCCTTGGTGAAGGCAATCCAGCCACTGTCGCGCCCATGCAGGGTGCTCATGCGCTTGCGGTCCGAGTCAAACGGCCATTCGTGCTGCCGGGGCAGGCGCTCGTTCATGACCTGGGGATCCAGCCCCGCCTGCCAGGCCCAGTCGGCCAGGGCCGTCTCGGTGGGGTCGCCCACCCAGGTGCCATCCTCCATGCGCTGCGCATCGTTGCACAGCAAGCAGGCCGTCTGCAGGGGCGCCAACGGGTCGCCCAGCGTGTCGTGCGATTGCACCTGCATGCGGTTCAGCGTGAGCGTGCCGGTCTTGTCCGAACAGATCACGGTGACCGAGCCCAGGGTCTCGACCGAAGGCAGGCGGCGCACCAGCGCGTTGACGGCCACCAGGCGCCGCGCGCCCAGGGCCAGCAGCACGGTGACCACGGCCGGCAGCGCCTCCGGGATGGCGGCCACGGCCAGGCTCAGCGCGGTCAACACCATCAGCACCGGGGCCTCGCCCCGCAGCACGCCCAGGGTGAACACGATGGCGCAGATGGCCAGCACCACCAGCGACAGCCGTTTGCCAAAGGCGGCCAGCCGGCGCTGCAGCGGGGTGGTTCGGTCGTCGGTGTCCTGCAGCAGGCGGGCCACCTGACCGAGTTGTGTGTGGGGCCCGGTGGCCACGACCAGGCCCTCGGCCCGGCCATGGGTCACCAAGGTGCCCTTGAAGGCCATGTTGACCTGATCGCCCAGGGCGTGGTCGCCACCGGGCAGGTGGTCGGGGTGTTTCTCAACGGTCAGGGATTCGCCCGTCAGGGCCGACTCGTCCACCCGCAACTGGGCCACTTCGTGCAGCCGCAGATCGGCCGGGACCTGATTGCCCGCTTCCAGCAGCACCACATCACCGGGCACCAGGTGGGCCGTGTCCACGTGCGCCTCGTGCCCCCCGCGGCGCACGCGGGCCTGCGGGCTCACCATGCGTTTGAGGGCGGCCATGGCCTGGTCGGCCTGCCATTCCTGCGTGATCGAGATGGCGGCATTGAGCACCACGATCACCACAATGATCACCGTGTCGGTCAGGTCGCCCATCCACCCCGACAGGCTGGCGGCGGCCAGCAACACCAGGATCATGAAATCCTTGAACGGGCTCAGCAGCCGAGACGCCCAGGTGCGGGGCTGCGCATCGGCCAGGCGGTTCAGTCCATACTGTGCCCGACGGGTCTCCACCTCGTCCAGGGCCAGGCCCTGGTTCAGGTCCACGCGCAGGTGCTCGGCGGCCTGGGCCGCTGTGGACAAATGCGGTGGTCGAGGCCAAGGGGGCGTCGGGTCGGAGGCGTTGCGCATCGCCTGATCGTAAACCCGGGCGCGCAGTGACGCGCCGGTCGGGAGACCTGCGGCTATGCTTGTCGCTTGCACCATCGTCACCCCTGAACAGACAAGGACCCGCCTTTGACCGAGCAGCACGGACTCCCCTTCTTGCGAGAGGCCCTGGTGTTTCTGGTCTTTGCCGGGGTGCTGATACCGCTGCTGCAGCGCCTGCGCATCAACCAGGTGCTGGGCTTTCTGGTGGTGGGTGTGCTGGTGGGCCCTCACGGCCTGGGTCAATGGGCCACGCAATGGCCCTGGCTGGCCACGGTCACCTTCAGCAACGCCTCGGGCGTGTCCCAACTGGCCGAGCTGGGCGTGCTCTTTCTGATGTTCATGATCGGGCTGGAGCTGTCCACCCAACGTCTGTGGGCCTTGCGCCGATGGGTGTTTGCCACGGGTGGGGCGCAGGTGGTGCTCAGCGCCGCAGCCATCGGGGGGCTGGCCTTGGCCTTTGGCAACGCCTGGCAGCCGGCACTGGTGCTGGGCATGGTGCTGGCCCTGTCGTCCACGGCCGTGGTGGTGCAACTGCTGGCCCAGCGTCAGGCGCTGGCCACGCCCATGGGGCAGGCGGTTTTTTCGGTGCTGATGTTGCAGGACCTGGCCGTGGTCCCCTTGTTGATCCTGATCGACCTGCTGGGCTCCGGTTCGGGTGACCACATCGGGTCCATCCTGGGCCTGACCGTGCTCAAGTCGGTGGGGGCCGTGTTGCTGATCTTTGTGGTGGGCCGCCGCCTGATCCAACCGGTGTTCCGGGCGTTTGCCAGCCGCCATCAGCCCGAGGTCTTTGTGGCCCTGACCCTCTTGACGACCATGGGCATCGCCGGCCTCATCGAAGCGGCCGGGTTGTCGATGGCGCTGGGGGCCCTGCTGGCGGGCCTGCTGCTGGCCGAGACCGAATACCGCCACGAGGTCGAAGTCACCATCGAGCCCTTCAAGGGCCTGCTGATGGGCCTGTTCTTCATGTCGGTCGGCATGGGGCTGGACCTGCGAGCCGTGGCCCGCGACCCCCTGTGGGTGCCGCTGTCCGTGATCGGCCTGATCGCCATCAAGGCGCTGGTGGTGGGGCTGTTGTTCCGCTGGAGCGGCCTGTCCTGGGGGCGCTCGCTCGAAGGCGGGCTGCTGCTGGGTCAAGGCGGTGAATTTGCCTTCATCGTGGTGGGTTACGCCGCCATGGCGGGTCTGATGACGTCCCCCGTCGCGCAGTTCATCCTGCTGGTGGTGGGCCTGAGCCTGATGATCACCCCCATCCTCGCGCGCTGGGGCACCTTGCTGGGCGACCGCCTGGACGCGCGGCTCACCCCGCCGACGCAGGCCTTGAAAAGTGACCTGCCGGAGTACCTGAGCGGCCACGTCGTGCTGGCCGGCTTTGGCCGCGTGGGCCAGCTCACGGCCGATGTGCTGCGCGGGCAGGGCGTGCCCTTCATCGCCCTGGAGCAGGACGCCAACGTGGTGGCTCAGTGGCGGGCTCGTGGTGAGCCGGTGTTTTACGGCAATGCCGCGCGCCCGGAGTTGCTGCACAAACTGCATGTCGATCGCGCCTCGGTGGTGGTCATCACCATGGACCACCCGGCATCGACCTTGCACGCGGTCAAAGGCATCCGCGAGGCCTGCCCCGAACTCCCCATCGTGGCCCGCTCCCGCGATGAAAAACACGCCCAGGAGCTGCGCCGGCTGGGCGCCAACCAGGTGATCCCCGAAACGCTGGAGACCGGTCTGCAACTGTCGGCGGCTGTGCTGCACTCGCTGGGGGTGCCAGAGCTGGCCATCAGCCAGGTCATCGAGCGTGAGCGGGGTCTTCGGGTGGATCAGACCGGGGTCTGAGGCCAGCTACGTTCTGTTGCACCTCCACCCATCAGGGGCGTTACCCGGGCGCGAGGCCCCTCCTAAAATCCCGCGATACACACAAAATCGACACAGGGATTGAATGAGCACCCCACTGAGTGCACCGAGCTGGCGTGCGCTCCAGCCCAGCTTGCTGTCGGCCATCAAGGCCTGGCACACGGACACCCGGCTGTACACCCTGGCCGCGCCGGCCCAGTCGTCCGAGCTGGCCGCGCAACTGCTGCTCGAGAGCTGGGTGCTGGTCGACGAGGTCTCCGAGCCGTTCACCCTGTACCTGCATTGCCTGACCCTGGATGTGCACGTGCCGCTCAAGCAGCTGTACGCCCGGCCCATCACCCTGCTCACCCGCCTGGCCGATGGCCGCGAGGCACGCCGCAGCGGCTATGTCACCGAGGCCATCTCCCAGGAGTCTGACGGCGGCTTTGCCCGCAAGACCCTGATCGTGAGGCCCTGGGTGGCGTTGCTGGACCACACCTTGTGCAGCCGCACCTGGCAGAACAAAAGCGTCATCGACATTGTGGAAGACGTCTTTGCCGACCACGCCAGCATTGCTGCCTGGCGCTGGGACGACGATGTACCGGCCTATGTGGCCCAAGGCTTGTTTGCCCGCAACGGTGGCCAGCGCGCCTACTGCAACCAGTACCGAGAAACCGACCTGGCCTTTGTGCAGCGCCTGTTGGCCGAAGAAGGCCTGTGCTGGCGCGTGGAAGAACACGACGAGGCCCCCGGCGGCCACCGCCTGGTGTTCTTTGCCCGCAGCGCCAGCCAGCCGCAAGACACCAGCAGCGAGGCGGGCCGGGGCATCCGGTTTCATCGCAGCAGCAGCCAGGAACAGACCGACGCCATCCAGGCCCTGGGCTCGGTGCGCCAGCTGGGCAGCACCGCCACCGTGGTGCAAGGCTGGGACTACAAGGCCAACGCGGCCATCGTGGCCGACGTGCCCACCCACCATCAGTGGGGCGGGCCAGAGGCCAGCAGCTTGCAAAGCTGGCTGACCAGCTACGACCCCACGGGTGATTTCACCTTTGGCAACAGCGCCGAGGCCCAGTTTGCAGCCACCCGCCTGCAAGAGGCCCGGGAAGCCCGCCTCAAGACCTGGCTGGGCCGCAGCACCGTGCGCACCTTGCAGCCCGGCCACTGGATGGCCGTGACCCAATCCACCCTGGATGCCCTGGCCGGTCTTGCGGATGTGGGCCAAAGCGCCGCCGACCGCGAGTTCCTGGTCACCGCCGTGGCCGCCGTGGGCATCAACAACCTGCCCAAGGAGCTGAACGAGCAGATCGCCCAGCGCCTGGGCGTGGACCTGCAAACCGCCCTGCAAGACACCCTGAGCCTGATCGACCAGGACACCGACGGCCTGATCGAACAAGCCCAGAACAGCGGCCACGCCAACCTGTTCAAGGCCATTCGCCGCAGCGTCCCCTGGCGCGCCGTGCTGATGGACCAGACGGGCTTGCGCCCCCGGCCCCGGCCCACCGCCTTGGGCCCCCAGACCGCCATCGTGGTCGGCCCCGACGGCAGCACCCAGCCCCAGGGGGCTGATGAGCTCTACACCGACCAGATGGGCCGCGTCAAAGTCAAGTTCCACTGGCAGGCCAACCCGTTTGCGCCCCAACGCGCCAACAGCGACCACAGTTGCTGGCTGCGCGTCATGCAGCGATCGGCCGGCGGCGGCATGGGCCACGTGCACCTGCCCCGCATTGGCCAGGAAGTGCTGGTGGGCTTTCTGGGCAACGACATCGACCGACCGGTGGTGATTGCCAGCCTGTACAACGGCCGTGGCCAAAGCGGCGTGCCCCACACCCCCGGCGGCCAGAGCGCCGAGCCAGAGACCCACGCCCTGGCCGAGAGCACCGACCACCGCCCCGCCAGCCAGCTCAACCTGGTGGCCTCCGGCAGTGGCGGCAACAGCCCGGCCTGGCACGGCGGCGCACCGGCGGCCGCCACCGAAGGCGCGCCAGGCCAGAACAATGCGGCCGCGCTCAGCGGTGTCAAAAGCAAAGAGTTTGGTGGCCAGGGCCACAACCAGCTGGTCTTTGACGACACCCCGCAGCAACTGCGATTGCAACTGCACAGCACGCAAGACCAGACCTGGTTGCAAATGGGCCACCTGCTGCACCAGGCCGACAACCACCGGGGCAGCTTCAGAGGCACCGGCTTTGAGCTGCGCACCGACGCCTGGGGCGGCCTGCGCGGCGCCCGCGGCGTGATGCTGAGCACCTTTGGCCTCAACAATGGCCTGTGGATGAGCGCCGACCCGGCGGGCGACAACGCTGCGGGCATCGCCCTGGCCCGCCAGGTGCAGCAACTGGCCCAAACCTTCCACCAGGCCGCCACCACGCACCAGACGGTGGGGCTGGCCAGCGCGGCCGGCAGCCTGGCCGCCGGACAAAGTGCGCTGGATGACACCCTGGCCCCCGCCGCGGCTTTGACCAAAAGCCTGAGCGGCATGGTCAGCACCGCCAGCCTGCCCCAGGCGGCCAGCGATGCCAGCGACAAGAACACCGCCACAGGACAGGACCGGGTGCCCCACATGGCCGACCCCAACATCGCCATCGTCGGCAAGGCCGGCGTGGGCTTGACCGCCGGGCAGGACCTGCACCTGAGCAGCCAGGACGGCACCACCCTGGCCAGCGGCCAGGACACCCACTGGGCCGTGGGCGGGCAAGCACGCATCCAGACCGGGCAGGCCATCGGCATCCTGGCCGGGGCGATCGAGCCGGGCGGTGAAGCGGCAGGCAAGGGCTTGACGCTCATGGCCGCCCAAGGCCCGATCGACCTGCAGGCGCAGGCCGGTACGGCGCAGGTGGCGGCCAAGGACACGTTGGAGATCAAAACGGCGCAAGGCGTGATCAACATCGCTGCCGCCAAGAAGGTGGTCCTGGCCGTGTCCGGAGGGGCCAGCATCACCATCGAGGGCGGGCAGTTCACGGTGGAGTGCCCGGGGAAGATTCTGGTGCAGGCGGGGCAGAAGCGGATGGTGGGGCCGGGCGGCATGTCCTGGAAGATGCCGACATTGCCCCAAAGTACCTTGCCAGAGCAGACCATCGATTTCCGCCTGATCATGCAGGACATCCCGGGCATACAAGGGCATCCGATGCCTGATCGTACGTGGCGGTTGGTCACGGTCAAGAGCCCATCGGCATCCTTGTTCAGGAAAGACAACGTCTCCAAACAGATCGCTGCTGGTGTGACAACGGCATCTGGCGAGTGCGTGCTGACCGCTGACGAGAAAAAGTCCTTGTGGCAAGCGATTCACCAGCGCCCGGGGCATGTCTGGCTGCTATCTGGAACCATGGCCACTCAGGTGGCGGTATCGAGCCTGGTCGGGGCCACGCCAGAGTTGAACAAGCGAGACGTACTGGACGGCCTGAACTTCGCCGCATCGGCGGACGATCTGGACAGTGTTCAGATGAACACACTCATCCGCTGGGCTGAAGAAAACTTCGGCGAAAAACTGCTGGGTAATCCCAAGAAGCAGACGGAGATCTGACCGACATGAACACGATTGTGAAGACCCAGCCAGGAACGCAAGCGGCGGCGGGTAAAGACATCCTCGACGACCTCACCAAAGGCCTGCTGTTGGACAGCAATGCATTGACGGGTTTTGACAATGCATCGCTGTGCAAAGCCAATGTGAGGGACCAGAAGGCCTCGCGCATCACCAAGCAATACTTCTGCACCAACCGCCCTTTTGCCTGGCCCAGGGGCGGCAACAAGGTGACCATGCTCCCGTCGGGTAAGGCCGCGCTGCAGGCCATGCACGATGCCATGATCAAGGCAAAGCATTTTGTCTGGATTGCCGATTGGCAAATGGCCTTTGATGTTGAGCTCACCCAGCGTGGCCACCCTGATCACCCCGGCCGGTTGTGGGTGATCATCGAGAAGCTGATCTCTCGCAAGGAAAACCCCATTCACGTCCGGATCATCTTGTACAGGTCTGTCAAGGACACCATTCCTGGTACCTACGACGGGTTGGTGGCCAAGCGAATCGAGGAGTTGAACAAGCGCGGATACGGTGGATCCGTCAAGGTCTTTTTGCAGGCACCCACATCTGATCAGTTTGATCCTTTTGATTACTCGCACCACCAGAAGTTTGTGGTGGTCGATGGTCAGGTGGCCTTTGTCGGCGGGATTGACCTGACCTATGGGCGTTGGGAGACGCCAGAGTTCGATGTCGTGGCAGACCCAGGCAGGATGCTGATCAATGAGATGTACAACCCCTGTGTGGACCGACTCAGGGGAGTCAGTTCGCAAGAACTGAAAGACATTGCAAAGTGGAAGCTGGCGGAGCCTTACGGTCAGGTGTTGATGGACGAGGGCTGTCAGCCCCGCATGCCTTGGCAGGACGTCCATGTTCAACTGGAGGGTCGTGCGGCCATGGATGTGCATGTCAATTTCACTCGCCGCTGGAACATGGGCACAGCGAGCGACATCAGTGCACCGATCAACCAACGCTGGTTGGAGAAAATCGGGGCATGGCCTGCTTTGCAGGCGGCCATGCAGGCTCGGCCAGGCAATGCTGAGGTGCAGGTTGTTCGGTCTGTTTCCAGCCCGCACCTGAAATGCGAGGGAGATCGTCCGGCGGACTTGGCGCTCTACGAGCACGAGATGCAGAAAGCGGAGGCCAGCGAGCGGTTGAAGGCCTCACATGGATACCATCAGGACAACGTTCGAGATGCGGTCATCAACTGCATCCGCAGTGCTGAGAAGTACATCTACATCGAGACGCAGTTTTTCATCTCGAAGTTCGGCACGTTCAAATCTGCCAATGGCAAGACGTTCGACTCCAGCACCATGGGCAATGAAGGCAAAGGCATCTTGAACGGTGTGGCAGACGCCTTGGTTCAACGAATCGCTGTGAGCATCGAGGCGGGTGAGCCATTCCATGTGTATCTGGTCATTCCCGTGCATCCAGAGGGACTGCTTGACAGTGGGGCCACATGGAAGCAGCAGATGCTGGCTCTGTTGACCATCAAACATGGTAGCCAGAGCATGGTTCACCGCATCCAACAGGTCTTGAGGTCGAACTGCCGAGACCCGCAAGAATGGGCGCAGTACCTCACTGTGTTGAACATGCGCAACTACGGGGCAACCGTGCAGTACGCGCGTGATCCGAAAACGTTTGACGAAGACTTCTCGCGCGAAATCGGGCGCTATGTGGTCACCGAGCAAATTTACATCCACTCCAAGCTGATGATCGTCGATGATGCCGTGGCCATCATCGGGAGCGCCAACACCAATGACCGCAGCCTCTCGGGCAACGGCGACACCGAAATTGCCACGGTGATCGTGGACGGCGACGGAGTGGAGAACAGTGACCTGGGATCTGGGGGCAACCCCGTTCATACCCGTCGGTTTGCGCGTTAGTTGCGCAAATCATTGTGGGAAAAGCACTTCGGCTTCATGGTGGATCCGGCAGGGTATTTCGATGCCACCCAGCGTGCAGTACGTGATGAAAAGACTGTCCCTGCGCCTCTCCCTTCCGCTGATAATCGCAGCAAGATGTCGGAGAAGGACTTTGCTGCGCGCATGGATCACAACAGAAGCGTAAATCAGACATGGCCAGAGATCTTGCAGAAACCTTGCGCGCCTCAGGTTGTGGCAGCCATTCAGAAGATTGCACGGCACAACGCCAATGCGTATGAGAAGGTTTTTTTGCACACGCCCAGGAACGGGTTCTCGACCTTCATGAAGGGGCTCGAGTTTCATCAATTGCCTTACCCAGCCACGGGTGTGCCGGCCGAAAAATCGGCGTCGGTTCCTGTGGTGCCCACCCGGGGGGCGTACGAGAGCCCTGCTTCGCGAAATCGTCGTATTGCCAAAGTGCGTGGGCGGCATGCCCGAGGCATGCCGCCGCCGCTGCACCCCAACTTCATGAC
>ERZ724527.1009-NODE-1009-length-13320-cov-5.464531_pt1 | contig 13320 bp, 15 predicted proteins | sample MGYA00376060_ERZ724527 | MGnify/ENA primary metagenome ERZ724527 (study PRJEB28724, sample SAMN07190886) | activated sludge metagenome | isolation source: activated sludge of sewage treatment plant in Hong Hong | place: USA: Christiansburg, Virginia | collected...
TGAAAAGTGATTTGAATGATTTGAAAAAACTCACTTTAGAATTGATGAAAAACGGTTCAGGCAAAATGCAAGACATCAACCCGAATCTGATTCAGAAAATATACGGCTCTAAAAATGACGAAAGTGAAATCTCTTTCGAAGAAACGCCGAGAACTTCAGTTATCACTACGCCAAACAACCCAACTGTTTTTGAAGATTCAGAAGACAACTTCCAATTTGCAGAAACCGTTGAAGAAGAAGAAATTCTAAAACTCGAGCAAAAAGAAATCGAAATGATCAAAAAATCGCTAGAGAAAAATAAAGGAAAACGCAAAGCTGCAGCAGATGAATTGGGTATTTCTGAAAGAACTTTGTATCGAAAAATCAAACAGTTTGATTTGTAAGTGTTTTTATTTACATTTATAAAAACTTTAAAACACTCGTTATGAAAAAGTTATACGCAGTGCTTGTCCTAATATTTTTGCTTTTTTCCTGTAGCGAATCAGATGACTTTGATCAAAACGAAAATATTTCAAGAAAACCCACCAAACCTATAAATGCCTTAGATCCGACGAAATTGGCTAGGGTTGTTTTTTATCCTGGAACGTCTTATGAAAAAATATGGTTTTTCTATCCTAACGGACTAATAAAAAAAATTACAACCCACAATGGCACTTTGTTGCAAAATTTTCTATATGATGCCAACAAAAACTTAATACAAACTAACTATAGCAATTCAAATTCGTATACATTCACTTATGACAACAACAACCACATTACTTCTTTAAACGGCCAGAATGTATTGTATGATGCTACATCCAACCAGTATATTTTTCAATATCCGCCAATCATTAATAACAACCCTGAATGTCCGTGGTGCTATGATTATGCGGACCGCAGAGAGATTACGCTAAATGAGGATTTACTAATCCAGAACGACATTACTTATTACCTATCAGCGGATGGTGATTATTTTCACCGAAGTGTTATTGCAGGTTACAATAATGGAAACATGTCATTCAGTGGAAACTGGAACGACCCAACTTGGTTGGCCTATGCTTATGACGATAAACCCAATCCGTTTAAACTAGCTTTGTTGCCTGTATGTAGAGCGATGGCAATAACCTCAGAGAATTGCTATGGCCGATTTGCATATGGAACAGTAAGTTCTGTTAACAACGTAATTCGAAATATATATGACTCTCAAGACCCCGAAAACGAAGTTATTTCGTATGAATATAATTCCAATAATTTACCTGTAAAGCAAACCACTATGTTTTATTCATCAGGTAACCTCGAATATACTGGAGTATCAATCTTATATTACTACCAAGGCGATGTTATTCCGAATTAAAAATAAAAGAATTACATTCGCATTCTTTTAGGATAGAAATGAAACACCTCAAATATCTTTTACTTTTAACCATCGCATTGGGCATCAACGGTTGTTCTGTATACAATTTTACAGGCACCGGAAAAATAGATGCGAAAACGTTTCAAGTCAATTATTTTCAGAATAATGCGCCCTTAATCGAACCTGGAATCGAGCGAACTTTTACCCAAAGATTGCAGAATTTGATTCAGAATCAAACCAATCTTAATCTAGTAAGTACGGGTGGTGATTTGATTTATGAAGGTGAAATTGTAGATTACAGAATCAGTCCAACTACCGCAACTGCCGACCAACGTGCTGCCGAAAGTAGGTTGTCGATTACCGTAAATGTACGCTTCTCCAATAAAAACAAAGAAGCCGATGCTTTTGAAAAAAAATTCAATTTCTTTTATAATTTCTCGGGAACAGAACAACTGGTAGGCTCAAGACTTACAGCTGCTTTGGATGAAATTTTTGAAAGAATCACCCAAGATATTTTTAATGAGTCGCTTGCCAAATGGTAAATGAAAAATTTGTTTATTTGTAATTCCATCAAACATCCGATTAAAAGCACACCATGAACGTAACCGAGTATACACAACTGATCAACAAACCCGATGCTATCCACGAGAAGCAGACCGAGGCTTTGGAGAAAATCGTTCAGGAGTTTCCTTACTTTCAAAGTGCTCGTGCATTGTACTTAAAAGGATTGTACAACCAAAACAGTTTCAAATACAATTACGCTTTAAAAATTGCTGCGGCGCATACCACCGACCGAAGCATTTTATTTGATTTTATTAGTTCGGATACATTTACAACCATTCAAAAAGGATTGTTCGATCAAAAATTGGCTGAAGTTTCTGATATTGATGTGAATGAAAGTGAAGTCGTTTCCGATGATCCAAAATTAGAGATCAGAGAAAATACGGTAGAACAATCGATTTTGACTTCTATAAAAGAAGCAACATTACCCGTAGTTGAACTAGAAGTTCCGAAAATAACCATAGATGATTTTGTTGAAATTCCAGAAGAAATTGAGACCGTAGCTACATCAAATGAAGAAAACACCACAGCAGAAACCTCAACTGAAGAAGTATCTAACATCAACGAATTAGCTGAAGAAAAATTAGAAATAGGAAAACCATTGGCTTTTTCATTAAACGAACGACATTCGTTTCAAGAATGGTTGCAACTCTCAAAACTCAAACCCATAGAAAGAGAAGAGCAACCAGAACAAACCAACATTTCGGAACCAGAACCTACTTCAGAAGTCAATTTCGAGAAGCAAAAAAAAAACGTCTTAATCGATAAGTTTATCGAAAACAATCCGAAGATTCCACCCATAAAAAAAGATGCTGAAGTGCCTGCTATTTTTTACGAGCCTAGTAATGCCGACAATTCTTCGCTAATGACAGAGACTTTAGCTCGGGTTTATCTGGAGCAAAAAAAATATCAAAAAGCAATTCAAGCTTATGAAATATTAATTTTGAAATATCCAGAAAAAAGTAGTTTCTTTGCAGACCGAATTTTGGATATTAAACATTTACAACAAAATAATAAGTAACAATGAGTACATTTTCAATTTTTTTAGTTTTAATCACAATAGTTTGTTTTCTATTGATTATCGTAATTATGGTACAAAACCCTAAAGGTGGTGGTTTGTCTTCTTCTTTAGGCGGTTCACAAATGATTGGTGGTGTACAAAAAACAACCGATTTCCTTGACAAAAGCACTTGGACTTTGGCAACAATTTTAATCGTTTTAATCATGTTATCAAGCTTAAGCTTTACCGGAGCTTTGAGCGATACAGATTCTAAAATAATTGACCCAACAGAAGCAGCAGCTCCAAAAACAGCTACTCCTGCGGCAGCAACACCAGCGCCAGCAGCAACGAATGCAGCTCCAAAAACTGAAACAACGGCTCCAGCTGCTCCAGCTACTGAGGAACCAACAAAAAAATAATTTCATTTTCATAAAATTAAAATGCCAGCTTGACAATGCTGGCATTTTTTTTAAGCAAAATTGTCAGTTTCAAGCTTGCGGCATACTTTCTGAAAGTCGCGTGCACATCAAAATAATAACCTCGAAATAATATATTTGAATTATGGCATTACAAATTAAACCACTTTCAGACCGCGTTCTTATTGAACCCATGGCTGCTGAGACTAAAACAGCTTCTGGAATCTTCATTCCTGACACCGCCAAAGAAAAACCACAAAAAGGAACCGTTGTTGCCGTAGGAAACGGAACCAAAGACCATACAATGACTGTAAAAGTTGGCGATACTGTTTTGTACGGAAAATACGCTGGAACAGAATTAAAATTAGAGGGCAAAGATTACCTAATCATGCGCGAAGACGATATTCTTGCGATTATTTAGCAATAGGCTTTAAGCTATAGGCAATAAGCTATGAGAGATTTCAAGAAATATGACATTTGGCATTTAAGTCATTCTTTGACTTTAGAGATTTATAAAATTACTTCTGATTTTCCAAAAGAAGAAATTTATGGTTTAACAAGTCAAATTCGTAGAGCCTCCGCTTCTATTCCAACAAACATCAGTGAAGGTTGCGGAAGAAATAGTGACAAAGAATTCAATCAGTTTTTAAATATTGCATTAGGCTCAGCCAATGAAACAGAATATCTTTTAATACTCTCAAAAGATTTAACCTACATTCATTCTGAACTATTCGAATCTCTTGAAAAAGAAATCAATCAAATAAAAAGTAAAATTTACAAATTAAAACAAATACTAAATCAGCAGTAAGGACAGAGCATAAAGCATAAAGCCTACTGCCTAAAGCAAAAGAAAATGGCAAAAGATATAAAATTTGATATTGAAGCACGCGACGGACTAAAACGTGGTGTTGATGCATTAGCAAACGCAGTAAAAGTAACACTTGGTCCAAAAGGACGTAATGTAATTATCGGAAAATCTTTCGGTGGTCCGAACGTAACCAAAGATGGCGTCACCGTAGCAAAAGAAATTGAATTACAAGACCCACTCGAAAACATGGGCGCACAAATGGTAAAAGAAGTTGCGTCTAAAACGAACGACTTGGCTGGCGACGGAACGACAACCGCAACCGTATTAGCACAAGCCATCGTAAAAGAAGGATTGAAAAACGTAGCCGCAGGTGCCAATCCAATGGATTTGAAACGCGGTATCGACAAAGCTGTTGAAGCCATCGTTGCTGATCTTGCCAAACAAGCCAAAGTGGTCGGAAGTGATTCTGAAAAAATCAAACAAATCGCTTCGATTTCAGCCAACAATGATGAAGTGATTGGTGAATTAATCGCCAATGCTTTTGCGAAAGTTGGAAAAGAAGGTGTTATCACTGTTGAAGAAGCAAAAGGAACAGAAACTTATGTTGATGTTGTGGAAGGAATGCAATTCGACCGAGGCTATTTGTCGCCTTACTTCGTAACAAATCCAGAAAAAATGGAAGCCGAATTAGAGAATCCTTACATTTTGTTGTACGACAAAAAAGTATCTTCTTTAAAAGAATTATTGCCTGTTCTTGAACCAGTAGCTCAATCAGGAAAACCTTTATTAATCATTGCTGAAGATGTTGATGGTGAAGCTTTATCGACTTTGGTTGTAAATAAATTGCGTGGCGCTTTGAAAATTGCTGCCGTAAAAGCACCAGGTTTTGGCGACAGAAGAAAAGCGATGTTAGAAGACATTGCCATCTTAACAGGCGGAACCGTAATCTCTGAAGAAAGAGGTTATACCTTAGAAAATACAACCATCGATATGTTAGGAACAGCGAAACGTGTAACCATCGATAAAGACAATACAACTGTGGTTAGCGGTGCTGGAGATGCAGATATGATTAAAAATCGTGTCAACCAAATCAAAGGGCAAATGGAAGCCACAACTTCTGATTACGACAAAGAAAAATTACAAGAGCGTTTGGCTAAATTAGCTGGCGGTGTTGCTGTTCTCTATGTTGGGGCAGCTTCTGAAGTAGAAATGAAAGAGAAAAAAGACCGTGTAGACGATGCTTTACATGCAACGCGTGCAGCAGTAGAAGAAGGAATTGTTGCTGGTGGTGGCGTAGCTTTATTGCGCGCTAAAAACGTGTTGAAAAACGTAAAAGCCGACAACGCAGATGAAGCAACTGGAATTCAAATCGTTTCCCGTGCTGTAGAATCACCGTTGAGAACGATTGTTGAAAACGCTGGACTTGAAGGTTCAGTTGTAGTTGCAAAAGTATCAGAAGGCAAAGGCGATTTCGGATACAACGCTAAAACCGACGAATATGTTGACATGCTTAAAGCCGGAATTATCGATCCTAAAAAAGTAACCCGTGTAGCTTTAGAAAACGCAGCTTCAGTAGCCGGAATGATCTTAACTACCGAATGTGCTTTGGTGGAAATCAAAGAAGAAAACGCTGGTGGCGGAATGCCAATGGGTGGTGGAATGCCTGGAATGATGTAAAATAAATTTCCATTAAAACAAAAAATCCGTCTCAAACATTTGGGACGGATTTTTTATTTTTAATCTGTTGTTTTCGCTGTTCTTTTCTTAAGTAATTTCATCAAAACCGGAAAGGTCGATAACAATATGATTCCTATGACAATCAACTCAATATGCTCTTTCAAATCGATGCCATAATTTAGGAACATTCCGTAAAGATAATGTCCCGAAAAAATCAGCGTGAAAGACCACAAAAATGAACTCAGAATATTGAAGAACATGAATTTCTTTTTATCCATAGAAACAATTCCAGCTACAATGGGCGCAAACGTTCTGAAAATCGGTAAGAACCTTGCAAAAATAATCGCCTTACCTCCATATTTTTCAAAGAAATCTTTCGACTGCAACAAGTATTTTTTCTTAAACCAAAAGGTATCTTCTTTCTTAAATAAATAATAACCACTCTTGGCGCCAAACCAATAGCCCATCATATTTCCAAAAACACCTGAGATGGCAACTAATAATGACAAAAGGGTTACGTTGATAAAATCACTCGGGATAGAAAACACGCTCTCAACCAAATCACGGCTGTAAATTCCAGCCAAAAAAAGCAAACTGTCTCCCGGAAGAAAAAAACCGGCAAACAAACCTGTTTCAGCAAAAACAATAAATAAAACGATATACAAACCGAGTTGGATTCCTGCGATTTCGAAAGTAATGTAAAATTCAGGATTTAATAATTGTGTCCAATCAAATTGATTCATAAAGGCTTGTTTTTTGAGTGTGTGAAAGTAAGAATAATTTACTTTAACCGCAATTTATGACACTACTTTAAAGAAATCTTAACGGTTTGTATAAGTTTTAAAATAAAAAACGACTCATTAAACACTGTCAACTTGACTTAAAAGATTTTCAAAAAGTCAAATTATGTAATAATGAAACAGAAACAGTATGGTTGATATTAGCTGCACCAGAATTTGGATTAACAAAATGATTCAAATAGCCAACTTCGATTCTAAAGTTAGCATCAGTTAACAAACCAAATCCAACGAAAAGCCTGTTTTGATCAAAAAAATTACCATTCACATTATTGGAACCAACATTCAAAAAAACTTCATCTTGCACTATGGCATACAATTCATCTTTATTTTTATTTACAGTCGTTAAAAAAAACAAGTTCCTGTTAAGATAACGAAACCTATTTTGATAATTGGTTTCTAGTCTTACTAATTCTTGATCGACCAAACCTACTTTATCTACAAAACGCTGTTCGAATCTAAATCGATTAATCATTGTATTTTTATAAGTACTCCATTGAAATGTATGTTGGTATTGCTCCCAGATTCTGTTTTCTTTAAAATAAGTACTTACCGACGGATTTAAAGTATTAATCAATCCATAGCCTGCTATAAAATTAGAATTCTTACTAGGATAATATATGGCACCCAATCTAAATAAATTTTGTCTACTAACTTCTAAATCTCCATCCATTCTGAATTGCGCTTCAAGATGCACTCCCCATTTTTGAGAAACTTTATATTGACCTGTATAGGCAAACCAATTGGCCTGATTTTGTATTGACTTTTGCGAAAAAAGCAGATTGATTTGCATCAAAAAAAGTAAAATAAAAATGGGCTTATTCGGAGTTATCATTCTAAAAACGGCCTTGTTCGGCAACTGAATTATCATAATTACAAAAAATCAGATACTACTTTCTTTCATATTTGCAGCAATGGTGCAAGTTTTCATACACTTCATCTGTTGCTTTTACTTCATCAGTATCATGACCTACTTTTGCTAATGTTTTTTTAACTTCCAAAAGCGTTGTTTTCTCTTCATTTAAAATGAGTTCCAACTGATGCGTTTCGACATCCCAATGCGCCGATTTGACTCCAGTCACACCAAAAGCCGCTTTCTCAATACGTTTTTTACATTGCTCACAATTGCCATTGACTTCAATCGTGTATTTCGCATTTTTATTCTTCTTGTCCTGTGCTTGTGTCGAAAATCCAACGAAAATCAGACACATCATTATTAGTATATTTTTCATCTTTATCTTTTTAATTTATTTTACTTTAAATCTAAGTCCGGCATAATACATCTGTCCGAATACTGGTGCATACACAATCGAAGTGTCGAAATTCGGTCCGAAAGGATTGTCGCTACCCAAAATGGCTTTATCTTGTTTGTAATTGCCAATGTTCTCTCCACCAACATACACTTCAAAGGTAGACGAAAAAGTTCGGGTAACCTGCACATTCATCACCGTAAAAGCAGGCGAATAATCTGGTAATTGATCTGCTGGTGGATTTGTACTCGTATTCGGCAACGCTTGTTTGCCCAACCAATTCAAAGTGTAGTCAAATTTCCATTGTTTTCCTTTTTCGCCAATATGCGTCGCATAAGCCAAATTGGTGAAGAAACGATGCTTTGCTTGCAGTGGTCTTTCATTCATTCCAGACAAATAAGCAGTGTTTATATCGTAATATTTATAAGCGGTACGAAGATCCAAGTGCTTGATCAATTCGATATTGAAATCCAATTGAAAACTGTTGGCGTAGGATTTTCCATTCAAATTATAAAACAAGGCTTGTTGTGGACTCGCATACAAATCAACAACAACTTGATTCTGAAAATCTGTGCGGTAAAAATCAAACCCAACATCGGCACTTTTTCCGAAAAGCAAAAACTGTTGATTGAAACTCAAACCGTAATTCCACGCTACTTCTGGATCTAATCCGTAAATCTTTCCCGAATTGTCTAAAACCGAAAAGGTTCTTGAACTAGCAAAAAGCGATTGGTTTTCCGCAAAAATATTCGCAGCTCGTTTTCCGCGACCAGCAGAAAAACGGACTACACCCTTTTCCCACGGATTGTATTTGGCAAAAACTCTTGGTGTTGCAAAAGCGCCCAAACGGTTGTGATAATCAAGTCTTCCGCCTAAGACAACGCTAAAATTATCGGTATTATCATAAGTATATTCGAAAAAAGTACCTACGGAATTATCGACACGACTTACATCCGTCAACGACACAAATTCTGCATAAGCATCATAAGTGAAGTTCAAACCTGTCGCAAACTTGTGCATCGTGTTGTTGATAATCGAATTGAAAATCAAGTTAGAATAATAACTCTGTTGTTTGATATCATACTGTCGCAAACCGAAATAAGAATCCTGATTGTGGTTGCTGTAGGCGTTTTGAAAACCAATACTTTGATAGGGCATGTCTTTAAAAACATAGCCCACTTTCGAAGTAAAATCAAACCGCTCCGTATTGATTTCTGAGCCCCAAAATTGTGTGGAGCCTTTGTGTTTTGTTCGGTCAAAATCGACTTCACCGGTTTGCTTTTTATCATTCATGTATTTGACATTGAAAAAAGTAATCCAGCCCGTTTCAGCACATGCATACTGCCAACGATTGATCAGATTGATTTGTTGCCCAAGCGGATTGTCTAAAAAACCATCATCATTCATATCGTTTTTAGAGATGCGCGTATTGCCGTGAACATACAAACTAGTAGCCCAATCGTCTGAAATTTTCTTGTTGAAATGGGTGTTGAGTTCAAATCGAGAATCTGTCGAACCATAGGCATTCACAAAAAACGGAATGTCTTTCAACGGTTTGATAAGTTCGGTATTGATTTGCCCGGAAATGCTTTCATAACCATTCACCACCGAGCCAGCGCCTTTGGTTACTTGAATACTTTCGACCCAAGTTCCTGGCGTGAATGACAAACCGTATGCTTGAGAAGCGCCACGAACTGAAGGAATATTTTCTTCCGTAATCATCAAATACGGACTGGTCAAACCCAACATTTTGATTTGTTTGGTTCCGGTCAACGCATCGGCAAAATTCACATCAATGGATGGATTGGTTTCGAAACTTTCTGCGAGATTGCAACAGGCTGCTTTGAGTAATTCTTTGCCCGTCATCACTGTAGTATTTGAAGTCATGCTGGATGACTTTTTGAGGCTCTTGCGGCTGGCTTCTACTTTTACTGTTTTCAAGGTATCTTGTTTCAGAGTTTCTTGAGCAAACCCATAAAAGACAGAAAAGCACAACACGTAAAGCATTGCTATTTTTTTCATAAAGGAAATTTAATGTTTGTAAATAATGAAATCACCGAAGTGATGCTTATCAAAACATTAAACTTGGTCGTAAAAAATATATTGGGAATACAATTTGAATAGCGGCGGTGCATTAGAATCGCAGTAGTATGCCGCTACATTATTTTTTTGTGAAGGTATTGCTGCAATTGAAAAAACAGAAAAAATAGGTTCTGGAAAAATAAGTTGTTGCCACTCGAAAGAAAACGATTTTACTAAAGCCTGATCTGATTTTTTTTGAAGGACAACAATTCGGTCTTTGCAGCAATGTGAAATTTTTTCAACAACGCCACAACAATCTTCTTCTGTAGCCGCTGGTGAAGCAGTATTAAAGGATACAGAAGCAATTTCATCATCGCAATAATGCACATTCAAAGCAAACCCGACATTGGAAACCAACACGAAGAACGCAAGGAACAAACAAATTTGCTTATGAAATTTCATGCGTCAAAATTAGGAATTAAACCCGTCATAAAAAGCAAATTCATGTTAAAAAACTACAATTCCACCATTTGCCCCATTAACGGAAACACACAATCGAAACCAAATTGTTCGTGCACTTTAATTCGAAGTTCATCTGCCGCTTCATTTTCGCCGTGTACCAAAAAAACTTTGGTTGGTTTGTTTTCTAGGTCTGAAAGCCAATGCAGCAAATCTTTTTGATCGCCGTGAGCCGATAAGCCTTGAATTTCAATTATCGTAGCCGCTACAGGAAAATAATGGCCTCGGATTTTAATTTCTTTCGCGCCTTCTAAAAGCTTTCTGCCTCGTGTTCCTTCAGCTTGATATCCAATGATAATAACCGTTGTTTCAGGCAAGCCGATGTATTTTTCTAAGTAACTTAAAACCCTGCCACCAGTTATCATACCACTCGCAGCAACAATTACTTTGGATTGTTTGTTGTCAATCATGTCTATGGTTTCCTGATAATCGGTAATCATCGAAAACATTTTGCACATCGCAATCAATTCGTGTTCGGGCAACTTATGCCATTTTCGGTTGTTTTCAAAAATCTCCAAAACACTAATACCCATCGGCGTATCAATAACATACGGAATATTCGGAATCTTGCCTTCTTCTTTCAATTGCCACAGCAAATACATCACCGTTTGGGCGCGTTCAACAGCGAAACTCGGAATAATAATCGTTCCTCCTTTTGTCGCTGCATTGTTGATGTAAGTTTCCAATTCGAATTTGGCGTCAGTATCTGGGTGAAGTCTATTGCCATAAGTACTTTCTAAAAAAACATAATCTGCTTTTTTGGGTTTGGTCGGCGGATATAGCAACACATCATTATCGCGGCCAATATCTCCAGAAAAGACGAGCGTTTTATTTTCGAGCTCCAAAGCAATCGAACACGCTCCTAAAATATGCCCTGCATTTGTGAATGTTGCCGTAATCTCAGCTTCAATGGCAATGCTTTCATTAATCTGAATAATTCTGAACAGCGGCAACACTTGACGAACTTGCTCCACGGTATAAAGCGGCTCTGCAATTTCGTGTTTGGAGTATTTTCCTTTATTGGCCAATTCGGCTTCTTCTTCCTGGATTTTAGCGCTATCAAAAAGAATCAGTTTGGCAATGGCTGCAGTTGGACTCGTACTGTAAATCTTTCCTTTAAACCCTTGATTAACCAATCTTGGCAACCAACCACAATGGTCTAAATGACCGTGTGTGAGCAACACCAAATCAATCGTTTCGGGCAAAACAGGCAACGGCTCCCAGTTGAGTTCGCGCAAGGGTTTGATGCCTTGAAATTGTCCGCAATCCATTAAAATTCGAAAACCATTGCTTTCGACTAAAGTTTTTGAACCCGTTACGGTTCCGGCGCCACCAAGGAATTTGACTTTCATAATGGTTTGTATTAAATGTAACTGCACAACGCAGCTGCTTCTTTTAAAACATTTTTAATGCGATTCGGACTCAATCCAATTTTCTCCAAACAATCCGAATGGTTGATGATTTCTTTGACTAGAATAACATCCAAGATCAGCAGCTTGTCTTTTTCTGTCAAGGATAATGTGGTTAGGCAAGTCACAGGATACAAATGATTGTTGTCGATTTTAGTTCTCAAATTATGATCTAACGGAAAATCCCAAGACAACATATTTAAACCAGAACAACTTCCAAAAGTGACTGCATCACTACTAAATCGGTTGTTCGTAACAATCCAGCATTTCGAAATGGGTTGTTTTTTTCCAAAAAGTTGGAAGGACTTTTCCTTCAAATCATTAAATCTGGATAGAATATACATGGGTACTTTTACATCTGAAACCGCTTCACGATGCGCATGAAACTTACATTCGACCATCGCCACGATATTGTTTTTCTGAACCAAAACATCAATCTCGTGAGAAACACATTTTCCTTGCAATGTGAGATTGGTTTGCGCCTCATACTTTTCAGATTGAAAAAGCCTCGCAACAAATTTCTCGAAGAAAAAACCGGCTGGACCTAACAATTGAATGGCTTGTCTTAAGTTATAACGCGCTGCATGCGAATTCGAAGCTTTCTTCAACAGTCCAAAAGCCAACTTGTAGATTTGTTTGGTCGACATGCCTTCAAAAATTTCTTGCTCCAATTGACGCAAAATATCTTTGACTACCAACTGACCCGCTCCTGATTTTAAAAGAGAATTTTTAAGTTTCTCAGGATTATAATCTACAATATCTCCCGAATGTTTTATGATTTTCATGTGTCGTTGTAGTGATATTAAACGATTCACTAGCAACTATAAAGTTACGAAAAACATTATCGCTTTTGGAGCTTCTGATAATAAAAAGCCGGAACGAACAACAATAAAAATAAAGGCTGAATCAAAAACCGTCGCACATAAAACAACAGAAAATTATGGTGTTGGTCTGAAAAAGTAATCAGCAGAAAGAATATCGAAATTAAGATGATAAAAAACACCACATACAAAAAGGAAGCAAATTGCGTCAGTTTTCCATCGTTAAACAACACATATATAATTGCTAAGGAAATTAGAGCGTTCAAAAAATACCGAAATGTCATTCCGAAAAACAACCCAACACCATCAAATTCAGGAAAAGGCAAATTCAAATAGTCATTTTTAAAATAACCCGAAAACGGATCGTAGAAAAGCGAATTTTCAAAAGCACGAACAGCTGCCAATAGCAACACTAAAGCCACTACGAAGAATACTTTCATCTTATTTTTAAGCAGTTTTTCCAGCATAGTTTGAAAATTTATTCACCCAAATCACCCACAATCCAAAAACAAAACCGTAAATAATCAACGGAAAAACAACGCCATGTAAAATCGCTTCTTGATCTGGATGGTAATACAAGGCCACAGACAACAAGGCAATGCGCAACACATTCAAAATATGAATTAGCACCGTTCCTACTGCAATAAAACCGACAGTCTGCAACCACTTTCCAGAAAAAGCCACGACAAAAGCAGCGAAAAGAATCA
>ERZ724527.1017-NODE-1017-length-13255-cov-4.854318_pt1 | contig 13255 bp, 10 predicted proteins | sample MGYA00376060_ERZ724527 | MGnify/ENA primary metagenome ERZ724527 (study PRJEB28724, sample SAMN07190886) | activated sludge metagenome | isolation source: activated sludge of sewage treatment plant in Hong Hong | place: USA: Christiansburg, Virginia | collected...
GAGGTTGAATCAACATTATTTTTAATTAACAATGAGGTTGAATCAACATTATTTTTAATTAACTTTTCTATTTTCCATGTGTTAGAAACTCTTTCTTTTGCACTTCTAAAGCTAATGCTTGGTCCATCAGGATATTTTTTACACTCAGTTAAAATTAATACTGATGTAATCACGCTAAATAATACTATTAGTTTTTTCATAGATAGATTTGTAATTTTACCTACAAAAATAGGAAATAAAACGTAATGTTTATAGATACCCACACACACCTTTATTCTGAAGAATTTAACGATGACAGAAAGGCAATTATAGAAAAAGCCCTTCAAAACTCTGTTACTAAATTATATTTGCCTAATGTTGATTCGGACAGTATTGAAGGGATGTTGCAATTAGAAAAAGAGTTTCCGAATAACTGTTTTCCAATGATGGGGCTTCACCCTTGCTCTGTAAAAGAAAATTATTTAGAAGAATTAGCTATTGTAAAACAATGGCTGGATAAACGACCATTTGTTGCTATTGGTGAAATAGGAATTGACTTGTATTGGGATAAAACTTTTATTAAAGAACAGGAGTTTGCTTTTAAGCAACAAATAGATTGGGCACTTGAACGAAACTATACCATAGTTATACATTGCAGAAATGCATTTGATGAAATTTTTTCAATTTTAAAATCATACCCCAAATTACCAAAAGGTATTTTTCATTGCTTTAGTGGCAATTTAGAGCAAGCAAATCAAATAATTAACTTACAAAACTTTAAATTAGGAATTGGAGGAGTTGTTACCTTTAAAAATTCCGGGCTAGATAAAGTTGTTGAACAATTAGATTTATCTCATTTAGTTTTAGAAACCGATGCTCCATACTTAGCTCCAATGCCTCACCGTGGTAAGCGCAATGAAAGTTCTTACATCCCCTTAATAGCACAAAAAATTGCAGAAATTAAAAACACTACTCCGCAAGAAGTAGCCACAATTACAACTAAAAACGCCGAGTACATTTTTGCAAACTAACTCTTTCATATCAAATCCAATCACTAAAGTATTAGTTTATGCTAATGTATTTATTGCTATTTGTGCTTTAGCACAAGTGTTGTTAACCTATGTTGTGTTCTGCATTCCTGTTGATTTTAAAAACAATTCGTATTTACTATTTGTTTTCTTGTCTACTTACTTACAATATAATGTTCAAAGAGGCTATTTAATAAACGCTAACAATGTTCAAACTGATAGATCTCAATGGCTCATAAAACACAAGAAAAAGCTTTTAATAAGCATTGCAGCCAGTTTAATTATTGTTTTATTTTTATGTAACAGTTTAAGCTACACTTCTATTGCTATAATGGTTGGAGCCGAAGTTTTATCAACTTTGTATTATTTACCACCCTTTAATTTAAGAAAACACGGATACATAAAACCTTTTTTAGTTTCTAGTATTTGGGTAATAAGTTGCTCTTTAGTTCCATTAATTGAAAACAATATCCTAACAACAAATAATATGTGGTTTTTATTATCACAATTTTTTTTTATAACGGTACTTTGCTTGTTGTTTGATTTAAAAGATGCCACAGAAGATTTTCTAAATGGTGTAAATACTTATGCCAATAAATTTGGGGAAATAAAAACAAAGTTATTTTCGTTTATAATATTGGTGTTGGCAGGAATTTGTTTTTACTTATATACTAAAAACTCAACGCTATTGCTATTTACGGGAGTTCTATACACAATTACAGCAATTACAATTTTTATTAGTAACGAGAAAAAACATTCCTTTTATTACTACTTATGGATAGACGGGCTAATGTTAATACAAGGTGCTGGTTTTTATATCCTAATTAAAAGTAACGAGGGCCTTCTAAATAATTTGTTACATAATCTGTAACTCCTTCTTCTAAAGTAGCAAATGGTTTATTATAGCCTTGGCTTATAAGCTTATTCATATTAGCTTCGGTAAAATATTGGTACTTATCCCTTATATCAATAGGTGTATCAATAAACTCAATATTAACTGGTTTTTGTAAAGCATTAAAAGTAGCAGTTGCTAAATCTAAAAATGTACGAGCCTTACCACTTCCCAAATTATAAATACCACTTTTTATTTTATTTATATAGGTAAAATACAAAACCTCAACCACATCTTTTACATATACAAAATCACGTAATTGGCCACCATCAGTAAAATTGGGGTTATGAGATCTAAATAACTTCACAAACCCTTTCTCTTTTATTTGATTGTATGAATGAAATATAACAGAAGCCATTCTTGCTTTATGAAATTCATTTGGGCCATACACATTAAAAAATTTAAAACCAATCCATGTTGGTGGCGTTTTAGTTTCTGTTAAAGCCCATTTATCAAAATCGTTTTTACTATCTCCGTATGGATTTAACGGTTTTAAAAACGGTATATTTTTTTCATTGTCATCGTATCCAAACTCTCCTAAACCATACGTTGCAGCAGATGAGGCATAAACCATTGGTATATTGTTTTCAGTACAAATACTCCAAATAGATTTTGTGTAATTTAAGTTTAACTCATTAAACAAATCAACATTAAACTCTGTAGTATCTGTGCGTGCACCAATATGATAAACAAACGAAACATCTTTTGCATTTTCATTAAACCAATTTAAAAACACAGAACGTTCAATTGCTTTTAAATAATGTTTACCAAAAAAATTTGCATTGTTTTTTTCTCTTGTAAAATCATCCACTAAAACAATATTAGTTAAGCCTTCTTTATTTAATTTAGAAAGCAAACAACTTCCTATAAAACCTGCGGCACCAGTAAGTACAATCATTTTATTTAATAATAGTGAGTTTTTTTGTTGCTTTAAATTGCTTGGTTGAAACCTCAACGCTGTAATTTCCTTGTTGTAAATTAATTACATATAACTCATTTGTTACTAAACCAGCGTTTTCAAATTTTGTTGATGTATAAACTTGTTCTCCTAAAGTGTTATAAACCGAAACCGTAACTAATTCATTTTCTTTCAACATGTAATTTAATTTGCACTGGTTACTTGTTGGGTTAGGAAAAATATTCATTTTAAAATCATACGATAACATTTCTTTTAAACCTACCGTCGTTTCTGGCTGAGAGTTTAATTTTACTTCTGCTACATTTAAAACAGCTCTTTGCTTAGTGTTAGAATTATACTCTGTTAAAACGCCTATTAAATAAATATTATCAGCATTGTATCTAAATTCTGTTCCAACCGGTGTAGATAAAGTATATGTGTACGCTTTACTATATGTTTGGCCTATTGTAGACGCACTTAGAGGAATAATTCCAGCTGCGCCATAAGCACCATCAACCATACTATTTACTACGTATTGATGTTTGTATCTGTTAGAACCCATTAAAAAAGTTGTTGGGTTTAAATAATTTCCAAACTGATAAAATGGCGATGAAGGAATGTTGTATAAATAACTATGTTGATTCCAATTGTTATCAATCATACTATCTGCAATAGCACCATATACATTGTTTTCTTTTATATAAAGATTTAATCTATAATCACCTTTTACATCACCTAAAAATGAAGAGGAAACCGTTGCATTAATTTCTCTAGTTAAAGCATTATAACTTACACCTGTAATGGTTACTGTTGCAGGAACAACCATAGCAGCTCTTTTTATAATACTCGAATCCCAATACATTCTTTCAACCGATACATTTCGTTTTGATGTAAAATTGTATTGATCAAAAGTAGCAGATGGAAATACAGAAACATAATCGGTTACTAAAGTATTTATTGGTGCTGAATTCATATTGTCTGAGCTATGCAAAGATGCAACAACTACATTTGTATTAGTAGATGCAATAGAGTTCAGCTTAGTATATCCATCCGGACACCATCCACACCAAGCACCCGTGTATTCTTCAATAAACACTTTTTTTGCAGGAACATTACTCGAAATAGTTAATGAACCCATTATGGTATCGTTACTATGCAATTGGTCTGTTGAACCATTTATTGCACTTACCCATATTTTTAAATCATTATATACTGGCGTAGAAGTAATGTATGGAACGGAAAAACTTAAATTCCTACTTTCTAAATAGGACATCAACGTGGTTAATGTTTTTGTTTCTGTAATGGTAGGATTTGCACCCATTTTATAATTTATACTTAATATTGAAATTGGTGTATAAGCATTGTTTTTAAATGTTGCCGAAATAATATTGTTTATAGCTACTGCAGAATATTTATAAGTGTTGTTTACTGTTGCAGCAACATCAAAAGCTAAGGGAATATTTTGTACAATAATATCATCAATCCATAATTGGTACTTATTATTTGAATTGTTTCTAAAGGCAATACGGATATTTTGCCCTGCATAGGCTCCTAATGAAATACCGTGAGTTTGCCAACTGTACGATTCAGATGTAGTACTAAAAACTTTATTACTTGGTGTAAAATCACTCACTACTGGTATTGTAGAAGTGTTTGTTGTAACATACACTTCAAAGCCATCAGCATTAATTGCATCTGGAGCAATTGATTCCCAACTCAACACCGTGTTTGGTGCTATTGAATTTATGGTTGGGGTAATCATCCAAGCATCAGCAACACCCGTAGGGTTTAACCATGATGTTGAAACTGCAAAGGTATCTAATTGATTTGCTTCTTTATAAGACAACCAAGCTTTTTTCTTTTGACCATTAGCTCTAAAAGGATAATTACCTGTAAGAGTATCTGCAACCAATGAACCATTGTTTATAGTAAACATTCCAAACGGGAGGTCATTAAATAAGTAAGTATGTGTAGATCCTCCCGAACTGTATGTTCCGGTATTTAAACTAAGAGAATTGAATCTTTCAGAATAAAGAATTTGTGCTTTAGTGATAAAGCATAAAAAAGAAAAGCTTGCAATTAATAATAATTTATGACGCATATCTATAAAACAGTAAGAGGCTGGCAAATTGCCAACCTCCTACAAATTTATAATTATTAATCGAATTATTTAGTAACTGATAATTTTTTAGTAATAGATCCGTTTTTAGATGTAATTACTACATTGTAAATACCAGCAGCAAAATTTCTTGTATCTAAATTAAAAGAATTTGCTCCAATGTTTAAGTTAGCTGTAGATTGGAATACAACTTGACCAACTGTGTTAACTACACTAATTGAAACTTCTGATTGCTCAGTAGAATTAATTTTAACAGATGTTTCGTTAACAGTTGGGTTTGGATATAAATCAACATTACTTAAGTTGTTTTCAACTTCTTTAACTCCTACTGGTGCTCCTAAACTTACGCTATTTACGTTATAAATAACATTAGTTTTAGAATCAATTAATAATGCATGAACTGTCATTTTCGAAGCATTATAAGTTGCAGGCACTGTATATAAAAACGGTGTAGAAGTATAACTAGTACCAGCTACTAAAGTACTTGGTAATGAACTAGCTTGTCCTGTAAATCCTCCTAAAATTGTACGAGCAACAAAATCATATCTCATGTTTGCAGCTAAAACCGGATTTGGTTCAGAACCAAAATGGTGACCTGCTCCAATCATTGTTCCTGAAGCACCTCCAGAATAATAATTTGCTTGGTTATATGAAGAAGTTGTACCAGTAACGCCATCTTCTGTAAATACAACAGCTAAACGGTAATCATTAGTTGCAGTATTGTTTACCATGTTAGTTGCAATACGTGTATTAACAACTATACTTGCTACTCTTGTTGTAGAATTATATGTTGGAGTTACTGTTAAATCAGCTAAACCAAAATCACCAATGTGATTAGCATAAGCATCAAACATATCACTAGGATCAATAATATCTTTTGCTCTATCACATAATGCAGAAGGATAACCTGAAATTAAAGTTCCTATTCCGCTATCATAAGTAGCTGAAACCATAGGATCGCCATTATGAACTGCAATTAATGCAGTAGTTGTTGGATTTACATGGTGCATAGAATCCATATAAACTGTACCTCTTGGGCACCAGCCACACCATGTTCCTGTTCCTTCTTCAAAAGCAACTTTGTGATTTGGTAAAAAAGAATACCCTTTTGCTGTTGCTTTTAAAGTATCATTTGTATGAGTTGGATCTCCAGCTAAATCAGCCCACACTTTTATCGACTTTTCATCAGCCGTAGCAATTGTATATGGTGTAGAAATTGTGAAGTTATGAGTTTGACCGTAAGCTAAACTTAATCCAGTAAATACAGTATTTGCACTTGTTACTCCATCAGAATACTTTGCAGTATACGTTGTAATAGTGTTGTAACCATTATTTGTAATGGTTCCTGTAATAGATTTAGTTGAACCAACACTACCCCAACTTGCCTGTCCTGTTGGATTAGCTGCTGTAATTTTTATATCTGTTGGCGATGGAACAATTACACTAATATTATCTACTAATAATACGTTCATATCATTTGAATTATTAACAAATGCTATTCGAACAACTTGGTTTGAATATGTGTTCAAACTTAAACTTCTTGAATTCCAAGCAGCAGAGTTTTCTGCAGCTACAGTTAATAAAGTAGTACCAAAACTAGTTGTTGTTGTTCCAGTTGTAGAAATTTTTACTAAATATCCATCAGGAAAAGAAGCGTCTGGCGCAATTGCATCCCAACTTAAAACGCCATTAACAGGTACAGTAAATGATGGTGTAATTAACCAATCATTAGCAGCACCAGCTGGTGTATACCAAGATGTACTTACCATTACTTTTCCATGAGCAGCATAAGATGGGTCAGTTGCAGCTGAATAATCTCTAGAAACCCATGCGTTAGTTCCAAAACTAAATGTTGCAGAGGCCGCTACTGTTCTTCCATCTACATTGTTTTGTAACCAGCCAGAAACTAAACCTGGAGGAGTTGCTGAAGTGAAGTTTTCACTCCAAATTTGGGCTTTTGATATACCCGCAGTTAATACCGCAATTGCTAATAATTGTTTTTTCATGTTATTTTTTTGATTTATTATTTACTATTTAGAGATTGTGATCTTTTTAGTTATTGTTTGGTTTCCTTTGCTTATTGTTACAAAATACAAACCAGTTGGTAAATTTTCGTTTTCTAAAACTAATGTGTTTTTACCAACAGTTAATTCTACCATTTTACTTGAAACAATAGCTCCTAAAGAATTAATAATTGACAATTTCACTTCTGTTGAAACACCAACAGTTATGTTAATAAATGATTTTGATATTGTTGGGTTAGGATAAGCGTCTGATACTTTACTAAATAAATTAATTGTTTCTTTTACAGAAACTGGTGCATTATACTTAATAGTGAAAGAAATAGAATCATTAACATTAGCTTTATCATATACTTTATATCTCACATTCGACAAGCCAACTGTAGAAGCTTCTTCTAAATCAACTGTTAAATTATTTTTGTCAGCACCTATTATTACTGTTTGTGCAGAATATGTTGTAGGTGAGTAACAAAGAGTTCCCCAACAAAAATAAGCGCTTGCCATATCACCAACAGTAACCGTATTAAGTAAAGTTGGGTACTTAATAACAACTAATGTTTTTGTAGACACACTCACGTTTTTAACTTCAAACACATGGCCTGTAACTAAGCCCGCCGAAGTAGTTTCATTAAAAACTGAACCGTTTCCAACTATTGCACTTCCGCCATCTAAATCTTTAATTTCAATACTACTTTGTGCTTTTCCATTAAAAAAAGCTATAAATAAAGAAATGCTTAAAAGGTAAATTTTTTTCATATTGTACTGTTTTAGATTATTTTCTTAATACAATATTAATTAATTGATGGTTTTATTCCTAATTTTTATCAAATAAAAATGGTATTCCTAATAGTTAGTTTTATTTTTTATAAAAACTCATTTCATCTATATACTTCCAAACGGGCTCAGGTACAAAAAACGACATGTCTTTTTTTTCGAAAATAGATTTCCTAATAAACGTTGAAGATATTTGAACTTGAGGGGCATTTGTAAAAAGAACACGAGGGTGTTTATCTAATTCGCTTGCCAACACATCAGGACGTGGATAAACATATAATTTATGTTGCTTTAATATTTCTTCATAATTTTTCCATTTATGAAAAGTGACTAAATTATCTTGGCCTATAATTAGTGAAAACTGATACTTTGGATATTTCTCTTTTAAATGGGCCAATGTATTTACCGTATATGATGGTTGGGGTAAACCAAACTCAATATTACTACTCTTAAACAAATCGCTATCGCCAATAGCTAAATTCACCATATGCAATCTTTGATTTTGATTTAATAAAGAACTTTTTTCTTTTAAAGGATTATGAGGCGAAACTACAAACCAAACCTTATCAAGTTCTGTAAACTCTGCCATATAATTAGCAAGCATCATATGTCCAATATGTATTGGATTAAAAGAGCCAAAAAATAAACCAATATGCATATTGTAAAAATACGTATTATTTTAAAAATTAAAATGTATTTTTAACCTATGTTTTTTAAAGATATAGTTGGGCAACCGGAAGCTAAGACCAAATTACTGGGCATGTTTGCAGATAATCGCATTCCTCATGCATTAATGCTTACAGGCCCAGAAGGAAGCGGTAACTTAGTTGGAGCCTTTGCTTTTATCCAATACTTGTTTTGTACTCAAAAAAACAATAACGATTCTTGTGGCGTTTGTCCATCATGCATCAAAACATCAAAGCTCTCTCATCCTGATTTACATTTGGTTTTTCCTATTGCTAAAAGCAAAGATGTAAAAACAAGTAACGACTTATTACCAGAGTTTAGAGAATGCTTTTTAGAAAACCCCTATATTACACTACATGATTGGTTTAACAGTTTAAATGCAGAAAACAAACAACCAATTATACCTACTGAAGAAGCAGGTTCTATTTTAAAAAAACTGTCATATACAAGTTACGAAGGTGGTTATAAAGTTATGATGATTTGGCAACCAGAAAAAATGAATATTGAATCTGCCAATAAACTATTAAAAATTTTAGAAGAACCACCAGAACAAACATTATTTGTTTTAGTTTGTAATCATCCTGAACAATTATTAACTACCATCATTTCTCGTGTACAACAATTATTGTTTTATAAAATTGATACAACTAGTATTATAAATGGTTTAGTACAAAAATTTGGTTGCGACGAAACTTTAGCGAAACAAGCTGCTCTAATGTGTGACGGAAATTATAGAGAAGCTCAATTACTTTTACAACATAACGATGAGGGTCAAAATTTTCTTCAAAATTTCAGGAACTTTATGATGATTTCGTTGAATTTTGATGCTGCTAAAGCTGTTACTTGGATAGATGATAATGCCCGCACAGGACGAGAAAAACAAAAACAATTTTTACAATATGGCTTAGAAATATTTAGAGACTGTTTAATGTTTAACTTTGGAAGTGTTGATTTAGTTAGGCACTCCGGAGATGAAAAAACATTTATTACCAAATTTTCTAAGTTTATTCATCATAAAAATTATGAGAAATTAAGCTCCGAATTTAATAGCTCTTTCTACTATATAGAGCGTAATGCGAATCCAAAAATATTATTTATGGATTTAATAATGAAAACAAACGAACTTTTAAATCTTAAACCTTAACTAAAATATAATTATAATAACCATGGCTTTACCAAACATTTTTAATACTGCAACTACAGAAGAAACCTTAAAAAGATTAGAAAATTTAACTCCTAATTCCCAACCAAAATGGGGAAAAATGAATGCTGCACAAATGTTGGCTCATTTAAACGTTGCTTATGATATTGCATACGGTAAAACAAAAACCAATCCGGGCTTTATGATTAAACTAATGATGAAGTTATTTATTAAAAACGTTATCGTTAGTGAAAAACCTTATCCTCAAAACTCCCGCACTGCACCTGAATTTGTAATTGCAAATGAACGCGATTTCGAAAAAGAAAAAACTTTATATATAGCCAATGTTAAAGAAACTGAGAAAAATGGTGCCTCTTATTTTGAAGGGAAGTCTAATCCATCAATGGGAGCTTTAACGTCAACAGAATGGAATAATTTATTCTATAAACACACTAATCACCATTTCCAACAATTTGGAATTTAGATTTTTTTTTATACATTTACTTTATTATCAATACCATATGAAAAAAATATTTTACTTTATTGTAGGTTGTTTTATAGCTTCTACATCTTTAAAAGCACAGGTGAAAACCAATTACATGTTTACTAGCGATTCTCTAAGTGGTTTTAGTGAACAAGGCTTTATTGATTTGGCTAAATCTAAACATTTAATTGGCGAAGAATATAAATACTTCTTATATCATGCAAAAAGAGAGTTCGTAAACCATAAATACAGTTTAACGCATGATCACCATAGAACTACAGGTGGCGGTTCTGGCTTATCCTTAGCAACCGTAACAGTACAACCTAGTTGCACTAATATTGATTTTGAAACAGGAACTTTGGCTGGTTGGGCTGTAAGTAGTGGAAATAACCTTAACTCTTTAACAATGGCAGGTTGTTGTCCAACCGCTCCAACAGGCTTATCAACTATTATTACAGGAGCTGGTACCGACCCAATTGCACCAGCAATAAGCTTAGTTTCTCCTTTTGGTGGAACAAAAATATTAAAAATGAATAATAGCACCCTTGGAACTCAAGCTCAACGTGTATTACAAACATTCAACGTGTCTTCTAGTAACGCAGTATTCCAAATTGCTTATGCTGGCGTTTTAAATTCAGGCGGTCATAATTGTGATGAACAACCATATATTAATATTAGTGTTTATGATAGTTCTGGTAATGTATTACCATGTCCTAAAATTGACATTCAAGCTCCAAGTACCTCTTGTACTGCACCAGCTAGTGTTACTGCTGGTTGGAACCCTATTTCATCAGGTAGTGATGTTTATTACCACACTTGGGATACAAGAACATTAGATTTATCGCCATATATTGGTCAATATATTACTATACAGCTTACTGTTGCTAATTGTATTTATTCTGGCCACTATGGTTATGGATATTTTGATTGTAGATGTTTACCCTTAGAGGTTGAGTTAAACGGTACTCTTTTTGATGCAACTCCTTCAATACCTATTGATATATCAACCTGTGGTGCATTATCAGCCTATTTAAATGCCACAACGGGGCTTGGTCCATATACATGGAATGGCCCAGCTGGTAGTGGAATTTCTGGAGTTACAACACAAAGTATTATTACTACTACTGCAGGAATTTATACCTTAACAATGAGTCCTCCTGGTGCATGTTATACAACTGTAAAATATATTTATTTACATATTTCTCCAAATCCAACGGTTACAAATATTACTTCACAAGCAACATGTACAAATGCAACAGGTTCTAGTACAATACTTGCAGTGGGTGGTACTACCCCATACACATATAGTTGGACTCCATCCGCCTCTACTAGTTCATTGGGAACGGGTTTAAGTCCTGGCACAGATTATACTGTAGAAGTAATAGATAACTTTGGATGTAGAGCAACAACAAGCCTTTCTATTCTATCTTTTACTAATGGTCCAACTTATACCGTTACACCTACAACATCCATATTAAACTGTATAACTACAAGTGTAACCATAAGTGCATTAACAGGAACAAATTCCACAGCAGTTTGGACACATACACCAACATCTAGTTTTATTGCAACATCAGCGGGTTCATATTCGGTAGTTTTAACAAACACTGTAAGTATGTGTACTACCACAGTACCCGTAACCGTTACTAGTAATACAACTCCTCCTTCTGCAACGTATTCCTCAACTTGCTCGTCAGGAACAATTACATTAAATGCATTTGCTGGTGCTGGCATCGCCTTAGGTTGGTTGGCGCCTACACTTCCTGCGCCTACGCCTTTGGGTAATCCTGGAACTTCTGCAGTTGCTGGTATTTTCACTTTAACTGCCACTAATTTAAGCACAGGCTGTAAAACAACATATACAGTTGAATCTTTAGTGCCAATTGTTAATGTTTCGGTGGTTCCACAAAACACTATTACCTGTGCAGTAACATCTATTACTGCAACAGCCTCTTATACACCTTCATCAGCAAGTATTTCTTGGTTAAATGGTTCAACAACATCAACTGTTAATCCTAATTTAATTTCAAATTCAGGTACATATACAGTTATTGTAGGGGTTCCAGGAGGATGTTCAACACAATCTGTTATTAGTATTACTACTAATACAAATGCAAATGTAAATATTACATCTCCATCTACCATTATTCCTTGTTCAACTAATAGCCTTACATTAAATGCTTCTAGTACTGGTGGTGGTATTTATACTTATGCTTGGTCTTCACCCGCAGCAACAGGTAGCGCTTACAGTGTTTCAAACGCTGGCACTTATTCTGTAATGGCATTAAATACTACAAATGGTTGTACGGCCACAGCAACACAAGCCGTGTCTCACGAAACAGTAACAGCTTCTTTTGATGCTGACCCTTATAGTGGATTAATGCCACTTAGCGTTTCTTTTACAAATACAAGCGTAAATCCTTTACCAACTTCATATAGTTGGAATTTAGGTAATTCTAGTACAACTTACACTACAAATAATCCTTCTACTGTTTATAACACCCAAGGTACTTATACTGTTGTTTTAACTGCTACTAAAGGTTTTTGTGTTGATACAGCAGTTAGATTAATTTATGTAGAATTAGTTTCATTTTTAACGGTTCCGAACGTGTTTACTCCTAATGGTGATGGTAAAAATGACACTTTCTATTTAGACTGTATTAATATGGGTGAAATTAACATGACTGTTTTTGACAGATGGGGCTTAAAGATGTTTGAAGGAAACGATAATGGTAAAATGATTTGGGACGGAAAAACAAAAGGTGGAAATTACGTTACTGATGGTACTTATTTTTACATAATTAACGCCAAAGGATTAGATACCAAAGACTATAACTTAAAAGGAACTATTAACGTATTTAAGTAATAATAAAACTAGAGGAAGAAATTTACTTTTTTTCCTCTAGTTCTTTTAGCAATATTTTTATTGAAGATTCTATTACATTGTATTCAAGTACTTCATTACTTAAATACAAAAACATAACATCATACTTTTTATTGTCTAATTTTTGATAAAGATTTGCTTTATTTAGTCTATAGACCTCTCGCATTCGTCTTTTTATTGTATTCCTTTTATTAGCTCTTTTGTGCTTTTTTTTAGGTACAACAAACATTGCTCTTACAGGAAAAGGGCTTTCAAATTCTGAAATTTTATAAATTAATTTTATTGGGAAATGCGTTTTCGATTTTCCACTAGCAAATAAATCGTCGATAGCTTTTTTGCTACACAAAC
>ERZ724527.1020-NODE-1020-length-13248-cov-7.681270_pt1 | contig 13248 bp, 12 predicted proteins | sample MGYA00376060_ERZ724527 | MGnify/ENA primary metagenome ERZ724527 (study PRJEB28724, sample SAMN07190886) | activated sludge metagenome | isolation source: activated sludge of sewage treatment plant in Hong Hong | place: USA: Christiansburg, Virginia | collected...
CGCCCAAACTATTTCCTGATTCACACCAAATCCATCCTTGCAGCCAAATTCATATGGAAAATCGGGCTCTAGCCCACGTGGAATGTGCGCAGGTCGCTATCAAAATAGAAGCATTTAGGCAGCCGCGCGGGCCACCAGCCCATCGGCGTTCAGCGGTGTCACTGCCCGGCCATCAATCAGGTAGCCAATCAGGTTATCCACCGCCAGCATGGCCATGGCGCGGCGCGTACCCGGCGTGGCGCTGGCGATATGAGGGGTCAGCACCACATTGGGCACGGTCAGCAGGTCGGGGTGCACCCTGGGTTCGCCCTCAAACACATCCAGCCCCGCCGCCGCAATGCGCTTCTCGCGCAGCGCGGCGGCCAGCGCGCCATCGTCCACAATGCCGCCGCGAGCGATATTGATCAGGGTCGCCGTGGACTTCATCAGCGCCAGTTCCGCCGCAGCAATGGTGTGGTGCGACTCCTTGGAATACGGCACCACTAGCATGACGTGATCAGCGGTCTTCAATAGCTCTTCTTTGCTCAGGTAGCTGGCGCGGCAATCGGCCTCCAGCGTTGCGTCCAGGCGGCTGCGGTTGTGGTAGACCACCTGCATGCCAAAGCCGAAGGCGGCGCGGCGCGCAATGGCCTGGCCAATGCGCCCCATGCCGATGATGCCAAGCCGACTGCCATGCACCTCGGCACCCGAGAACATCTGGTACTGCCAGCGCGTCCATTTGCCGGCACGCAAAAAATGCTCGCTCTCGGTCACGCGCCGCGCCGTGGCCATCAGCAGCGCAAAACCGAAGTCAGCGGTGGTCTCGGTCAGTACATCGGGTGCATTGGTGCCCAGCACGCCAGCAACGCGCATGGCGTCCAGGTCAAAGTTGTTGTAGCCCACGGTCATATTGGCGCAGATCTTGAGGTGCGGGCACCGGGCCAGCAAATCGGCGTCGATACGTTCCAGGCCAAAGGTCAGCGCGCCGGTCTTGTCCTGCAACCGGTGCAGCAGTTCACCCCGGCTCCAGTCTTCGTCCGCCGTGTTGGACTCGACGTCAAAGTGTTCGGACAGGCGCTGCGCCACTTCGGGAAAGATGGCTCGGGTGACCAGAATGCGGGGGCGAGAGTCAGTTGTGCTCATTTGGGGACTTCCATGTCGACTTCTCAGTCCAGCCAGGTCGTGAAATCCTGCACGGGAACCCTTGGCGTGTGAAAGCCGTTGACCGGCGCCGACGTGTCCGCATACCCCAGCGCCATGCCGCACACCAGCATCTCGTCCGGCCCTGCCCCGATGTGTGGCAAGACAATCTTGGAAAATCCGTTCCACGCCGCTTGCGGACAGGTGTGCAGGCCGTGCCCGCGGGCGGCGACCATGATGTTTTGCAGGAAAGCGCCGTAATCCACCAAGGAGCCACGCCCCATCACGCGGTCAATCGTGAACATCAGACCGACCGGCGCATCAAAGAAACGGTAGTTGCGCTGGTGCTGGGCATGCATCTTGTCTTTGTCGCCCTTGCCGATGCCGACCAAGCCATACAGGCCCCAACCGTTCTCGCGACGGCGGTCGATGTAAGGGCTGACCCATTTTTGCGGATAGTAATCGTACTCTTCGGTGTAGACAGCGGCCAGGGCCGGGTCGGCGCGCATGGCGTCATGGGCAGCACAGACCTGTTCCACCAGGGTGTCACGGCTGCGGCCCTGCAATACATAGACCTTCCAGGGCTGGCAATTGGTGCCCGACGGCGCACGGCTGGCGACTTGCAAAATGTGTTCCATCAACTCCCGTGGCACGCCCTGAGGCGTGAACGCCCGTACCGACATGCGTGAGGCAATCGCTTCATCTACAACCGACATCGTCATAACAAAGTCTCCAAAACAGTTTTGAGGGGAACGGGCAGGGGTACCGGACGGCGCGTGAGTTTGTCCACATAGACATGTACAAAATGGCCTTTGGCCACCGTCAGTTCAGATGCTCCAAAGATGCCAACTTCATAACGCACACTGGACGTCCCGAGTTTGGCAACCCGGATACCGACGTCCACCGGCTCGGGGAAGGCCAACGGCGCAAAATAATTACACTGGGTTTCGATCACCAGGCCAATCGTGTCGCCCTGGTGGATATCGAGCACACCGCGCTCAATCAGGTAGGCGTTGACGGCGGTATCAAACCAGCTGTAATACACCACGTTGTTGACGTGGCCGTAGGCATCGTTGTCCATCCAGCGGGTGGCAATGGTGCGAAATGCGCGATAGGCGCTGCGGGGTTCGGGTGCGGGTTTGGTGGAGATGGCTTGGCGATCCTGCATGGCTTCATTCTGCCAGCTTGGTCTTGTCAATGGCGTCGCGGGCCGGACTACTGAAGAAAAACGGCTCAATCGCGACACGCTGATGACAAGCACCGGTTTTAGAAAATTTGTTCTAATTTGTTGCGACGCAGCAAAAAAGACTTGCGCTCGCAAATGCCATCCCTATAATTCGATCCATGCTGCACTGCAACATAGACAGGCTACCCAGCTTGGTCACGGGGCAGATAGTGAATTTTTACCTTAACTCCTGGAGAATTGAACATGATGACCGTTGAACAAGTAATGGCTTCCCACAAAGCAAACCTCGAAACCTTGTTTGGCTTGACCAGCAAGGCTTTTGAAGGCGTTGAAAAGATTGTTGAACTGAACCTGACGGCCTCCAAAGCTGCCATGACCGAAGCCAACACCCACGCCCAGTCCCTGTTGAGCGTGAAAGACGCCCAAGAGCTGTTGGCTCTGCAATCCGGCCTGTTGCAGCCTTTGGCTGAGAAGACCGCTGCTTACAGCCGTCACCTGTACGACATTGCCACCAGCACCAGCGCCGAGTTCAGCAAGAACATGGAAGGCCAGGCGGCTGAAGCCCAGAAGAAATTCATGGGCCTGGTTGACAGCGCCGCCAAGAATGCACCTGCTGGCTCCGAGTCCGCAGTCGCCATCATGAAGAGTTCGGTGTCAGCAGCCAACAATGCACTGGAATCCGTGCAAAAGGCTGTCAAACAAGCAACTGAAATGGCCGAAGCCAACTTCAACGCCGTGGCTGCAACTGCAACCAACGCGACAAAACAAGCCGCCAAGAAGCGTTAATTGCTGCTGATTGCGCACAAGACTTTGTTTTGGAGCGCCTTCTCTAGCAAGCAAGGGAAAACCCTGACATAATCAATTCAACACCGAAGCTGCAAGGCTTTCACCGGTTGTCTCCTCGGGTCCTTTCGAAACCTTCAGGTTCAGGGATCCCTTCAAGGCCTCGTTGCAAAACGAGGCCTTTTTTTTGCGCGTGGGTACTGATAAGCTGATGGCAAAAACCTAGGTTTCATGCGGGTTTGCGGGCTTTTTGACTTCTCAAAAGAGAAAATTAGTTGGTCCAAAATCGACATAGGAAATCGTCATGAATATGAAGTAGTACTGCAAACGCCTACCCTTTGAATACGTTTTCTCGGTGGTACTTCAGATATGGCAAGTGAGCGGTGTTGACCTTTCGCAACCGCATCGCAGGAGCAATCCCGAGAGCAACGCACGCGTCCGGGTCGAGTTCAGTGGACACAATTACATCGCCACTGTCTGCAAAGGTAATGAGTCCGCAATCAAACAGCGCATCAAGATTGGGTGCCAGCAGTAAGCCGTTAAACGGGTCCAACCGTTCTCGAGAATCACATTCAGACCAAGGCTTCAGATGGGATGCCCTCAAGATACGGGCTACAGAACAGCCGGTAACTGCACAAGTTTTCCAATATCGAATCAACTGGGCGCGAAAGTCGTCTTGCCCAACCCTAGTGGCTACTAATGCTCTCTTAGACGTAACTCTTGCGACGACTTGCTCATAGGCGCTTGCCACTTGAGAAGCTGCTGCAAACCCGCTTTCGGCAAATGCCTCACAGATGTTCAGAAATTTGTTGGTCGCGTGTACGTCGTCAAACTCAAAACGCCAACCCTCGTACTCAACTATCCCCGTGTACCCATTCGTTTTCTTGAAGCTAAACGCTTCAAATTTACTATTCTTTGTTGCTCCATGCGCAGGAGGCCGGATGCCTTTGACGGTACCGAGTAAGTTGGCCAAGTCCGCAAATTCTGCATCAATGAAAACCTTAGTGGACCCAAAGTTTCCATGCCAACAATAGATAGGGAAAGCTTCCGCCAATTTCCAGAGCCAATAGAACTGCCCCTTAGCCTTCGACTGGTCATATCCTCTAGCTGAAAGTACTTCCGTGATGGAGTTGAACTTAGGCTTCGTGCGCTTTTGGGGGCGCTGGGACGGGCTAATCGGCATGCCAAACATTGTGCATGAGCGCCTATGTACTGACCATGCGATTGCACCTATTTAGCTACTGCACGCTCGATTGTTGCGGAACGGCTTCCATGCGTTGGCATCCGAAATCCCCACGGGTACGGCACCATTGCCGTTCGCTCGTACTGATGGACCAACAAGTCGGGCATAAGTCGGCGGTCATACGCCATACCCATACGGATGCACAAGCTGGCTGGCGCTGCCAAGACCAGTTGAATACGCTCGATACCCCGACCCATCAGGTGCTGAACTGCATCACGAAATGCCAGGACAAAGGCCTGCTGTTTTTCAATAGACCAGAACCGGTCCGCCAACATTTCTTCCGACCTAAGGTGCACTACTGGTAGCGTTTGGTCAAAAGTACGGACAATTGCGTTCGCGTCTACCGAATACGACGCAGATATGGCCAATACAACCTCTTTGGTCCCAACAGGAAAAGTGGCAGCAGGAAAAGGCAGCATGCGTTTGCCATCATCCAGGTCATCGGTGAGCCGCCAAACCTTTTGGTTGCGGTCCCAGTCGTACACAACGACATTTGTTTCATCATCGAACAGCATGCCCGCAAGAAACAGACACGGTACACCTGCAAGTCCTCCCAGTGCGACAGTCACATCCTCCTTTGCTCTACCCCCGCAGGCCGCCTCAACAGACCGCTTAATCGCAGATATTTTTTCTAGAGCGAGTTCGGGGTCCACCAGTTGCCCTTCGCTTGGTGGGCGAAAGTCCACTACATGCCAATCTCGACCTCCTTTGGGCAACCCAATCTGTGCGGTCGATGCCGGAGTAGCTGGACTGGAGTGCAGTCCCCTCAGCTCCACCACGATGGATTTACGCTTGTTTTCAGCCCGCTTTTCACCTCGCCAATCCCGTACACCGATGACGAACCCACTCAACATCAAAATTAAGCCAAAAGCCAAGACTACCAACACTGACCAGCCGGGCACGCCATCAGTAGTCTTGAGGTCTAGTCTGAGGTGGTGCTGGGGGTCCAAGTACATCACCCCCAGAGCCCAGCCGCTGGCAAGGGCAGGAACAACAATCACGGACCCATATTTCAATAGAGCACCGGAAATCGACCGCTTTCGCAGCAAGAAATCAATGATGCGAGTAAGCAGCTTCGCGCCAAAGTTCAGTAAAGCAGACATTCAGGTCCTTAGCGAATGTTGACAATAAACAGACCGCTACGTGCAACTAGATACCCATTTTTTACGATGAAGCACTCGATAGTGTGACTGCCTGAGTAGGAGGTTCCCTCGCGACGTACTATGGCTCCACGGTCTACCGCGCCGACATCGAATCCACCCCTGAGGCCGTTCACCGCTTTAGCTTCACTACCGGTGTTTACCACTTGCCAATAGATGTCGTAAGGGGCCGGTACGTTGGTCTCAGCCTTAAACGTCAGACTGGCGTTCTTGAGCAATGGCGCTGCGTCGCTCTTAAACTGAATCGGCCGTGAAAAGCCTTTTGCAGTCCAGGTCGCTTGCTTGATGCTTACCGTACCCTGCTGCACCAAAGGCCACGGCGCTGCTTGGCGATGGCTGGCTGTAAGAGCCGATGCGATTCGAGGGACCAGGGTCGCCAGCGACATTGGACGTTTCACTCCTGCGGCTGCATTGCGAGCGAATCGGTCTCCGATGGCGCCACTAGCAGCTTCAATTAGCCGCTCAGGGCTACCTTGGCGAGCCAAGTTAGCAAAGTCTTTGCGGGCCGTTTCAAGCCATTTGAAGAACGCCGTACGTCGTTGTGGATGCTCAGGCCACTTATCTGCGAAATTTTCAGAAGGGTCAGTAGGGTTCGAAATCACTGCATTGCCATATGCGTCGTATTTGATGTGTGAATCCATCCCTTGCAGGATGGTGGCCATCGCCAGCGACACCGTTGACTCGTTGTTGTACGCCAGAGCAGCAAGTGTTGTGATGATGACCGAAATAGGCTTGTTATCCGAGTCCGTCAGGAACATCAGGTCGCGGTGACGCTTCAGGATTTGGATGCACTGCTGCAATGGTGTCTTGACCCGATAAGCGGGAACGTCTTCCACGCTCGCTTTTGCCTCAAGTGCCATCGCGCCTCGACGAGCGTTGAAGCTCACTTTCATACGGCTACGAAACCAATTTGTGAACCCGCGAGGGTTGCTGTGCGGCCAGTTGGTATGGATTTTCTGGTAGGCCGGGTGATTGATATCAGTGATTGCAATGGCTGTTTCAGACCAGTCCGATTTCATCGAACGAGCTGCAAGCATCTGACGCTGGCCTACGGCATCGGGGATTGCTGGCAGTGCGTCTAAATGGAATTGGGCTCCATCAGCATAGTCAAGTATCCAGCAACGACGCCCCTCCTGCAGCTCCTTCATCCCATGCGCCTTGGCATACAGACGCATTTCATTGCCAAGCATGGCCTTAAGCTGCTGCTGGCTAACTTGGTGTTTTCCTATTGTCAATTCACAAACCAAGTCAATGTCGTAATGATCATTTTCGCTTGCTGGTCGGATTGGGGTACCCAACCGAAACGAGCCCTGGACGTAAACCACGGGGTCATAGTCCTTCAAACTGGATTCGTCCCGGCCCAGCCAAGCTCCGACGGACTCATAACGGTTGGTCGCCTCCTCGTAGTGAGACGGCGCGACCTCCAACTCTGCGGCCAAGCGCTCCATAAAGTCCGCTGCAGAAGGAGTAAATTGAGTAGATACACCAAGCACGTTTGGTTTGCTTTCAGGTTGTTGGGTCGTCAGCATCGGGGGCTCCATGGTAGTCAGCGCACCGCTTGGCCAATCCGTGGTGCATACCCCTTAAGACTCCCCATATAAACTGGGCGGACGCGAGTATAAAAAATATTTTCAAAACAACAGCGTCCGCGAAGCTGCATATAAGAGTCATATCAAGGAGGAAGCCCTTACATGTCTGATGTCCCAGAAACCGAGGTTCGCTTATCGCCCGGGGAAATTGAGAGTGCCCTGAAAAAATTCATGCCTTCCGACTGGAGCCGCGCCGAAAGTATTGCTGCAGCCGCATGCGCTGGATTGGTAGGTTGGGCTCCTGAAGACCTACTTCAAGAAGCCATAACCAAACTGCTAGAGGGCACGCGAACTTGTCCCATAGGAGTTCATCCGTTGGTCATGCTGAAAACCGCGATGCGAGGTATTGCAAGCAACATCCGCAAACAACATACGGAAGGACCAATTGACGACAGTGTTGCTTTGGCGCACTTCGATGGAACCGACGAAACTGACACAAGGCCCAGTGTGTCTGGAGAAGCAACGTCAAATCCTCAACAAGTTGCTGCAGCTCGGGAGGCACTGGCAGTTATCGAAGACCTCATCTCAGATGATGAGGACTTGGCACTGCTGGCAGTTGCGTGGGCAGAAGGCCTCCGAGGCGACGACGCAGCTGAAGCTCTGGATTGGGACAAAAAGAAATATGAGGCTGCCCGAAAGCGGTTAACCCGGCGTCTTTGTACGCTGGCTGCGGAATGGAGTATCAAGTGAACATGACAACACAAAAACCCACGCCATCGGACCTGTTCCTTGATGCGCTAACGGACGAACTTATTGCTATGCCGGATGAGCAGGTGCTCGACGGTGCGAACGCCGTGGCTATTCAAGCCAGGGGATTGGACCGTCTGAATAAGGCGAAGGCCGAGGCTGGCAGACGCCGACTTGCTGCTGCAAAGTTTCGAGCTGCTGCGGCTCGAAGTCAAAAAGCGACTGGATTGGTAGTTCAGGTCTCGATTGAAGTGGCGCGTAGATATATCGAAAGCGCGGCCAACGACAACCGGTACACACTTGCGGCACGCAATCTAAATGAGATGTCAGATGAGGATGTACTAAGGTTGTATGCACAAATGAAACATCTTGAGTCCCAAAGCGATGATTCGGGAGAGCCCAACGCATGACACCCGGCGAACAAGCCGAAGCATTAGTTTCGGAGTTGGGTATTACTCGACCTGAAGACCTTGATATTGACGCCATCGCCTTCGACTCCGGCGTTGAGGTCTCCTACGAGGCATTGACGGGGTGTGAAGCTTCTTTAGTGGGTTTCAAGGACCATGCTATTGCTACCATCAGCCCATCCGGAAGTCGCGGGCGCGAACGCTTTTCCGTGGCACATGAGATTGGTCACTGGAAGCTTCATCGCGGACAGTCATTTAGGTGCCGGGCAGACGGCCCTGACGCAAATCTTGCTTCTAATAAAACGGTGGAGAAAGAGGCGGATGTATTTGCATCACACCTGCTCATGCCTGGACCAATATTCAATCCAGCGGTAAAAGCTATAGGACAGCCTGGGTTTAAGCAACTAGGGGAGCTCGCCTCCCTTTTCGACACAAGCCTCCTTGCCACTACATTGAGGTTGGCGAATATCAACACGCTCCCAGTAATCGTTGCTTGCTACGCGAAGACATGGCTTCGATGGCATATCGCAGCACAGGATGTACCACGGAGGTGGTGGCTGAAACGGTCACTCGATGAAGATTCGTTTGCCTACGACCTTATGAATCTCGGCAAGGCATGCAACCACCTCGGCAAGCAGTCTGCTGATACTTGGTTTGAGAACGATGATGCAGGAAAGTACGAAGTACTGGAACAGTGCGTTCAAACAGGAAGTGGTGACGTTTTGGTGCTTCTGTATCTTGCAGACAATCGGATGCTATTCGCTGGATTCGACTCCGGTGTCGGGGGGCGGAGATACACATCGTCTGGCTCCTACGTCCCGAAAAGAAGGTAACAACCAGATACGCTGTAGTTAACTCCCCTTTTTTGGGGCAGTGACTACTAACGCGTTTTGGCAGCAATCAACGCTCGCAACTGCGGCAGCATCTGCTGCATGGCGCGACGCCCGGCTTCGATGGAGCGTTTGCGCGCACCAAAGTCCGAGCTGGAAATGCCGGTGAGAATCGGCTTGACCACCACGTCCGCTTCCTTGAGTTCAAAGTAGTTGATGCTTTTGCTCATGATAGAGAAAGTCTGCAGCAAAACTTCCAATGTGCCAGCCGCCAGATTTCCCTCGGGCGGGCTGGAAATATCAACCGCAATCACCAGTTCCGCCCCCATTTGCCGCGCCGCTCGCACCGGCACGGGTGACACCAGACCACCATCCACATACTCCCGTCCGGAAATGCGCACCGGTTGAAAAACGGCAGGTACGGCGCTGGAGGCGCGCACGGCGGTACCCGTATCGCCGCGCTGGAACAACATGCTTTGCCCGCTGTTGAGGTCAGTCGCAACGATGCCAAGCTGCAAAGGCAAGTCTTCGATCAGGCGAGAACCGACCTGGCCGTTGACGTAACGTGCCAGCGCGTCACCCCGAAGCATGCCGCGGTTCAACAACGGCAAGGTCCAATCGGCGATGGTGGCCTCTTCCATGGTTTCGGCCACCTGCTGCAATTGTTTGCCGGTCTTGCCGCCGGCATAGATCGCAGCGACCAGACTGCCGGCCGACGTGCCAGACACCAGGACCGGCCGGATGCCCGCCTCCTCCAGCACCTGGATCACCCCCACATGGGCAAACCCCCGCGCAGCGCCGCCCCCCAAGGCCAGTCCGATGCGTGGCGGCACCTTGGGAATCACCACCACCGGCGGGGGTGTAGGTGGGTCCGGCACCACAGGGCTCTGGGGCGCCATCGCACACCCGGCCACCAGTACGACCAGCCACAACGAGAGAAAAACACGCATAGCAACAATATTCCTGGAGTAACGCCGGCTCAATCCGGATGGGGCGGGTCCGGCTGGACCGGGGCAGAAACCGGCAAGGTCAAGGTGAAACAGGCACCGTTGTTGGCGCTGACATTGGAGACAGTGATGCTACCCCCCAACACGTCCTGAACCAGGTTGTAGACGATATTTAGACCCAAGCCACTACCGCCACGTCCCAGTTTGGTGGTGAAAAAGGGGTCAAATACCCGGGACAGGTTGTGGTCAGGAATGCCAATACCGTTGTCCTGCACGGAAACCGCTACCCAGTCCGCGTCCAGCCGGACCGCGGAAATGGTCACCAGGCCCTGCTCCATCCCTTCAAAGGCATGCAACAGCGCATTGTTCACCAGATTGGTCAGTATCTGTCCAAACGGCCCAGGGTAACTTTCCAGGCGGATGCCGTCGGGAATCGTGCACTCAACCACATGGTTGGTCTTGCGTATGGCCGGTCCCATAGTGAGCAGAATTTCATTGACCGTTTCGCGCAAATCAAAGCGGCGCCGATTGATGCTGGTCTGGTCCACGGCGACCTGTTTGAAACTGGACACCAGATCCGCAGCGTGGCGCAAGCCCCGCATCAGGATACCTGCACCCTCCTGGATGGTGCCTACATATTCCTCCAGGCGGGAACGCGTCAGGCCACGCCCCATCTCGGTCACAAACGCCTTGGTCTGGTCTTGCAGGGTGCTCGCCACGGTAAGGCTGTTGCCAATCGGCGTATTCAATTCATGGGCGATGCCGGCCACCAGGGAACCCAACGCAGCCATCTTTTCCGTGCGCACCAACTCGGTCTGGGCTGTGGTGAGGTGATCCAGTGCACTCGACAACTCCTGCGTTCGCAAGGCGACACGTTGCTCCAGCGACGCATTGAGCGCCAGAATATTCTCTTCGTACCGGTGTTTGGCGGTAATGTCCTCATAGGCCAAAATCAGCAGCGGCTCCTCTCCATGTGCGATCACTCGGCCCGATACCTCACACAAGATGTCGCGCTGGCCCGCATCCCCCACCATCCAGCTGACTTGCCGCGCGACCTCACCGGTTCGTGCCAGCGCATCCATCACGGTCGAACGGTCTTGTGCGCTTTTCCAGACCGCCAGCTCAGCGTCCGGGCTTGCAAGCATGGCCTCACGGCTGCGGCCAAACAGATTGACCCAGGCGGCATTCAGGTCGCGCAGAGCAAAGTCACCCCCCAGCGCAGACACCGTCATCGCTACCGGAGACGCATCAAAGATCGCGGAAAACTTGGCCCGGCTCAGGTTCAGCGCCTCTTCTGTACGCAGCCGCTCGGCAAGCTCTTGCTGCAGGGTCCGGTTCTTCTGGTCACGCTCTGCCAGCAGAGTGCCCAGGTCGGCCCGCATTTTGTCAAGACCGCCGGCCAGGCTGCCGATTTCGTCACGCCGGTGCCATTGCAAAGGCTGATCCAGATTGCCACGTGCCAGACGCAGCGCACCTTCCTTGAGTTCATGCAAGGGCCGCACGATACGGTGATCAAACAAAAGCCAGATAAAAGCAAAGGAAATGGCCACTTGGGCCACGATGGCAGCCACCAGCTTCATCAGGTTGTCGCGCAACTCCTTTTCAATGCGTGTCGTAGTCAGCTCAATGGACAATTGCCCGACCCGCGAGTTGTTGTAGGTGACGAAGCGTTCCTCCCGCAAGATCTCACTGCGCGCCGGCGTTAGGTTTTGACGGCGCACAAACACCTCTTTGTACTCGTCGGTCACCGTGACACTGGCAACATCCGGGTTGCGCATGACGGCTTCGACCAGTTCAGCCGCCACCGCCCGGTCCACATTCCAGATTGCAACAGCCACTCCGCTGGCCAGGACATCGGCGTACTGCTGCATGGGGACACGAACACGCAGGTCAATTTCAGTATCCAGCTTGGTGGTTATCTGGTAGTAGGCCAGCAGCAAGGCCGGCAACAAAATTCCAACGCCTGCACCCATGAACAGTGTTTGTCGCAAAGACAGCAACGACCAAGGCCAGGATCTCGGCGTAGTCATGGGCAATGGGCCGGCCACATGCTCCCAACGGCAGGGCGTGGGGCGCACTGAGCAACGCGCCCGCACAGTGGACGGAATTTGCAATGAAGGGAAAACCAACGCACCAACGAACTCCTTGGCCAATCAACACCGGACGGGTCTGCGGGAAACTGTAGCGATTTGCACCAGAATACGCAACGACCCTGACGTGCTACATATTTCATAGCATAACGTATAGAAGATACGAGGGCTTTAGGCCATTTATATACAGACGTATTTGACCATACCATGGCACCGATCATGCGGTATCAGGGTTTTCCACCGGCAGGTGCTTGGCTGCGCCCAGCAGCGCCGCTTCGGCGTCTGGCGTCATCGCAACGGTTGACGCCGCGGCGGGTCCAACAGACCGCGCCCAGATGAGCGTATCGCGTACGGTGTCCATCCAGGGCCGGGTGGTCAGGCCAGCGGCGATGGCGCGGCGGTTGCTGGCCAACAGCATGCCACCGTGGTCGGCATCAGCCTCGGGGATCCACAGGGGCAGCCCGCTCCAGGGGGCTACGTCGGCACGCACCAGATCCGCATCATCGCGCCAAACCAGTCGCGCATCAGTGGCGCAAACCTGGATACATGCGTCCAGCAGGTCTGCCATCGTGCCGGTTGGGCCAACACCGTGCACCACACCCACAGTGTGCAGCATGGCCAGACGCACACACCAGGCGGCGAGGTCTCGCACGTCAATAAACTGCACCGGGCGCTGCGGACGGCCTGGCGCCAGCACCGTGCCCCCGCGCGCCAGGCGCAAAGGCCAGTAGGTAAAACGACCCGTGGGGTCATGGGGACCGACGATCAGCCCCGGGCGGACGCGGGTGACGCGCCCTGGCAATGCCGCCTCGATCACCTCCTCCGCGCGCGCCTTGGCACCGCCATACCCTTCGGAAGTTGGGGTCAGCGCTGCGGTTTCGTCATAGGCCACACCGGGCGCAAAACGCGCATAGACCGAGATGGTGGAGACAAACACATAGTGTGCAACCTGGTCGCGCAGCGCTTCAGCCGAGCGCTGGAGTTGCTGTGGCGTATACCCGCTGCAATCCACCACCGCGTCAAATTGGCGCCCCCGCAACGCGCTCAGGTCTCCGTCGCGATCACCCCGCAAGCCTTCGACGGCTGCGGCGAAAGCAGGCTCCCGGTTACCGCGGTTGAGCAGCGTGACCTCGCAGCCCGCGGCCAACGCCGCTTCCACCACGTGCCGACCCAGAAAAACCGTGCCGCCGAGTACCAGTAGTTTCAT
>ERZ724527.1022-NODE-1022-length-13222-cov-4.852966_pt1 | contig 13222 bp, 10 predicted proteins | sample MGYA00376060_ERZ724527 | MGnify/ENA primary metagenome ERZ724527 (study PRJEB28724, sample SAMN07190886) | activated sludge metagenome | isolation source: activated sludge of sewage treatment plant in Hong Hong | place: USA: Christiansburg, Virginia | collected...
TTCATCAAGTAGTGGCTATCAAATCAGGTATCGATATTTTAATTGCTACTCCTGGCCGCTTATTAGATTTGATGCAACAAGGCATTATCAAATTAGGTTCTATTGAATATTTTGTATTAGATGAAGCGGATCGTATGTTAGATATGGGCTTTATTAACGATATGAAAAAAGTGATTGCTAAGTTACCTGTAAAAAGACAAACTATGTTTTTTTCAGCAACTGCAGCACCAAATATCATGAAGTTAGCTAATACCATTTTAAATAATCCAGTAAGTGTAGCGGTTAACCCGGTTTCATCAACGGCTACTTTAATTAAGCAAACCGTTTACTTCGTTCAAAAAACAAAGAAGTCTGCTTTATTGAAATTTATTTTAGAAGATAGGAAAATTAATCACGTATTAATTTTTACACGAACTAAGCACGGAGCGGATAAAGTAGCTAAAGCTTTAAATGCGTATAAGATTAAAGCGGAAGCCATACACGGTAATAAGTCTCAGAACAATAGAGAAAAAGCCTTGAAAGGATTTAAAGATAGAACCATTAATGTGTTAGTGGCTACGGATATTGCTTCACGAGGTATTGATGTAGATAAATTGACGCATGTTATTAACTACGAAATTCCTGAACAAGCCGAAGCTTATGTGCATAGAATTGGTAGAACGGGTAGAGCAGGAGAGAGTGGAGAAGCTATATCATTATGCAGCCACGAGGAATTGCCTTACTTTAAAGGCATACAAAAATTAATTAAAAAAGATATAGATGTTGTGAAAAAACATCCTTATTCTTAAACAGCATTGTGGCTATTATCAATTAGTGATAAGGTGACAATAAATAAAATAAATAATAACAACAAAAAACAAAAAAATGAAAAACGGAGTAGTAAAATTTTACAACGAAGCAAAAGGTTTCGGGTTTATTAAAGAAGAAAATGGTCCAGAGATCTTTGTTCATGCAACAGGTTTACAAGAAGAAATTCGCGAAAACGATAACGTTGTATTTGACGTGCAAGAAGGTAAAAAAGGATTAAACGCAGTTAACGTTAAGTTAGCTTAATCAATAAAAAAAACAATTAAAATATATAACAATGAAAAACGGAGTAGTAAAATTTTACAACGAAGCTAAAGGTTTCGGATTCATCAAAGAAGATAACGGAACTGAAATTTTCGTTCATGCAACAGGTCTACAAGAAGAAATTCGCGAAAACGATAACGTTGTATTTGATGTACAAGATGGTAAAAAAGGTTTAAATGCAGTAAACGTTAAGTTAGCTTAGTATTTAATATAATTCAAACAAAAAACTCCTACTATCACTAGTAGGAGTTTTTTTATGCAAAAAATTATTTTTTACTGGGGTCGTAGGAGACAAATAAATTGATGTAAATCAAACGAGATGTTCTCATAGTCCAAGGAAACAAAACAGCTACTAAACAGAAAAATAAAAAGAGGTACCAAACTAAATCCATGTTAAAAATAACTACTGATAACAGAAATAGTGCTACACCCAGTGCGATATTTACACCGTAGCTTACATACATTGCTCCATAATAGAAACCCACTTCTTTATTAAACAATTCGCCACAGTGTGGGCAGCTATCATGCATTTTAATAAAGCCTGCTTTGTATGGATTTTTGTTTATGAAAAAATCTCCCTCTTGGCATTTAGGACATTTGTTAGAGAAAATTGAATAGAGCTTAGTGCCTTTGAACATAATAAGAGGTGCTTTACAAAAGCGTTAATTATAATTTTTTCGAGAATATTCTCGAGAAGAATGATGTTTTTGTTTGCGCTTTTTTCGCTTCTTCGGTTTTACAAGCTGTAGTAACAATTTTAGCATTAGTTTTTTGAATAGCCCCAAAACCACCAGCTACATCTACTAGTTTTTCATAACCATTTCTTTTTAAAATAGAAGCGGCAATCATACTTCTATATCCACCAGCGCAGTGAATATGGTATTCTTTTTCTTTTGATAAAGAATCTTTCCAATCGGTAATGAAATCTAATGGATTTGAGTTTACACTACATAAATGACTTGACTCGTATTCTCCTGGTTTTCTAACATCTAACACATCAACGGTAGAGTTAGACAATTTTCCAGAAAACTCATCTGCCGTAATAGATAAAATAGAGGAGGTAGTATTTCCTGCATGTTTCCATGCATCTACGCCGCCATCAATAAATCCAATACAGTTATCGTAACCAACTCTGCTTAAACGCATCACAGTTTCTTCTTCTCTGCCATTTGGTGTTACTAAAATAATAGCTTGTTTCAAATCTGTGATTAAAGCGCCAACCCAGGGTGCAAATTGACCATCAATACCAATAAAAAGTGAATTAGGAATATGTTCAGCGGCAAATTCTTGTGGTTTACGAACATCTAAAATAATAGCATGATTGGTTTGTACTAAATGTTTTGCATCGTTAACAGTTAATGCTTTTGTTCCTTTTGAAGTAACTGTATCGTAATTGTCGTAACCTGTTTTGTTTAACTGTGCATTTTTGGCAAAATATTGTGGAGCTGGTAAAATACCTGTTGTTAATTCTTTTATGAATGCTGTTTTACTAATATTAGCTAAAGCGTAATTTGTTTTTTTCTGATTACCTAAAGTATCAAAAGTTTCTTTACTCATGTTTTTACCACAAGCCGAACCTGCACCATGAGCTGGATAAACAATCACATCATCAGGTAAAGTCATTATTTTATTGCGTAGCGAATCAAATAACATTCCTGCTAAATCTTCTTGTGTTAAATCAGATTTAATAGCTAAGTCTGGTCGGCCGACATCACCAATAAATAAAGTGTCGCCAGTAAAAATACAGTGAGGTTTATTGTTTTCATCTAATAATAAAAAAGTAGATGATTCTAATGTATGACCAGGCGTGTGAAGTACTTTGATAGTTAATTTACCAACTTTAAATTCTTGATTATCGGTTGCTATTGTACTTTTAAAATCAGTAGTAGCATTTGGGCCAAAAATAATTTCAGCTCCTGTATGTTTAGCTAAATCTAAATGTCCCGAAACAAAATCAGCATGAAAATGCGTTTCAAAAATGTATTTAATTTTTGCGTTATTTTTAGCTGCCAAATCCAAATAGGGTTTATATTCTCTTAATGGATCAATAATGGCTGCTTCGCCTTCTGATTGTATAAAGTAAGCGCCTTGTGCAAGGCAACTTGTATATAATTGTTCTACTACCATTTTACTATTAATTAATATTCAAAATTACCAAATAAACCATTAAAAAAATGGTAAAAAACAAGGTATTATCAAAGACTTAATAACCGAATAAGTGCTATTTCATATCATTAATTACATTACTCGCTTCAAAAATGTAATTGTCTTTTTGAACGTTTTTAGTCCATTTAATCTCTTTATTCAATTTAATGGTATCGTTCTTTAAAACTTCTTTGTCGTAGTTTGGTAAATCAGCTGTAAAGGTTTTGATATCTACTTTTAACTCATCATACTTTTTATACTGTTCGCGCAATTCCTTTTGCTCAGCTCGGTATTTTTCAAGTTTTAAATTATATTTAGTGTCATCTTTTTTGGCTTTTAACTCTTTTGATTGCGTATCAATTAATTTAAAAGCCGCACTTGTTTTTACGCGCTCTGCACTTCCTTTTTTTACTTTAGGGTAATTAATCGCAGTATATTCATCATACGTTGCTTTCATAATTTCATCCCAAGGCATTGGATAGTCTAATTCTTTTTCTCCAACTTCAATATAAGCGTATGGATCTGGTAAAACGACATCTGGCATTACACCTTTTAATTGCGTAGCTCCACCATTAATTCTATAGAACTTTTGGTTGGTGATTTTTACTTCACCCAAAGGTTTAATAGTATCAAATTGTGGTAAAACTGCAGGATCTAAATTATAGAACGATTGAACGGTTCCTTTTCCAAAACTTTGTGTTCCAATAATCACTCCGCGCTTGTAATCTTGAATAGCCGCTGCTAAAATTTCAGAAGCCGATGCACTACCATGATTTACCATTATGGCTAAAGGGCCATCCCAAGTAACATCCGCATTTTTATCATCCATTACATATACTCTACCTGCTTTGTCTTTTACTTGAACTACTGGTCCACGAGGAATAAACAAACCAGCCATTTCAACTACTTCTTGTAAAGATCCGCCGCCATTATCACGTAAGTCAACAATAATACCTTCAACGCCTTGATCTTTTAATTTCTCTATTTCCTTTTTCATATCAGCCGAGCAACGGTGAGCGCCATTACGAGTGAAGTCGGCGTAAAACATCGGTAAATAGATATAGCCAATTTTCTTTTTATTATTTAAAATGGCAGATTTAGCATAGGTTTCATCCATTTCAATCACGTCTCTAATAATAGGAATGACTTTAAATGAACCATCTGGTTTTTTAACGGTTAATCTTACTTCAGTTCCTTTTTTTCCTTTTATTAAATCAATGGCGTCATCCATTTCCATATTGGTAATATCAACAGCCTCTTTCGTGCCTTGTGCTACTTTATGAATTTCATCACCTGCTTTTAATTCACCTTGTTTAAATGAAGGAGAGCCAACAATGACTTCTGATACTTTTAAAATTCCATCTTTGGCTTGTAAACGAGCTCCAATGCCTTCGAATTGTCCGCTCATACTTTGGTCAAATTTCTTTTTTTCTTTTGGAGCAAAATATTCAGTGTGTGGATCGTACAAACCAGTAATGGTGTTAACGTATGTAGAAAAACGGTCTTTATTATTGATTTTATTTAATCGTTTAAACCAATCAATATTAGCTTTTAGGGTTTTACGACGAGCATCTACTTCTAAACTATCAAATGTTTTTTCTGTAAATACCGAATCTTTTTTTGCTTTTGCTTTTTCTTGTCCAGTTAACATTTCATCCAAACGAGATAAGGTTTGATATTTCAACATTTTTGTCCATTCAGCTTTCAATTCTTGCTCGCTCGTTGCATATTTTAATTTCTCTCCATCGGTTTCATATTCCTCATCTAGAGAATAGTTAAATGGTGTAGCCAAAATTTCTTTTGCCCAATCTTCTTTTTCTTTAATACGTTTGGCAATAATTTCAGTAGAAAGTTTATAAAAATCAAAAGTACCATTGGTGATTTCGTCATCAATGCTCTTTTTGTATTTACTCATGGCATCTACATCGCTTTGCAGTAAAAACTTTTTACTCATGTCAATTCGCTTTAAGTATAGATTGTAGGCTTTCTCACTAAAATCGTCATCCACTTTTAAAGGACTATAGTGCGCTTGATTTAAAACAGACATTAAAATATCTTGTAATATTTGATTTTTATCAAATTGATAAAACGTAAATGAACATAGACTAATGACGAATAATAACAGCGTTGGTTTTATGATTTTCTTATGCATAGTAAGCAAATTTAAGGGAAATATTAATAAGTATTGGTATGGGTTATAACGGATAATATCCGTTAGTAACATTCATTATAAATATATTTTTTAAGCTAACAATAAATTTAAGAGTTCTTTGCTAATGAAAATACTATAAAAACTTACTATTTGTTTAAACTTTGTTAATTCAAGGCAAGCCTAAACCATTACATTTACCATTCATTTTTTAAACAGATTTGTGCCATGATAGATTTTACGCGTTCAGAATTAACTCATTTTGTTATACATTATGTTGGAAATAAAGGCTTAGGAGAGGAGTTAACGCTTAGCGAAAAACAAATACAAATTAGCGATGATTTTTTGAAAGATACAGTGATGCGTTATTTGACCTCGCCTTTTAAAACTGACATTTATTACCAGTTTAAATCAAAAAACGAAATGCATTACCATGATGTGCAAAGTTATGCTACTGATATTTTTACTTCACAAAATAAATTTATAGAAAGCAGTAAGCATTTTGCTGAACACTTGTATAATCAATCGATGCACCCAAAAATAAAAGGCGGTGAGTTTTATACATGTTACTTTAAAGATTGCAACATTGATGGGGTAATTTGCGATGCTATCGGATTATTTAAAACAGAAAATAAAGATACATACTTAAAGGTGTTTCAACACATGGATAACTTTGATGTAGAGTGTGATAATGGCATCAATATTAATAAACTAGATAAAGGCTGTATTATTTTTAATACTGAATCAGAAAAGGGATATAAAATAAGTATCGTTGATACGAACAATAAAATAGCCGACTGTGCTTTTTATTGGGTTGAAGATTTTTTGAATACAAAAATGAAAGAGAATGCTTACTTCCATACTTCTAATTTTATTGATACTTGTAAAGGTTTTTGCGAAGAGGTTTTAACCGAAGGCAATAATGTAACTAAGCAAGATCAAATGATGATGTTGAATAAGAGTACCAGCTTTTTTAAAGAAAAAGACAAGTTTGACATCAAGGAATTTGAAAAAGAAATTTTACCTCAAGCAGAATTGAAAGAAGCATTTAGAGAATATCGCCAAACTTATAATGATAAAATGGATTTAACAGCAATTGATGATTTTGAAATATCGCCAACAGCAGTTAAAAAAAATCAAAAATTCATGAAAAGTGTGGTGAAATTAGATAAGAATTTTCATGTCTATGTTCATGGCAGACACGACTATGTGGAGAAAGGTTATGATGAGGATAAAGGATTGAAATATTATAAATTATATTACACTAACGAAGATTTTGGGTAATTAACAATTTAATCTTAATTCTTTTTGTTTTTTTTATCTCAGTTCAGTAAAAATTATTTATTTTAGTGCCAAATTACAACAAACTACGTGCTAAATAATAAAAATTACATATTAGTATTGCTTATTTCAGGAGGGATTTCTTTCAATTCTCTCTATTCTCAGGCTTTGGCAAGACCAAATGCATGGAAAAAGTATAGAAAAGAAGTAATCCTTAGCGTTGGAGCTTCTGGCTTTTTAGGGGACTTAGGAGGAAGAAATACAATTGGAAAAGATAATAGTCCGGTAGATTTAGAATTTTCTAAAACAAGAGTTGCGGTTAGTGCAGGTTTTAGATATAAGCTTAATAAAAATATTAATTGGAATTCTAGTTTTAATTTTTTATCGCTGGCCGGTGATGACAAATTAACAACAGAGCAATATAGAAATAATAGAAACCTTAATTTCAAATCTAATATTTATGAATTGGCTACCAGAGTGGAATTTGGAATTTCTTCATTTAAACGACCTGGTGTTTATAGCTTAAAAAAATCATTGGTTAGAACTAGTAAAACTCGTGCTTATGAACTGTTAGGTTTTGTTGGAATAGGCGTTTTTTATTTTAATCCAAAAGGAATAGATCCTAGCACTAATAAATATGTTTCCTTGCAACCTCTTCATACTGAAGGACAAGGTTTAACGGGTGGACCAAAACAATACAAAAGAGTATCAATAAGTTTACCAGTGGGTGTTGCTTTACATGTTATTTTAAATAAATACTGGTCAGTTGGTATGGAGCTTTGTTATAGAAAAACCTTCACAGACTATATTGATGATGTTAGTACAACTTATTATGATAAAGCGGCACTAGAAGCTGCTTATGGGCCAACTTCAGCACTAATGTCTGATCCTAGTAAAGGAGATATTCCGGGGTTTAGTTCTCCAGCTGGCGACGGAACAAGAGCACAAAGAGGTGATAAAGACAAAGATTCTTATATGTCTCTTCAAGTTACGGTAGGAAGATTTTTTCCGCCTAAAAGAGGTCGAACGAAATTACGTTCTAAATTCTAATTTTGAAAAGCACCTAAAGGGTGCTTTTTTTATTATATAATTGTTAAATGTCAGATGAATATTAAAATGTTTTTGTATATTTGATACCTTTGCCACCTATTGAAAAGGTATTATTTTTGTAAAAATTGAATATTTATTGATGTACTATATACGTTTATTTATAATTATATATTTTTCTCTCATTTTTGACGGATTGTACGCTCAAGGTGGATTCACAAGACCTAATGACTGGAAAAAATATCGTAAGGAAGTAACGTTTCAAGCAGGAATATCAGAATTTTTAGGAGATTTAGGAGGTTTGAATAAAATTGGGACAGATTTTAGCCCTGTTGATTTAGAATTTACATTAACACGACCTGCGATTAGCCTTGGGTATCGTTATAAATTAGCTAAAAATTTTAATATACACTCTAGCTTTAACTATTTATTAGTGGCAGGTGATGACAAGTTAACAAAAGAGAAGTTTAGAAGCAACAGAAATTTAAATTTCAAGTCTAACATATTTGAATTAGCTGTTAGGGCGGAAGTAGCATTTTTTACAAGTCAGGTAGGACATCGATATGGTATTAAAAAAACCCTAAAACGACGTCAGAAAGGTAAGTCAAATGAATTTATTTTATTTGCTGGAGTTGGTGGTTTTTGGTATAATCCAAAAGGAAAAAATCCAGCAACTGGGCAATGGGAAAAATTATATCCCATGCATACAGAAGGTCAAGGTTTACCAGGTGGCCCAAAACAATACAAACGTATATCTATCAGTATTCCGGTTGGAATTGCTTGGCGTATGACTTTAAATAAATTGTGGTGCATTGGATTAGAATACAGTTTCCGAAAAACATTTACAGATTATATTGACGATGTTAGTACGACTTACTACCCAGATAAAGTTCTTTTTGAAGATACTTATGGAACCAAAGCATTGGCATTTTCTGATCCAAATTTAGGTAACATTCCATATGCAACTGCTCCAAATGGTGATGGAACAGGGGCTCAAAGAGGTGATAAAGAAAAGGATTCATATATGTCGTTACAATTTACCGTTGGACGATTTTTCCCACCTAAACGTAGAAAAACAAAATTACGTTCTAAGTTTTAATTTACTTAAAATTTTCTTTAATAATAGTGTTAATTACAGGCTGTAAAAAGGTGTTTGTTGCCACTATTTCTTTACCAAATAACCAGTTTTGTTGTGATTTGAAATCACTCACTGTTCCGCCAGCTTCTTTCACAATTAATGCTCCTGCAGCAACGTCCCAAGGATTTAAGTTATATTCAAAAAAAGCATCTACACGGCCGCACGCCAAATAACATAAATCTGCAGCTGCTGCGCCAATTCTACGAATACCGTGTGTATGTTTCATTAAATAAGTTAAGGTTTGAATGTAATTATCTAATCTCGAAAAATTGTAAATAGGAAAACCTGTAGCAATTAAACTATCCGACAATGTCTTTGTATCAGATACAGAAATTTTGTTTTCATTTAAAAAGGCGCCGCCATATTTATAAGCCCAAAAACATTCATTTTGTGCTACTTCATAAACAACACCAATCATTATTTCACCCTTGTATTCTAAAGCAATACTGATCGCATAACAAGGAATTCCATGAATGAAATTAGTTGTGCCATCCAAAGGATCTACTATCCAATTATAATCTTTGATTTCTGATTTTGTATTTTCTTCCACAATAAAACCAGCTTCTGGAAAAATCAAAGACAGCTTTTCTACTAATAATTTTTCTGATGTTTTATCTACATAGCTTACCAAATCGTTTAATCCTTTTACTTCAACATTCGAATATGAAAAGGTTTTGCGCTCTGTTCGGATAAATTCTCCCACTGTTTTTGCGCAATCAATTACTTCTTGAGTTATTTTATGTAAGTCCATTATATGATTTTAATTAGGTAAAATTACAGATTAACCTGATAGCAATTATAAAAAAGACTACTGTTTTAAAATAATCAGAAACAGTTGTAAACATTATTTTGTAGTGATAAGGATTATATATATTTTTCTACCAAAATTAATTTACAATGAGCACTTCACTACAAACACCAAAATCAAAAGTATCTAAGTTAGCCGAAAACATTATTGGCTCCGAAATTATTAAACTAGCAGGAGAAGTTAATGAGAAAATAAAGCAAGGCGAGAAAATATATAACATGACGATTGGAGATTTTAATCCAAAAGAATTTCCAATTCCTACTGAATTAAAGCAATACATTGTTGACGCCTATTTTGATGATCAAACAAATTATCCAGCAGCAGATGGTATGTTAGAATTACGTAATGCAGTTTCTAATCTATTAAAAGAGCGTGGAAATTTAGATTATAAAAACGATGAAATTTTAATTGCAGGTGGTGCACGTCCTGTTATTTATAGTATTTTTAGGGCATTAGTTGACCCGAGCGATACTGTTATTTTTGCTGTTCCATCTTGGAATAATAATCACTATTCTTATTTGAATTCTGCAAAAGCAGTTGTGATTGAAGCAACTCCTGAACAAAACTTTATGCCTACAGCGGCAGATATAAAACCGCATATTCAAAATGCGACATTGGTTGCATTATGTTCTCCTCAAAACCCAACTGGTACTATTTTTAGTAAAGAAGGATTAGAAGAAATCTGCGATATGATTTTAGCGGAAAACGTTCGTCGTGGACCAGATGCAAAACCTGTGTATTTAATGTACGATCAAATTTATTGGGCTTTAACTTTTGGAAACAATAAACATTATAATCCAGTGGTATTAAGACCAGAAATGAAAGCGTATACTGTTTTTGTAGATGGTATTTCTAAATCATTAGCAGCAACAGGAGTAAGAGTAGGGTGGAGCATGGGACCAAAAGCTATTATTGATAAAATGAAAGCTATTTTAACTCATGTAGGGGCTTGGGCTCCAAAAGCTGAACAAATGGCAACTGCTAAGTATTTAAGTAATTTACCAATGTATGATGCTTTTATTGAAGAGCAAAAAACAAAAGTAATTACGCGTTTAGATGGTTTTTACAAGGGTTTTCAAGACTTGAAAAAGGAAGGATTTAAAGTAGATGCTATTACCCCTCAAGCGGCTATTTACTTAACAATTAAATTTGATTTACATGGCATGAAAACCACTGATGGTAATGTTTTAACAACTACTAAAGACATTACTAAATTCATCTTAGATGAAGCTAAATTAGCCGTTGTACCTTTTTATGCCTTTGGTGCTTCTGACAATTCGCCTTGGTATCGTATGTCGGTTGGAACTTGTAAGGTTACTGATGTTCCAGATGTTATTTCTAATTTAAGAAATGCACTGAAGAAATTATCTTAGATTATTAATTTTATAGCAATACAATAATAGCCTGCAATATATTGCAGGCTATTTGTTTTTATAAGTATATTTACTAAAACAATTTAGAAAAAATGAAAAAAATCTTTTTTAGTCTGTTATTAGCGATCATAATTAGTCCCGAATTATTTGCAAATCCTGGTGATACAACATGGGTAACCGTTTATAACCTTCGTAAAATTACTCAATATGGTAATTACGATACTTCCGCTGTTTTACCAACTGGTAAAACTTACCGTAAAATTAGATTGCATTATATCTTAGGTCGTTATGCTTGTCCAAATGGTACGCAATATTGTGGTTCATGGGATTATACAACTCAAGTGTATGTGAAGCCAGCGAATGCTGATACAATGGAAATTGCTCGTATTATTACACCCTATGCTACTGATTGGTTAAGTACGAATAGAAAACATGATTTTGTAGTTGATGTATCGGATTACGCTTCTGTATTAAATGGTAATTTAGATTTTAGATATAGATACGATGGTTACTCGTGGGGCTTTACCTTAACTTTAAAATTAGAAATGATAGAAGGAACGCCACCAATGGAAGCGATTTCAGCTAAAAATATTTATGACGGCTATTATGCTTATGGTAATACATCTAATCCAATCGAAAATTATTTAGTTGAAAAACCACTTCAATACAACTCACCTGCTGTTAAAGCATTTGTAAAAAATACTATCAGCGGTCACGGCTCCGACGATAATGGTTGTGGAGAGTTTTGTAGTAAATACTATGATTTAAAAATTAATGGATCAGCTGTTTCACAAAAGCAATTATGGAAAAACGATTGTGGTAAAAATGATATTTATCCGCAAACTGGAACTTGGTTATATGACAGAGCTAATTGGTGTCCTGGACAAGTGGTTTTTCCAATTACTCACGATATCACATCCTTAACGTCTCCTGCATCTACTTTTTCAGTAGATGTAGATATGGAACCTTATACTTCTCCAACACAGTCAAATGCTGGCGGCTATAATATTGTTTCTCAACTAATTTCTTATGGTACTCCAAATTTTAATACAGATGTTTCAATTGAAGATATTATTTCTCCAACCAACGACCCTAATTATGCAAGAGCAAATACAATTTGCGTAAATCCAAAAATTAAAATTAAAAACACTGGAACGAACCAAATTACGCAAGTAGTATTTAGCTATAGTGTTACCGGTGGTTCTGTATCAACTTATACTTGGTCTGGTGTTTTAAATTTTTTAGAGGAAACGATCGTTGAATTAGGACCAACAATGCCTTTGTATAATGGTAATTTAACTAATCAGTTTAATGTATCGATTGCCATGGTAAATAGTTCGAATGGTGATGAAAATAGTTTTAATAATACATACACATCAATATACAATTCAGTAAAGGTTTATCAAAGTCAGTTTATTATTTTTTTCAGCCCAAATGCAGCAACAAGTTCAATTAATCCTGGGTTTAATGAATCACGTTGGACACTCAAAGATGATAATGGTAATATCATCAAAAGCCGAATTAACAATGCAAACAGCACTATTTATCGGGATACAGTTAACTTACCTGACGGCTGTTATGAATTTACAATGGATGACGATGGCTGCGACGGCCTTTCATGGTGGGCGTATCAGTATTATACTGTAAATCCTGGAACGGGTGTAATTAGATTCAATAAATTAAGTCCTGCAATTCCAATTAAGATATTTAATGGTGATTTTGGTTGTCAAGTAAAGGAAAGATTTATTGTAAATAGCACCCTAACAAGTATTAAAAAAACGGAATCAATTACAAAATTTATGTTGTACCCAAATCCAGCATCCTCAATAATTAATGTGTTATTTGATATGGATGAGCAACAAACTATTAATTATGTAATTACAGATATTACAGGAAAAGAAGTGAACACTGGAATATTCAGTAATGTTGGTTCAGATGTCCACTCAATAGAGGTGGATAATTTATTGAGTGGTATGTATTTTATGACTTGCAAATTTGATAAAGGAGGCGTTATTACTCAAAAATTCACCGTCAGCAAATAATAATTGTCAAAAAAGTGGTTTTTATTTAAAAAAAGTGGATTTATTGTGAATAACTATTGTTTGTATCACAAAATAACTTATATTTGTAACCCTATTTAAAGATAACATTAAACGAAGAATAACATGTATTTAACATCAGAAGTAAAGAAAGACATTTTTAAAAAACAC
>ERZ724527.1024-NODE-1024-length-13182-cov-6.656129_pt1 | contig 13182 bp, 13 predicted proteins | sample MGYA00376060_ERZ724527 | MGnify/ENA primary metagenome ERZ724527 (study PRJEB28724, sample SAMN07190886) | activated sludge metagenome | isolation source: activated sludge of sewage treatment plant in Hong Hong | place: USA: Christiansburg, Virginia | collected...
ATGATGGTTTTGCAGTTTCTTACAAAAAACTAGGCGTTGATTTTGATAAAATGTATTACGAAAGCAACACCTATTTGTTAGGAAAAGAGGTGGTGCAAGAAGGTTTAGCAAAAAATGTATTTTATAAAAAAGAAAATGGAAGTGTCGCTATTGATTTAACAGAAGATAAACTAGATGAAAAAATAGTATTGCGTAGCGATGGTACCTCTGTTTATATTACTCAAGATATGGGCACTGCCATTGAGCGTTTTAAGGAGTTTCCTGCTATTAGCCAAATGATTTACACCGTTGGTAATGAGCAAGATTACCACTTTAAAGTGTTATTTAAAATTCTTGAAAAGTTAGGTTACTCTTGGGCAAAAGAGTGTTATCATTTAAGTTACGGAATGGTTGAGTTACCAGAAGGCAAAATGAAAAGCCGCGAAGGAACTGTTGTTGATGCCGATGATTTAATGGATGGCATGGTTGCTACAGCTAAAGAAACCACGGAAGAATTAGGCAAAGTAGAAGGCTTTACGCAAGAAGAATTAGAAACATTATACCAAACCATTGGAATGGGAGCTTTAAAATATTTTATTTTAAAAGTTGATCCAAAAAAGAAAATGCTGTTTGATCCTAAGGAAAGTATTGATTTTAATGGACATACAGGGCCTTTTATTCAATACACCCATGCACGTATTAAATCTATTTTAAGAAAATTTGAAGGTAAGGCAAATGAAATCGTTATTGCTAACGACATTATACTTCACGATAAAGAAAAAGAATTAATTAAGCTGCAATACGATTTCCCTAAAATATTAGAAGAGTCTGCAAACACTTATAACCCAGCTGTGGTAGCGAATTATATTTATGAATTAACTAAATTATTTAATCAGTTTTATAATGAGTGCCCTGTTTTAAAAGAAGAAAACAATACCATTAAAGAATTTAGGATATCCTTAATTGATAAAACATCGGAGATTATTAAAAACGGAATGTTGTGCTTAGGGATTGATGTTCCTGAGCGAATGTAACTCATAACTTATGGTTGAGCAACATAAGCACCTGCGTCTGAAGGACTGTTCCGTAAATTTCCTTTTATGTCTTGATTAAGAAAAGGATAAGGAGAAATAAAAACTCCGTCGCCTAAACCTTTTGCTGCTGAATTATTTTTAATTTCAAAATTATAGTTATTGGTATTATCGAATGCAGCATTAGCATTGAAAAGATTATTAGTATTTGTAATTAAAGTAGTGGTTGGCATTGAGCCTTTGATTAAACAATTTGTCACTTTACATAACTGTCCTGGACTAAGTGTTGAGGAGGTAATCGCCATTTCTAACTCCCCGCCTTGACTACCATCAATAATTGAATTAGCAAAATACACACTGTCAATTGGCCAATCTTGAGTTCCATCATTATTGCCCACATACACGCAAGGTTGTCCACCTCTACCACCTTCTTGATTATAATAATTAGCAAAAGTGGTATGCAAAAACGTACAATTTCCTCCCATGGTGATAGCTGCGCAATATTCTTTACAATTAGCAATCACATTATTACCACTCCAAACTGAAAAATACTGAGTAAACAAACCCCATTTAGAACAATTTTTAATAATGGTATTAGTTATTTTTAGTTTAGTTGGCTGATTTGGATTTGATAAAATACTAGCTTGAATTCCAATAAAATTATTTTTAATAATAGCATAATTAATATAGTTATCGGTATGTCCTTCGTTTATCCAAATTCTATCCCATTGTCCTGGCATATCCGCATAATCAGCCTCTCGTCTGTCGCCTTGAAAAACGACTTCATTTCCTTGAGTTCCGTTCACTTGTAATGTACCGTATCGGTACACCCATAATCCCGCATTTTGATGAAAATATACCTTTACTCCAGCATTAATCACTAATTTTTGGGTAGAATCAACTACTAACCAACCATAAACCACATGAGGCTTATTATCAGAGGCACCTGTTCCTCCACCCCAAACAACCGTTGTGTTGCTATTAGCCGAAACAGTTGAATATGATAAATAACCGTCTTTATATTGTATGGCCGTTGTAGGAAAATGATAATGCGCATCTTGTCCCCATGCCTCCAGCTCAACACTTTGCTGGTTTCCATTCACGTCAAATAATATTTTATCTTGTATAATTAATGGACTTAAAGCACTAGTTGGATTAACATTCACTTGCACAAAAATATAAATACTATCATTTGCCAAAATTTCCACATCTTGTACCAATCTACCTGGCGTTCCATCCACATTTAAAAAAAAGTTTGAAGATTGCCCTTTTTCTAACCTAACAGATGAAATTTTGACTTTTTGATTGTGTTTGTTGATGACTCTAATATTTCGGGTGGTAGAGCCGATTGTTGTAAATACAGTATCAAATAAAATAGAATCTTGAGAAAAATGAAGAGTTGCCGAAGGATCTGTTAGGAATTTGTCTTTTTTACAAGACATAAAACTAACTGATAAACAAATAGTTATAAAAAATAGGGCAATAATCCGAGTCATAAAGCAAATTTATAATATTAATAACGATAAAGAAGAAATTATATTATATTTTTGAGAAAAATACTTGTGGATTAAAGAATATTACTATCTTTGCATTCCAAATTTTTTGAATTAAAATTAATTGAATATAAAATGAAACCAGAAATTCACCCAGAAAGCTACAGATTAGTTGTATTTAAAGATATGTCTAACGGCTACACTTTTTTAACTAAATCTTGTGCAGATACTAAAGATACTATCGTTCATGAAGATGGAAACGAATATCCATTAGTAAAATTAGATATCTCTATGACTTCTCACCCATTCTATACTGGTAAACAAGTATTAGTGGATACTGCAGGTCGTATCGATAAATTTAAAACTCGTTACTCTAAAAAAGCGTAATCTTTTTTTAATAATATTCAAAAATCCATCTTCCTTTGGTTGGTGGATTTTTTTATTTAGTACATTAGACATTTAAATGACCTTTCTTTTTTTATATACCGAAATAGCTGAATACTTTTTAGCTTGCTGCAAAGAGTTGGCGAAGCATGGTGAAGTACATATTATTCGCTGGCCTATAAATAAAGAAGCGCCGTTTCAATTTCAAGAAAATCAATCCTTAAAAATTTATTCGAAATCTGATTATGATTTCAATCAATTACAGCAATTAGTTGCGAGCATTAATCCAGATACCATTATTTGTAGTGGTTGGATTGATAAAGATTATTTAAAACTAACTAAGCCCTATTTCAAAAAAATTCCAACTATCATGACCTGTGATACGCATTGGAATGGAAGCTTTAAACAACGTTTAGCAACTATTATCAGTCGTTTCACTTTATTAAATATTTTTTCTCACGCATGGGTTCCTGGTCAAATTCAAAAACAATATGTTTTGAATTTAGGTTTTAAAGAACAAAATATTCAAACTAGTTTTTATAGTTGCGACTTAGAACATTTCGAAAGTATTTACCAATCTCAAAAAGTACAAAAGCAATCGCAATTCCCTAAACGTTTTTTATACGTTGGGCGTTATTATGAATTTAAAGGGATTAAAGAATTGTGGCAAGCCTTTATTGAAATGCAAACTGAACAACCTAACGAATGGGAACTATGGTGTTTAGGCATTGGGGATATTGAACCTATTAATCATCCAAAAATTAAACACTTCGGTTTTGTGCAACCAAAAGATTTAGCAACATATACTTCTCAAACTGGCGTGTTTATTTTACCTAGTCGTTTTGAGCCTTGGGGAGTTGTCGTGCATGAATTTGCGGCTTCAGGCTTTCCTTTATTATTAAGCAATGCCGTTGGTGCTAAAGAATCATTTTTACAAGAACATAAAAATGGTTTTACCTTTAAAGCGCAAGACATAGCTGATTTAAACCGAGTTCTTAAAACCATTGTAAATACGCCTCAACAAGATTTACAAGCCATGAGTGTTTATTCCAATAAATTAGCGCAATCCATCTCTCCAAAAAAATGGACAGAAAATTTGTTGAAAATGGCTAAAGATATGTCACTTCGAGCGTAGTCGAGAAGCATTTTATCTATTTCTTAACCATTCATAAAATCTCCAAAATCAACCTTCTTTTCAACAATTTTCAACAATACACCCATTTTGCAGCATATTTAATTATTTTTATGTGCCATGCAGGATTCCTATTGTATATATAACGGGCATTTAATAAGCTTATACGAACCAGCTATTAGTTTTTCTAATAGAGCGTTTCGTTATGGAGATTCTTTATTTGAAAGCATTCGTTTTACCAATGGAAAAATTATGTTTTTAGCAGATCATGTCAAGCGCATTAAATTAAGCATGACAACTCTAAGAATGAATGTGCCTGCAGAATTTACATCAGCAAATATTGAGCAACTTATTTTACACTTAGTTGAACAAAACGATATAAAAAAAGAAGCTCGCATTAGACTGACCGTTTTTAGAAATGAAGGTGGTTTTTATACACCCGACACAAATGATATTTCTTTTTTAATAGAATCAGAAGCAATTGAGACACCTGGCTATATTTTAAATCAAAAAGGATTATGGGTAGATATTTATGCGGAAATAAAAAAACCGATGAATAAAATTTCTAACCTAAAAACTGGAAGCGCCCTCATGTATGTAATGGCAGGTATTACAAAAACTTCTTTGCGATTAGATGATTGTTTGTTGGTGAACGACAATGGAAACATTATTGAAACCATTAACTCAAATATATTTGTTGTAAAAAATGGAACGTTATACACCTCGCCTATTACTGATGGTTGTATAGATGGCGTGATGAGAAAACAAATTTTAGATATTGCCACACAACATAAATTACTGGCCTTTGAACAACCTTTAACGGTGCATACCTTAACCAATGGCGACGAAGTATTTTTAACCAATGCCATTAAAGGTGTGCAATGGGTAGGACAATTTAAAAACAAGTTCTATACCAACCAAAAAGCGGTTTTCTTTACTGAGAAATTAAACGAATTAGCACAATAACATGATGCAAACATTTTACAAATTGGTTGATGATGCCATCACCGATTTAGGACTAAACCCTGATGAAGTTCGTGGTGAACAACCAGGACAATGGAATTTAAAAAAAGGTAAATTTGATATTATGGTTGACTTGTGGGAACAAGAAAATCAATATATTTTTCAAGTAGTGGCACCTTTATGTGGCATGCCTGAAGGAAACCGAGAAGCTTTTATGCTGCACTTGCTCGAAAAAAATTATGGTTTAAGTTCATTAGCGTACGCTGTATTAAACGAAACGGTGTTTTTAAAATATACCACCGAAGCAAGATCTTTAGTTAAAGAACACGTGGTGGCTATTTTAACTAAGATTGCGTTTTATGCTGAACAAAGTTCTTTCGTTCCTGAAGAAAGATAAAAGCCTAATTAAAAAAATAACTAATGCAAAAAGTATTAATGGTCTGTTTAGGTAACATCTGCCGCTCTCCTTTAGCGGAAGGCATCATGTTGAAATTAATCAAAGAAAATAATATTAACATGCGTGTAGATTCGGCAGGTACATCTAATTATCATGTGGATGAAGCACCAGATAATAGAACGATTGCCAATGCCGCAAAACATGATGTAGATTTAAAACCACTTAGGGCTCGTCAATTTAAAGTATCTGACTTTGAAAAGTTTGATAAAATTTATGTGATGGATAATAGCAATATGGCAAATGTATTAGCATTAGCTACTAATGATGCGCATAAAGCAAAAGTAGATTTACTATTAAATGCATCCAACCCAGGAATGAACTTAGAAGTACCCGACCCTTATTTTGGAGGTGAACAAGGTTTTGAAGATGTGTTTCAAATGGTTTACAAAGCTTGCCAACATGTGGCTTTTGCTTAAATTTACTTTTCCTTAAATCTTACTACGTATCTAAATCCAAGCGTTGAAAATGCAGAATCTTTAGAGACAAATGTTTTTTTGAAAATTCCTATTGCCAAATCTTCTGAATCAAACCAATTAGAACCTCTAACAAGTTTATATAAATCATTTTTTAATATTGTAGAATCTATCAATTTGAATTTCAAGTCATCAAAATCATTGGAAATGCCATTTATATCATTATATAACAAGTAAGAGTCTTCAAAATTTCCTTTAAAAGGAAATGTAATAGAACGGTTGGATAAGTTATTTATCCAAGCTCTATATTTACCATTATCAGTAACATATATTGTAGTATCATTATTAAAAAAATTCTCGTGCATCCATTCAGATACATTACCATTAAAATACGGAAGGTATTCTTTATAAGAAAAAGAACCTTGAGAATCTTTTAATGAATGTGATTTATTTTTTTCATATCGGCTAGAGTTTGGAAATATAGAATGATAAGATTTATTATACTTAATACAAGTATTATTAATAAGCAATCTTGCCCTATTAGATAGATTTAATTGCTTATCAAACTCGTAGTGAATTTTTGAATGAGCATTTAAATACAAATCAAAATCATAATTTTTAGATATTTCAGAATAATTGGCAATTATTTTTCTAAACGATAAATTAGAATTTAATTTATTGGAAAGGCTAATCATTTCTAATTCCACTTCATTTGGAAGATCAAATTCAATCAATAATTTCAATCCCTTTTTATCTATTTCTCTTTGCAGTTTTTTTGTTTTCCAAAACAGAAAAGCCTTTATTTGATTGCAGGTAAGTCCTACTACAGGATAATTATTATAACTAGGATGCCATAAGTACATGTTGCAATAAGGCTCTAAACTGCATGAATTTTCATTATTTAATATCAAATCATGCACCCAAGTTAATGTATCTGGTGCAATATTAATCACAATTTCTAGAGAATCGTTTATTAGCCAAAATTTATAATTTAATTTTCTTGTATCTATCTCTTGACGGTTATAAAATCTCTCCCCCTCTGGAAGATATATTGGCGCAAGTGCTAAGCGTAATTCTTCATCATCTGAATTATAAGGGATTTTTTTATTCCATTTAAGAATCATTTTTTGGTTTGTTTTATCAAAATGACCATAATCTCCCGGATTTTTTATTCCTGAATAAGCTAATAATGTCCTAGCAATAGAATCTCTTACATAATACATAAACTCTCGATATTCAGCATTAGTAACTTCTCCATTTCCAATAAAAAAAGGCTGATAGATATATTCATACGGTAATCTCGTATTTACTTCTGCATGAGTTTCAAAACTTTTCACACTTTTTACATCAATATAATAATGCAATGAATTAAGTGTGATTTTTTTCTGTTTTAGTAAAGAATCTATTTTACGAAACTTTAAAGAAGGATTATAATAAGTCGTGTTTTCGACTTTAAATGGTGATTTTTTAAACTGACTATACCAGTTTATTGTTTTGATTGAATTTATATAACTACCGCTATCTTTAAACTCTTTAAACACATACTCGAACCATAATGGTTTATTACTAGCTTTTACTGGCTTTGAATAATATGCTACATCTGGGGCAAAAACTCCTTGGGACGAGGCATTGGTGATAACAAAACATAAAAACAATAGCCAAATACAATTCAGCAATATATTAACCTTGTTTTTCAATAAAATTAAAAAAATTAACCCAATAACTTCATAGCATCCTCTTTAGTATCTGCTACTTTGAAAAGTGTATTTAGTTTGGTAATGATTAATAGGTCGTTTACCTTTTTGCTTACATGGCAAATAACGCTATCGCCTCCACTGGTGCGAGTTTTTGTTAATAGTTGAATTAATACGTTTAAGCCACTACTGTTCATGTATTTTAAATCAGATAAATCAATTACTAATTTATTTTTATCTAATTCTAATAACTCATCCATCTCCTTAATAAGTCCTGTTGCTTGATTTTTGTCAATCAACTCACCGCTTAAAACTAAAATTTGAATACTATTCTCTTCCGTTATTTTATAATCTAGAACCATAATACTTGCAATTGATACCTTAAATTTAACAATTAAAATTGAAATAAAAAAGAAGATAAAATTTATTCCAAAAATCCTAAGAAATGCTAAAACAAGTTCAGAATGACTTAACCTTTACTTGGAAGTATTTTTTTTATGCTCACAAACCCCATTTTCTTTCAATCCTCGGCATTTTGCAAAGAAATTCAAGGAATGATGAAACACATCAAAGTTTAGCATATCCTCGGCCATTTTTTGAATTTGCATAATACGTGGGTCGCAAAACTCAAATACCTTTTCGCAATCGCTACAAATCAAATGGTCATGTTGCTTAAACTTATAGGCTTTTTCGAACTGAGCTAAATTTTTACCAAACTGATGCTTGGTTACTAAACCAGCCTCCAATAATAATTCAATGTTATTATACAAAGTAGCACGACTCACACGGTACTTTTTATTTTTCATCATCACATACAAGCCTTCTATATCAAAATGCCCTTCGTGAGAGTATATTTCATTTAAAATTGCAAAACGCTCCGATGTTTTACGGTGTTTATTTTTTTCAAGGTAATCGGTTAAAATTTTCTCAACCGCTTCCTTAGTTTCCTGTGTCATTTTATCTCCCATTAGTTATTATCTATACGTGTAACACTGGTTACCCCTTTTACTTTCATTAAATTATCAATCAAATGGTTCAAATGTTTAGCATCATGCACAAACACCATAATTGTTCCATCAAAGATACCATCTTCTGTATCAAAACTAATAGAACGCATATTAATATTTAACTGACTCGAAATAACCTTAGTCACATTATTCACCAAGCCCATCTCATCAGTCCCCTTAATTTTAATACCCGCCAAAAACGAAATTAAATGATCATTATTCCATTTAGCTTTTACCACACGGTATGCGTAATTAGAAAGTAATTTAACAGCGTTAGGGCAATTAACACGATGTATTTTAATACCTTCGTTCACCGTAACAAACCCAAACACATCATCTCCCGGAATTGGACTACAACAAGGCGACAAGCCATAATCTAATTTTTGCATATCATCACCAATTACCAACATGTCGGAACTTCCCCTTACATTAGTAACTAATTCCTCAATTTTATTTTCTTTTTTCTTAGGCTTATATTTTTCAGGGTGTAATTTAAAATCAACAAATTCTTTAATTTCTTTTACGTCTACATTTCCTAAAGCTGCTCTATAAAACAATTCGCCTGATGATGGTAATTTTAAAAATGTTACAAATTCATTTACATTTTGAATGGTATAATCTAATTTACATTTGTAAAATTTCTTCTCTAATATTTCTTTGCCACTTTCAGAAACCTTACGTCTGTTTTCCTTTAAAGCACTTTTAATTTTTGATTTAGCACGCGCTGTAACCACATAATTAATCCAATCATCTTTAGGCGCTTGCTTGCTCGACGTTAAAATCTCTACCTGATCTCCACTTTTTAATTGATAGCTTAATGGTACTAATTTATGATTAACCTTAGCACCAATGCATTGTTCTCCAACCTTGGTATGAATTTCAAAAGCAAAATCTAAAGCCGTTGCAGTTGTAGGTAAATTACGCATTTCACCTTTAGGAGTAAATACAAAAATTTCATCAGCAAATAAGTTTAATTTAAAATCATCAATAAACTCTAAAGCGTTAGGATCTGGATTATCTAACATCTCGCGAATACGGCGTAACCAGTTCTCTAGATTACTTTCTTTCTCTGCAGCCGCATCTTTATATTTCCAATGTGCCGCATATCCCATCTCTGCTAATTCATCCATACGTACTGTACGAATTTGTACTTCCACCCACTTACCTTCTGGCCCCATTACCGTTGTATGTAAACTCTCGTAACCATTTGATTTTGGAGTAGAAATCCAATCTCTTAATCGATCAGGATTTGGATGATAAAAATCGGTAATGATGGAATAAATTTTCCAACAATCTGCTTTCTCTCTTTCTGCAGGTGTATCAATCACTATTCGAATAGCGAATAAATCGTAAATCTCTTCAAAAGGAACACCTTTATTTTTAATCTTATTGTAGATAGAATAAATAGATTTTGGACGTCCAAAAATTTTAAACTTAAATCCTTGTTCTTTTAAAATATCATTTAAAGGATCAATGAAATTTTTAATGAATTTTTTACGAACGGGCTCTGTTTCTTCTAACTTTTGTACTACTTGGCTATACCAATCTTCGTTGGTATATTTTAATCCTAAATCTTCTAACTCCGATTTAATAGCATTTAAGCCCAAGCGGTGAGCTAATGGAGCATATAAATACAAAGTCTCTCCAGCAATTTTCATTTGCTTGTCACGCTTCATGTGATCAAGCGTACGCATATTATGTAATCTATCTGCTAACTTTATTAAAATCACCCTAACATCTTCCGAAAGAGTCAATAACATCTTTCTGAAATTCTCTGCTTGTATAGATGACGTATGATCAAATACACCAGAAATTTTTGTTAAACCATCAATAATCTGAGAAACTTTCTCACCAAACATGCCTTTGATGTCATCTAAAGTCATGTCAGTGTCTTCCACTGTATCGTGCAGTAAGGCACAAACAATGGCTGTTGTTCCTAAACCAATTTCTTCGGCGCAAATTTGTGCTACCGCAATTGGATGATAAATATAAGGTTCGCCCGATTTACGGCGCATTTCTTTATGAGCTTCCACCGAAACTTCAAAAGCTTTACGAATAATTTCTTTGTCACCTTTTTCTAAGCGACGTTTACAGGCTTTTATTAAATTTTTGTAGCGATTTAAAATCTCTTTTTTTTCTGCTTCTAGGTCAATTTGCATAGATACGGTTTGTGTGTATGAAGGTACATATTTTTAAGTTTAACCGCAAAGGCACAATAAATTTAGTCATAAAATTTTCGTCTTATTTTTCTTTTTCCTTGACGAAAAAGAAACAAAAAGTCAAGGCGAAAGACCAACTTCCTTTTGCCCCGCAGAATCTTCGCCGAATGGCGGTTCGCTCTCTTTATTCATGTCATTTTTATTGAACTATAGGAATAAATGAGTGCTTCGCAATTCGCCAAAACCAACCGCACTATTACCAACGTATGATAGACTAATAAATAAAGTATTTTACCTTTGTGTCCTTTGCGAAAAACTTTGCCTCTTTGCGGTTAAACATTAAACTAAATCTTAAATTTACATCCGATGCGAATTTTCCAATATATCTATTACTTTTTTAGATCGCTTTATTACAGGGGCTTTGTAAATACTTTTAAGTTATTAAGCTATGAAGGGAAATATGAAAAACAATTGGGAATAAACACTCATAGCATTGTAAACCTTGATAAATTAACCCTTGCGGGAGAGAATTCTGACCAAAATCACCATTACCAAGGAGCAAGTTACTATATCCTATTCTCTATTTTTAAGAAACTACCAATTGAAACTAAAAACTTTCCCTTAATTGATTATGGCTGTGGTAAAGGTAGAGCTTTGTTTGTGGCCGAACAGTGTGGTTTTACTAATTTAATTGGAGTTGATATTGCCAAAGAATTAATTGATGATGCTAATGCCAATAAAGCTGTTTATGTGAGGAAGAATAGTCAAAGCAATATCAATTTTTTATTTGAAGATGCTACTAAATATCTAATTCCAGATAACGCTCACGTATTCTATTTTTTTAATCCCTTTGGCGAAGAGGTTTTACAAAAGGTGATTGATAATATTAAAGAAAGTGTAAAGCAACATCCAAGGAAAGTTTATTGCATTTATTTAAACCCAAAATATAAAGCCGCTTTTGAGGAAAACGGCTTTGCTGTATTTTATACAAAAAAAAATAAAAGGTATTTAGAGGGCATTATTTATACTATACAGTAGGGATTTTCTCTTCCAACATCTTATTTCCTAACTTATCGTAATACGTACAAGACATTTTTTGCGTGTCAACAATCCATTTTTCTACTCCATTACTAGCCGAATCATTACAAAAAGTCATGTAATCGCTTTGACCTTGTTGATGAAATTTCAAACGATTGGTAAACATTTGTGAATCACTCTTTTCAGCGATATTCAAACCAGCGTATTTAGAATCTGATTTAATTTGATAGCCGTTTTTTCCAAAATATTCAGAGTGACCATCAATAACATATGTACTATAAGTTTCAACGCCTAATCCTATTAAATCCTGAATATATTTAGGGAAGTCAGCGCCGCTCTTTACCTTTGAATGAGCTGCTTTAATTTGATCAATCGTGAACATTAAAATTATTTTTCTAAAATATCTTTAATGTTTGGACGGAAATACAAATTACTTTTCAAGATTTTACCATCTTCTCTAAAAATAGGTTGTCCTTGTTCATCTAACTTACTCATATTACTGCGTTGAATTTCGTCAAATACCTCTTCTATTTTATGTTGTAAGCCATGTTTTAAAACAGTTCCAAATAATATATATAATTGATCACCCAAAGCATCGGCAATTTCAACAATATCACCATTTTTACAAGCGTCTAAATACTCTTCGTTTTCTTCTTTAATTAAATTGTATCGTAATGTATAATCACGCTCATCAATTAATGTAGGAGCATCTGCATTTCCAATCTGAAACGTTTCATGGAAATGATGAACATGCATAATTTTATTTAAAAGTGCTTTTCTATCTTCCATGATTATTTTTTCTTTTTAGCGTTATATTCTTCGTTAATACCTTTTAGAACTTCAGCAGTAATATCTAATTTAGGATTAGTTAAAAGGATAGTTGGCATTAAATCCGAATAAGACAGGATATAATCAAAACGTCCATTATTAATTTTCACTAAATAATCTTTTACACTTTTATTCAACTCCATGTTTTTTTCTTCTAGTTCAATCCCTAGATTTTGCATTTGTAATTCTTTATTCGCCAACTCTTGTTGTTGTCTTTCTAAACTAGCTTGCTGCTTTTGTAACTCAGATTGAGGGGCAACGCCAGCTTGTGCTGATTGTTGAAAGGCCTCGTATTCAGATTGAAATTTAGCAGTCATGCTTTGCATTTGCGATTCTAAAGACGCTTTTTTATTACGAATTACTTTTGTGAAATCTGCAATGTATTGATAATGTTCATTTATACTATCCGTATTTACATAAGCAATTTTTGAATCAGCTAAAGTAGTATTACTAACTACTACTGGCTTTAATTCTGTTTTTTCAGTCCCTTCATCACTAGACGTAACAGCTACTCCATTTTTTAAAGAATGTACTTGATAAAATAAAATAGCCACCGCAATTGCTAAAACACCATTAATAATTAAAGAAAGATTTTTCATACGTT
>ERZ724527.1034-NODE-1034-length-13124-cov-5.592165_pt1 | contig 13124 bp, 16 predicted proteins | sample MGYA00376060_ERZ724527 | MGnify/ENA primary metagenome ERZ724527 (study PRJEB28724, sample SAMN07190886) | activated sludge metagenome | isolation source: activated sludge of sewage treatment plant in Hong Hong | place: USA: Christiansburg, Virginia | collected...
AGAAGCATACGGACATGATGAAGGGCATGGGGAGTAACGGTGCTGGTATGGGCGGTATGTCAGCCATGAAGGACAAAGGCGACAAGCAAGGTATGGGCATGATGGATGGCGACATGAAGTGCGGCATGATGGATCGGATGGACATGATGCAAATGATGATGGAACAGATGATGCAGCACATGGCGATGCAACAATCACAGGGAAAGAAATAAGCAATTGACTACAGTGGAAGGGAGGAGTTGTCATGCGTGTTTCAAACAATGCCAATCCGCAGGGGTTATCACGCGGTACCATCATTGCGTGCATCGTGTTGAGTGTCGTCGGGTTTCTGGTCTATACCGGACATGGCGCACACATGCTTGGATTCTTCCCTTATCTGCTGATACTGGCCTGTCCGCTGATGCATCTGTTCATGCATGGCGGGCACGGTCACCATCATGAGAATCACCAAACTTCAGGTGTGAAGGGCAGCGATTGTTGCGGCGGTCATGGTGAGTCGAAAGATGGCAAGCCGGTGTCAACGCCAAAGGACAATGACAGCAAGGAAAATCAGTCATGAATCATGCAGACGCAGTACCGGCTTACGGATTGTGGGGGCTGGTTATTCTGAACTCGGTGATTTTTATCGGCTTTGCCTTCAGTTTTTTCAAACCGCACACAAAAACCGATTGGCGTACTTTTGGTGCTTTTTCCGCGTTCATTATCGCGCTGTTTGTCGAAATGTACGGGGTCCCGCTGTCGATTTACCTGTTTTCAGGTTGGCTCGCCACTCGATACCCCGGCGTGGATTTCCTCTCGCATGACAACGGGCACCTGATCCATACCTTGCTGGGTATGAAGGGTGATCCGCATTTTGATATTTTTCACATCCTGAGTAATGTGTTCATTTTTGGCGGATTTATTCTGCTGTCCTATGCATGGGACACCTTGTGGAAAGCGCAGCGCAAGCATCAGCTCGCCACTACTGGACTGTATGCCTATGTCCGACATCCGCAGTATGTGGCTTTCATTCTGGTTATGCTCGGTTTCCTGCTGCAATGGCCCACCTTGCCTACGCTGGTGATGTTTCCTGTCATGGTATTCATGTACTTGCGGCTGGCCATTCGGGAAGAAACCATTGCAGCCACTGAATTCGGTGAAGCGTATCAGGCCTGGGCCAGGGTCACACCGCGTTTTATCCCCAGGTTCCAGACTTTATTTCAATCGGTGTGAGTTTTCTGGTTTCCGGACAATGACGCAATGATCGGGCAGCGCTCTCTGGAAGCACTGTGGCTGCAGTGGTCTACGAGTTGCTGCAGGGTTGTCTGCATCTGTTGCAGGTCATCGAGTTTCTGCTGGATCTGCTCAATTTTCTGGTTAGCCAAGCTGCGGATAGTGCGCTTGTCGATTTTCTCGTCCAGCCGCAACAGCTCGCTGATTTCGTCGAGTGAGAATCCCAGTTCCTGCGAGCGCTTGATAAAACGGATACGGTTAATGATGGCGACAGGGTATTGACGATAACTGCCGTTACTAGGTGGCAGGGGCAATAGCTGGCGCTGCTGGTAATAGCGGATGGTCTCGATGCCGACTCTCGCTTCCCTGGCGAGGCGCCCGATGGTCAAGTGTGTCGGGGTAGGTGACGGGGTCATGAAAAAGCCTTGACTCTGGGGTTGGGTACGGAGTTTATCGTGTGTAACGTATCAATGTCATCGGGAGAATATCATGGCAAATCCAACGTCACATTCCTGTCATTCACCGCAACCTGCCAAGTCGCCTGAGCCTGTCTCTGGCGGCCATAGCTGTTGCGCACATAAACAATCGGCTGTTGCCGCTCAAGACGTGGCAGCTTTAAAAGATCCTGTGTGTGGGATGACGGTGCAGCCGGAGTCGACCCTGCAACATTTGCATGCAGGCAATACCTACTTTTTCTGCAGTGCGCATTGCCAGAATAAATTTGCTACCGATCCTGCTGCCTTCCTTGACAAGGCAGCAGCGCCGCCTGCGCCTGTGGTTAAAGGCGCGCAATACACCTGCCCGATGCACCCTGAAATCGTGCAGGACGCGCCGGGTAGCTGTCCCAAGTGCGGCATGGCATTGGAGCCGATGCTCCCGTCGTTGGATGAAGCAGAAAACCCGGAGTTGCGGGATTTTCGTCAGCGCTTCTGGTACACACTGCCATTGACGGTGGTTATCACGGTACTGGCCATGGCCGGGCATACCCTGCACTGGTTCGAACCGGCAGTGCAATCCTGGATCGAACTGGTGCTGTCGCTGCCGGTCGTGTTATGGGCCGGCTGGCCGTTTTTTGTGCGAGGTGTTGAATCATTACGCCATCGCAGCCCGAATATGTGGACGCTGATTGCTACCGGCACTGGCGCCGCTTTTCTCTACAGCGTGGTAGCCACTGTTGTCCCTGAGTGGTTTCCTGCCAGTTTCCAATCGATGGGACGTGTGGGCGTCTATTTTGAAGCAGCAGCCGTCATTATTTCGCTGACCTTGCTGGGTCAGGTCATGGAGCTGAAAGCGCGTTCTGCAACATCGGCCGCCATAAAATCCTTGTTAGGACTAGCGCCGAAAACAGCGCGTCGAATCAATGTGGATGGTAGTGAAGAAGATATCCCGCTGACACATGTGCATGTCGGCGATCACCTGCGTGTGCGTCCCGGTGAAAAAGTACCGGTAGACGGCACTGTGCTGGATGGGCGCAGTGCGTTGGATGAATCGATGCTGACCGGTGAGCCGTTGCCCGTCAGTAAACAACCGGGTGATGCCTTGATCGGTGCCACACTGAATACCAGTGGTGCATTGATCATGCGCTCAGACAAAGTCGGTTCACAAACCATGTTGTCGCAGATCGTGCAGCTGGTGGCACAGGCACAGCGTTCCAAAGCGCCACTGCAACGCATGGCTGATGTGGTGGCCGGGTATTTTGTCACCGGCGTGGTGGTCATTGCGTTAGCCAGCTTCTTCGCATGGGGGGTTCTGGTGCCAGAACAGGGCTGGGTGTACGGTTTTATCAATGCTGTGGCCGTACTGATCATTGCTTGCCCGTGTGCACTGGGGTTGGCCACACCGATGTCGATCATGGTTGCCACAGGGCGTGCAGCGTCGCACGGCATCCTGTTCAGGGATGCTGCGGCTATCGAGCATTTGTGTACCGTTGATACCCTGATCGTGGACAAGACCGGCACACTTACCGCAGGCAAACCGGCGTTTGACTGTGTGATCCCGACGAATGGTTTTTCACCCGAAATCCTGCTGCAGTTGGCGGCTAGTTTGGATCAAGGCAGCGAACATCCGCTGGCGGACGCCATAGTGCAGGCAGCAAAAGAACAGAAACTGGAGCTGGTGACGGCCACGGATTTCCATTCCGATACCGGCATGGGTGTGACTGGCGTGGTGAATGGTCAGCGTCTCTCTTTAGGTAGCGTCGTGTTGATGGAAAAGATTGGCCTGTCAGTCGATGGCTTACATGAGAAAGCCGAATCCTTGCGCAGTCGTGGAGCCAGCGTGGTGTTTCTTGCAGTCAATGAAACTTTGGCCGGATTGCTGGCGGTATCCGATCCGGTCAAGCCCACCACAAAAGAAGCGCTGGATAAATTGCGGGCAGCAGGTATCCGTGTGGTGATGGCCACCGGCGACAGCGTCACCACGGCTCGATACGTCGCCTCTATGCTTGGCATTGATGAAGTGCATGGTGAAGTCAAACCGGCGGACAAACTGGCACTGGTCAAAAAACTGCAACAAGCAGGTGCGGTGGTTGCCATGGCCGGTGATGGCATTAACGATGCGCCAGCATTAGCACAGGCCAATATCGGCATTGCCATGGGAACGGGAACGGATGTTGCCATGAACAGCGCACAAGTGACGCTGGTCAAAGGCGATTTACGCGGTATTGTCGAGGCGCGTGCGATTTCTGTTGCCACGGTGCGTAACATGAAACAGAACCTGTGGTTTGCACTGTTTTATAACGCGCTGGGGGTGCCGCTGGCCGCCGGGTTGTTGTACCCACTGACGGGCTGGTTATTATCACCTATGGTGGCGGCGTTTGCGATGAGCCTGAGTTCAGTGTCGGTTATTTCGAATGCATTGAGGTTGCGAAGCTAAACTAAGCTAAGACTGCCACAGTCATTACCAGAGATTAATCCCGAATGGCTTGGCAACAATTGCTAGTACGATGAAGCACGAGACTGTGATGATTGCCGAGGCTGCCAGCGCAAACCAGAATCCCATTTTTTCCATGAGCATGGGAAAGAGCAGAAACATTGGCAGGGTTGGCAATACATACCAGAAAGTGTAGCGAGCATGATTAGCAATTTTGTCGACGGATTGCTGCTCCAGATATAGCCATACCAGCACCATGCATGTGACCAGCGGTAGTGATGCTATCAGGGCGCCGAACTTGTCATTGCGTTTGGCTACCTCGGATATGAGGACTACCAGAGATGCTGTGACCAGATATTTGAATAGAAGCAATTTCATGTGGGTGTCACCCGGTTGTTCATTTGATCGTCAGATACGTTGCTCATACCTGTAGCACCAGCAGCGCCAAGACAAGATAGCGCGCTCCCTTGGCCACTGTGACGAGCAGCAGGAACTTCCACAACGGTTCACGCAAGATGCCGGCTACAAGAGTGAGTGGATCACCTACTACCGGCACCCAACTCAACAGCAGCGACCAGTAGCCATAACGCTGGTAGCGGTGTTGTGCAGTTTGCAACTGCGCCGACGTGAACGGAAACCAGCGCCGCTCACGCCATTGTTCAAGATAAATCCCCAGCCACCAGTTCACTGCTGACCCGAGTACATTGCCTACCGTGGCAACCAGGAGCAGCAACAAAGTGGGTTGTTTGCCTGCCAGCAACAGCCCGGTCAGGACAGCTTCGGATTGCAGCGGTAACAGCGTTGCCGCGCCGAAGGCGGATAGAAACAGGCCGATATAGACCGAGATTGCTACCATCTAGCAGTACGCACTATGAATCATGATGACCAAAGGCGCCCTTATTTAGACCAAGCCATGCAGTCCGTGATAGCCAAGATAAACCCCCACTAGCAACATCAGTGATCCTGAAAAATAAGGTGCTCTTTGTGCAAATACACTGAAGCCAGTCCACCGTTTTGAAACGTGTTTGACACTCAATGCCGCCAACACGCCTGCTGAAACCATGGTTAATGCCAGCCCGATACTGAAACAGAGTACCAGCATTGCACCTAATGCAATTTTCTTCACCTGCAAGCACAGCAACAGCACGGTGATAGAAGCTGGACAAGGAATAAGTCCGCCCGTTAATCCGAAAATAACAATCTGCGTGGTGGTGACTTCCCTGTTAGCGAAGCGGTGACGAATATCGTTCGCATGCGCTAGTTCGTGTGGATCTTGATAACCCGGCGCTGATACATCCAGCCCTTCATAATCTTTTATCGCGTGATGGTGATGATTGTGCTCGACATATTCCACATCATAGTCATGGGTGTGATGACCATGGCCAAGACTGATGCGCGCAGCAAATTCGTGCGGCTCTGGAATTTCCAATTCGGATTCTACAAATCCATCACGTTGCACAAAGCTGAATAACTGGCGAGTGCCATCAGCTCTTTCTGTCTCCACTTTTACCTGGTCTGCCGACCATGCATGGCCGCTTACACAAAACAAACGAAATCTGGGAGGCACGCCATCCTCGAAGATATCCAGTCGCACAGTGCCATGCCCTGTATCAATCACTTTGCTCTCATCGTGTTGATGGCTATGATCTTGGGCTGTCGTTGCAAACTTCTGCAAGCGCCATGTTCGCCAGATCATCCATGCAGCAACACCCACGATCAGTATGGCTGAGGCAACCTGCAAGTAAGGCTCGCTGGATTCAGCGCTCCATTGCTGTCCAAAATACATGCCGCCCAGCGCAATGACCCACACAACCGCTGTATGCGAAAGGGTGGCCGCCAGTCCCAGCAATACGGACTGCAACACAGTGCCGCGAATGGCAATGATGAAAGCGGCCATCATGGTTTTGGAATGCCCCGGCTCCAATCCATGCAAGGCACCCAGCAGGATGGCGCTAGGAACGAAAAGCCAGGCATTGCCGTGTTGCAGCAACGAAATAAAATTGTTCATTACGGCTTCAGTCCTGCTTTGTTTGCCATCGGGAATACCAATGTCGGGTGAGGTTACATTGCCTTCTTGATGCCGTCGTACATGCCGGTAGTCACCAGCGTCACTGTCACGTCAACGTTATCGCGATTGCGCCAGAACCAGCCGTGGTTGCCATCAAATGCGGCTGTCAGCACGCCCTTGTCATTGCTGGCACCTTTGCCTTTGCCATAACCGTGATAGTCGATGCTTTCACTGTCTGCATGGGTGTCAAAATTCACAACACCACCAGCGACTGCCCACTGGTATTTCACTGACGCGTCTTTTGCCATTTTCAATTTGATTTCAGTTGCTTCACCGGGTTTCAGGGTAATGACAGTCGTGTCTGTACGCGCAGCTGCAATCTGTTCGGTTGCGGCAGGTTTTACTTCAGCTGGAACAGCGACTGGTGCGGCAGGTGGAACACCTGGAACGGATTCTTGTTCTACTTTGGCAATCGCTTCGGTTGCCGCCAGCTTCTCGTTTTCTGCGGCCAGCTGCATCTTAATTTCGCCCATCTGCGTCAGCCCCAAAACGCGGCCAATACCGGTGGGGTCGACTGCATATTCCGAGGGCAGGACGACAGTTGCTAGTAGCACAGCAGCTGCAACGATGGCCAGAACGGTTGAACGCAGCAGTTGAGTGCTGCTCGGCAATTCAGCGCGGTTAGGTAAATCAGTGTTGTACATGGATCAACTCCTCTTGAATGGGTGTCGTTGCAATCAGTTCATGACCGCGTAGCCAGCCAGTTGGTAACCGACCAGCATGAAACCGGCGGCCATCATGACGACATTGGCGGCATAAGCATGATGAAAAAAACTTGCGGTGCGCCGCCAGTAACCCATCAGAATCAGGATGGCAGAGAGCGCTAACAGCTGACCAATTTCCACGCCGACATTGAATGCCAACAGATTGGGCAACAAGCCATCTTTGGATAATTCAAATTCCTGCACTTTGGTCGCCAAACCAAAACCATGAAAAAAACCGAAGATCAATGTCGCGGCTTTTGTGTTCGGTTGGAAACCAAACCAACGCTGGAACGCGCCAAGGTTATCCAGTGCTTTATAAACCACGGACAAACCAATAATGCCATCAATCACGTAACTGCTGATGCTGGTGCCCCAGTAGATACCCAGCAACATAGTGGTTGAATGGCCGATGGCAAACAGACTCACATAGAGTCCGATGTCACGCAGTTTGTACAAAAAGAAAATCACACCAAACAAAAATAACAAATGGTCATAACCTGTGATCATGTGCTTGGCACCCAAGTACATAAACGGCAACAAATTAACGCCTGTAATTTCCTGAATATAACCTTTGTCTCCCGCTGCAACGCCGTGTGCTAATGCTTCTGTACCACTCAACAGCAACATGCCCAGCAAAAAAAAGCAGAAGGTTTTATATGGAAAGTTTTGCCAAGAATGTGAAACAGTTTTTACATGCATAAAGTGACTCCAGCCGTACCTAACGCCGTCTGTTGGGTGCAATGCGTTAGAGGTATTTGGCAATTTGCTTGAATTCTTCCAGTGCAGATCGCTGATCTTGCTCATGGCCATTGGCCACATGCAGCAGGCAGTGGTCGATGTGATCCTGAATCAACCGCCGCTTGGCATTGGTGATTGCGCTTTCCACTGCTTGCATTTGCTGGGCCACATCAAGGCAGCCCCGCTCCTGCTCAATCATGGAAATAATCTTGCCCAGATGGCCCTGCGCACGCTTTAGGCGGTTCAGGATATCCGGGTGAGATTCATGCCGATGCGGCTCAGTCATGGCTGTGACCGTGATCCCCGTGACCATGGCCGCCTTCTGGCTGGGCTGGTGCAGGAACCGGAGCTGGCGCTACAACAGGAGGAGGGGTTTTTTCAGTTGGTGTCGCTTCTTGGCTGATTGCCTGATGGGAGGTAATCAGTGCGCCTGCTAACAATACGGACTTAAACGCTACGCGGAGAGAGTTCATCGATAGAGATCCTTCGATAGAAAAGTGAACGTGCATCCTATCCTAGGGGATAGGATATATGCAACCGCTGACTCAGTATTCTGGTGGCCTGTTGATTCGACTATCACCCCTAAGTGAGCGAGTTTTGGACGCTAGTCAACATGCTATGCTCACGGCGATTCTTTAACATGGTTAATTCCCATGGGTGAAATGAAAACTTTTGGATTGTTTTTCCTAACAGCGATAGCGGAATTGGTCGGGTGTTACCTGCCTTATCTCTGGCTAAAACAAGGCAAGTCAGTCTGGTTGGTTCTGCCAGCGGGGTTGAGTCTGGCAGTATTTGCCTGGCTTTTATCTTTACATCCTGTTGCAGCTGGCAGGGTTTATGCGGCATACGGCGGCGTTTATATTGGCACAGCAATTTTATGGTTATGGCTAGTAGATGGTATCAAACCAACATGGTGGGATATGGCCGGTGCTGGAGTGGCACTGGCAGGGATGGGCATTATCATGTTCGCGCCCAGAGTGTCCTGAATATCACAGTCGCTCCATGCCGAATGGTGCAATCGGGATAGCAAGGCAATATAAGCAATTGTTGCCTATTACCTCGTCTGTTAATTGAATTCTGGCGTGTGACAAGAACAGGCATCCGCGTGTGTAGCCTGTTCCAGATTTTTCATGATGCCGCATTCGCCTGCCTTGCGGTTGGCCTGACATGTTTCGCGCAAGGCATGCAATTGCAGTTCCAGGAGTTTGAGTGACTCCACTTGCTGGTGAATCCGTTGAATCTGGTTGTCGATGAGTTGGTTGATTTCATCACAGGCAACTTCCGGATGTTCCTTGAAGTTTTGCAGGGTGCGAACGTCCAGTAAACTGATGTCCAGGGAGCGGCAATGCCGGATGAAATGGAGCTGGACCAGATGTTCGCTACCGTAACAGCGGTAGCCATTAGCCTCACGGACAGGTGCTTTTAACAAGCCTTCGCGTTCGTAGTAACGGATGGTTTCCACGTCACAGTCGGCCTTTTGGGACAGTTCGCCAATACGCATAAAGATTCTCCAGAAGGGCTTGACCCTGTAGTGACTACAGACTGTTTAATGGTGGCAAGGTTCCCTGAGGTTTTCCAGTATGTCCCATAGCGACCACAACGAAACGAAGCCAGCTTGCTCTTCCTGTGCCTGCAATAAAGCAGAAATGCCTGAGCATGAGTGGGCAAGGCTTTCTCTTTCGCTATTGCTGGCATTGCTGGCGGAAGCACTGGCCTATTTTTACCCTGCCAGTATCTGGGTGACTGGAACAGGCATGTTGATGGCAGCTTCTGCCATAGCTTTGTCCGGATTCTCGGTCTACGGCGAGGGGTTGGCTGCTTTACGTAGCGGGCGGCTCAATATCAACGCCTTGATGTCGGTAGCTGTGACCGGAGCATTCCTTATTGGCCAGTGGCCTGAAGCGGCAATGGTCATGGCGCTCTACAATCTGGCCGAAGCGATTGAAGCGCGTGCGGTAGATCGTGCCCGCAATGCGATTACCGGTTTGCTGGCTTTGGCGCCGGAGCAGGCAGCCATGCAGCAAGCGGATGGCAGCTGGCAAACGATGTTGACTCAAGACGTACCTTTGGGAGCGCTTGTGCGGGTACGGCCAGGTGAGCGTATCCCAGTGGACGGCATAGTGACGACGGGCCTGGGTGCCGTAGACCAGTCGCCGGTAACCGGGGAGAGTCTTCCCGTCGACAAACAACCGGGGGACGACGTGTTTGCCGGCACCATTAACCAAACCGGTGAATTGATAGTGCGAACCACTGCGTTGGCTTCTGACAGCACGCTCGCCAGGATCATACAGGTGGTAGAACAGGCACAAGGCTCCCGTGCGCCGACGCAGCGCTTTGTAGACAAGTTTGCGGCGATTTACACGCCAGCAATTTTTGGACTGGCTGTGGCTGTGGCACTCTTTTCTCCCTGGTTGTTGGGGTGGAGTTGGACGCAATCCCTCTACAAGGCGCTGGTATTGCTAGTAATTGCCTGCCCCTGTGCGTTGGTCATTTCCACGCCCGTCACCGTAGTGAGTGGGCTAGCCGCTGCTGCCCGACGTGGCATCCTGATCAAGGGAGGCGTGTATCTGGAGGAGGCGCGGAAAATCTCGGTGGTAGCACTGGATAAAACCGGCACCATCACCGAGGGCAAACCCAGGCTGGTCAGCTTTGAACCTGTCGACACCACACGCGAGCAGCTGGATCTGGAACGGCTGGCCAGCGCATTGGCTTCCCGGTCGGATCATCCCGTGTCACAGGCCATTGCCGCTGGCTTGGTGTCATCCGAGTCAACTGTAGTGACTGAATTCCAGGCCATGCCGGGGCGCGGAGTACAGGCTGTGCTGGATGGGCGAGTCTATGCACTGGCCAACCATCGCTGGATCGAGGAGAAGGGCCAGTGTTCTTCTGAACTGGAAGCTCGCTTGCTGCGCCATGAAACCGCTGGTCGAACCGTGACTCTGCTGGCTGACGAGAAGGGTGTGCTGGCTGTCTGTGCTGTGGCCGACACAATCAAGCCTTCATCGATTGAAGCCGTCACTGAATTGCAGTTGCTAGGGATCAGGCCGGTTATGCTGACTGGGGACAATGAGGCAACAGGTAAAACAGTGGCCTCGGCTGCAGGTATTTCAACTGTGCAGGCCAACTTGTTGCCGGAAGATAAGCAGAAAGCCATAGCTGCGTTGGCAGCCACTCATGAGATGGTGGCCATGGTTGGGGATGGCATTAACGATGCTCCAGCATTGGCCAGTGCCGGTATCAGTTTTGCCATGGGGGGCATTGGGACGCATATCGCCATGGAGGCGGCTGATATTGTCATCATGAACGATGACTTGCGACGCTTGCCCGAAACCATTCGTTTGTCGCAGCGCGTTCATGCCATCTTGTGGCAAAACATCAGTCTGGCATTAGGTATCAAGCTGGTATTTCTGTTTTTGGCGCTTGTTAATGGCGCCACCATGTGGATGGCGGTATTTGCTGACATGGGTGCGAGTTTGTTCGTGATAGTCAACGGATTGCGGTTGTTAGGTACGCCGGGGCTGGCAAATGACCAGCCTTCCCGTTAGGATGAAGCGATGATCAAACAATGGCTCTGTCTGTTACTCGTGTTTGCATTCATGCTCCAGTCTGTGGCGGCAGGGGCAGAGCTGCACGATACGGGTCATCCATCTTCGGATCATCAAACCCTGTCGCTGGATGCGGGACATGCACCGGATGATGCCGATCACGCCACCCAGGATTGTGATGTGCACCAGCACGGCCATTGTTGCCATGGGCATTTCAGTGCTGTATTGAACAGCCATGCGTTCGATTTTTCTTCGTCAAACGACCGCGTTTCGGCAGATTACGCATTCTTTGTTCCTTCCTCGCCTTCCAGCGAATTGCTCCGTCCTCCCACTGTTTAACCCTGCGCTTCACTGATAAGCGGCGAGTGCTCTGGCACCTGCCTTGATTATTTGTTTATCCAGCAAAGGGTTTACCCATGAAATTTTCTCACGCTTCGTCTGTAGTTCTTGCATCGATAGTTTTGGCTGCGTGTTCTACCCAGTCCATTTCACCGATCGCCAATATCTCACCCGATAATCCTGACTGGAAATTTACCCAGGTGCGTGTTTCCAGTGAGCAGAATGAAACAGTGATTGGTGCCAATCTTCACCCTGTTAAATCCAGTAAAGCTAAAGGGTACATACAAGCCAAAGCTTTCGATAAAAATGGCGCTTTACTGGCAACATCAGAATGCAAAAAAACACCGATGCACTCCAAGCGTGTGGAAAGGCGACAACTGGTGGTAAGTGGTGGCTATACGGAAATCACACTGCCAGCTGCGTTGCAGCCAGAAGCCAAAATTGATCTGGGCGTATTCAACAACAAAAGTTGCACGTCACAGACAGACTGATTTTTCCCTGAACTGCGCGGCGAACCAGACTGATACATGGCATCAGTGGGTTTGATTGTCCTTTAATTTTACGCCGGAGGGTTTTATGGCGTTGACTACATCGTTTCAAAAGCGGCATGGTTGTGTGCCGTTAACTAGCCTGGTTTGTGCTTTGGCTCTTCAGCTAATCTCACTGCCAGTCTGGTCTGATACATCCCTGACATTGCCAGAAGCTATTGAACACACATTGGCAAAAAATCCTGAGTTGCAGGTATTTCCGTTGCGGGAAAAAGCCCTGCAGGGAAAAGCACAAACCGAAGCTCTGCGGCCAGCACTGGAAGCCGGCATTGAAGTCGAGAATTTCGCCGGCAGTGGTGACTACAGTGGCACAGAAGCGATGGACACCACCTTGTCTTTGTCTTCGGTACTGGAATTAGGACAAAAACGCGATGCCAGGATGGCCGTGGCCGATGCACGACTGGATCGCTTGCGGGCAGAGCAGGAAGTCGCGGCGCTGGATGCCAGTGGCGAAGTCGCCCGCCGGTTTCTGGATGCCTTGGCGGCACAAGAGCGCCTGGCTTTGGCGCGCGAAGCAGAAAAGCTCGCCGGTGAAACGGTGCAGGCCGTCAAACGTCGCGCGGAAGCAGGCGGCGGCTCACAGGCTGATGTGTTTCGCGCAAATGCGTCGCTGGAACAAGCCAGACTGGCGAGTGCTCATGCGGCGAGTACGGCTCGCGCAAACCGTATTCTGCTGGCGTCGTTGTGGGGTGAGGTTGAGCCGGATTTCTTGACGGTGTCTGGCGATTTACTGGCAGTCGGTTCGCAAGAACCAGTAGCCTCGCTTTATGAACGCGCCAGCCGCAATCCTTCCGTACTGATGCTTGCTAGCGAAACGCGCCTGAAGGATGCGGAAGTGCGTATGGCGCAAGCCAATGGCAAACGCGATATCAACTGGTCTGCCGGTGTGCGTCAACTGAATGAAACCGATGACACGGCGCTGGTTGCCAGTATGAGCGTGCCGTTATTCAGCGGGCGGCGCAACGCCGGTGCCTTGCAGGCTGCGCAGGCCGAGAAAGACGAAGCAGCTTTTGTGCAGGATGCCACCTTGAAACAACTGAAGGCCAGGCTACAGGCCTTGCATGGCCAGCGTCAGCAATCTCTTGATGAAGTACATGCC
>ERZ724527.1037-NODE-1037-length-13083-cov-10.194658_pt1 | contig 13083 bp, 7 predicted proteins | sample MGYA00376060_ERZ724527 | MGnify/ENA primary metagenome ERZ724527 (study PRJEB28724, sample SAMN07190886) | activated sludge metagenome | isolation source: activated sludge of sewage treatment plant in Hong Hong | place: USA: Christiansburg, Virginia | collected...
TAAGTAGCAGTGCTTTTGATGCAAGAGTAGACAATGCACTATCGTCAGTATTTGAATTTAAGCAAAAAAAAGGCAATACCAATAAAGTACAAGGCAACATACGTTTAAGTGGAACTGAATTGGCTGCAACCTTTGATGGACCTTTATCTAAGAATAAAAAAAATACTTTTTTAGCATCTGTAAGAAGAAGTTATTTGCAGTTTTTATTTCAAGCCATTGACCTTCCGATAAGACCCAACTTTTGGGATATGCAATTTAAAACCACCCATCAACTCAATAAAAAAACTACCCTAACATTTTTAGGTGTTGGTGCAATTGATGAGTTTAGTTTTGCAGCTCCTAAAAAAGCCACACCAGAAAAATTGTACACATTAAATAGCAACCCATCTATTGAACAAAATAATTATACAATTGGGGCAAGTATTAGGAAAATAATTCCAAATGGATATTGGAACTTAGCCATTAGCAGAAACTATTTTAATAACCAACTTGAAAAATATGAAAACAATTTAGGTCCAATAAAAGGTGCACAAACTTTATTCTCAAAGTCAACAGAAGCAGAAAATAAGTTGCGTTTTGACGTTACAAAAAACATCAAGGATTGGAAAATTACTTATGGAACTTCTGTTCAACTAGTCAATTTCACAAGCAATACATTTCAAATAATACAACCAGCAGTTACCGATAACAATGGCAATATTGTTACCAATGCTGTTACAGCCAATTTCAATTCTGCCATAAATTTTGTAAAGGCTGGTGCATTTATACAAGTTGGCAAACGCTTACTCAACAATCGTTTAGCCATTAGTGCAGGTTTAAGAACAGATGGAAATAGTTTTACCAACAATGGTTGGAATTTTTTAGAAACCATTAGTCCAAGAATAAGTGCAAGCTATGTGTTGGCGAACAAATGGAACTTAAATGCAACTATTGGCAGATACAATAAAATTCAACCAAACACAATTTTAGGTTTTCAACAAAACAATCAATTGGTAAATAAAAACAGTGCTTACACCATTAGCAATCACTACGTATTGGGCATTGAACATTTAAAAAGTGACGCAACTCGTTTTACCATTGAAGCATTTTACAAACAATACAGCAATGTACCTGTGAGTATTAAAGATGGCATAAGTTTAAGCAATCTTGGAGCCGATTTTAATGTATTGGGTAACGAAGCAGTTGTTACAAATGGTAAAGGACGTAGCTATGGAGTTGAATTTTTTGCTCAACAAAAATTAACCAAACGTTTCTTTGGTGTATTGAGTTATACTTTTTTCAAAAGTGAATACACCAATGCCAATGCAAAATATGCAGCAAGTAGTTGGGACAATCAGCATTTATTAAGTATTACTTGGGGGTATAAATTTAAAAGAAATTGGGAATTGGGTTTAAAGTTTCGTTACCAAGGTGGTGTGCCTTTTACACCTTTTGATGAAGCTGCAAGTAGAGCAAATTATTTAACGCTTGGGCAAGGAACCATGAATTACAATTTAGTAAATACGCAACGTTTAAACGCTTTTAATGCAAGCGATATTCGTATAGATAAAAAATGGAATTATAAAAAAGTTACTCTCGATTTATATATAGACATAACCAATTGGTATGCATCTAAAGCTCCTGGTTTGGCTCAATATACTTTTAAAAGAACTGATGACAATACTGCATTTTTAACAACTGATGGACAACCCATTCAAAAAAATGGAGGCAATGCAATTCCATTTATCATATTAAACAATGATGCTCAAATAACCCCTACCATTGGTTTTATAGTTGAGTTTTAATTTAATTGGAACGACTGTTTTTTATGCTGATACTCCAAAATAAAAAACAATCTAGTAATATCTTATAGTAGTTTTGGAGAAACTCTATTGTTATGTTATTCAGTTTAAGAAAATATGTTTTGTTACTACTTACTTTATGTTGTTGCAAACAATTAACTGCTCAGCAAACAAAAGAGTTTACCCATATTGATACTGCTTTATTTCAAGACAATGCACATCATTGGTACGATATTGTTGAAAAAACAGCAGTAATTCATCCTAGTTTTAATCAGCCAAAATATCAATCTACACAATTGCAAGAGATTGCTAACAATGTCCTATTGTATCAAAAAGAAAATGGAGGTTGGCCTAAGAATTACGATATCATAGCCATATTAACTCCACAACAAAAAGATACATTGCTACAAAACAAGCAGTCTGTTTATACAACTTTTGATAATAGAACCACTTACTCACATATTGCACTATTAAGCAAAGTATATTATGTAATAAAAGATGAGCAATATAAAAAAGCAGCACTCAAAGGAATTGAATTTATTTTAACTGCACAATATGCAAATGGAGGTTGGCCACAGTTTTATCCCTTACAAAAAAATTATAGTCGTTATATAACTTTTAACGATGACGCAATGGCTGGAATTATGTTTTTATTAAAAGATATAATTGACCAAAAACTACAATATAATTTTATTGATAATGCATTGAGAACACGAATTGAACATGCATTTAATAAAGGGATTGATTGTATTTTAAAAATGCAAATTAACGATGGAGGTAAACCTACTGTTTGGTGTCAACAACACAATGAAATTACATTAGAGCCAATTTGGGCAAGAAAGTTTGAACCACCCAGTATTACAAATGGCGAAAGTTGCAAAATAATTTTATTGTTAATGAGTATTCAAAGTCCTTCGCCAGAAGTTATTCAAGCAATTGAAAATGCGATTGTTTGGCTCAATGAAAGTAAAATTTACAATACAAGAGTAAAAACTGTTGACGCAACACCTACTCAATTTGCTTATCATTTTTCTAATAAAGATAAAGTGGTAATTATTGATTCTACAGCTCCGCCAATTTGGACACGTTACTACGAGTTAAAAACGCATCGCCCAATATTTTGCAATAGAGATAGCAAAATTGTATACACTTTGGCTGAAGTTGAAAGAGAGAGAAGAACAGGCTATGGGTGGTATACTTATGAACCTCAAAAAATATTGAATGAATATGTAAAGTGGAAAATAAAATGGAATAAGCAATAACACGCATTTGATAAGTGGTTTGTGTAGTTGTTGCAAATAACTAATTTCGGCTTACAAAAAAATTATATGAAAAAGTATTTTTTACTAATTACCCTTTTTATTAGTGCATCAACATTTGCACAAAATGCTACTTATATTTTAATTCGCCATGCCGAAAAAGATACAACAGCAAAAGGTTCTACAACCATGCAAGCCGATCCTCAATTAAGTTTTATGGGGCAAGAAAGAGCTAAAAGATTAATTACTGCATTGCATGAATATTCACTAGATGAAATTTATTCAACCAACTTTATTCGTACAAAAAGTACAGCGTTACCTATTGCCGAAGTTTCGAAGAAAGAAATACAATTGTATGATCATAAAAACTTAAAAGCATTTGCTGATAATCTTTTGCTCCAAAACAACAAAACTATTTTAGTTGTTGGGCACAATACAACTACGCCAGGCTTAGCCAACCTACTTTTAAAAGAAAGCAAATACAGTAGTTTAGATGAATCTGTTTACAATAAAATATTTATTGTAACTATTCAAAACAACATTGCAAGTTGTAAAGTTTTAGAATACTAAAAATGTATACATAATTAAAAAGCCCTGCAAAATTTTGCAGGGCTTTTTAATGTTATTTATATCAATAATTATAAAACATTAAAACCATAGCTAACATAGTATAAACCACCTATGCTAGGAGCTCCCCAACCTGTAGTGAAATATTTATTCCACAAATTGGTTGCACCCAACTTAACCAAAGCTTTATGCTTAGGAATACGGTATGTTAAAGCTGCATCTACAGTTGTATATGATGGAACTGTACCTGCACCAAATGTTCCTTCATAGAAGAAAGCATCCTGCCAACGCCACATAATAGAACCACCCAATCTGTTTTTAAGCAATAAGCCAGTATTAGAAAGACCAACGTTTACACGATATTTAGGTGCATTGAAATAAGTTGCAAAACCAGCTGGTACGTCTTTAATTTCATCTGAAAATGCATTAACATTTAAAGCAAAATTCTTAGGTAATAAGTATTCAACTGATGCTCCCCAACCTTGTACTTTTATTTCTTGAGATTGATTTACAGAAATGCTGTATGCCTGACGAGTATTTGCACTTAATAAACCCAATGCACTTGTTGGTCCACTAAGATTTGATTGTAACACAACTACACCACCAATAAAATCATTGTAAGTTGATTGATAAGCGTATACATCTATCAATAATTTCTTAGCAATAACACCTTTGTAACCCAATTCAAAAGATTTTACAGTTTCTGGTTTAAACTCACCAAATTCTTGTGGTTTTAAAATGCTTTGAGTTGCAGCTAAAGCTGTAGCAGCTTGTGTAGGTGTTGGTGCTGCAGGATTACCACCTTGTAAAGCAACATTTGTAGCAAATGCAGTTCCAAAAGCAGTAACATTAGCAACGCTATAACCAGAACGTGTATTAAAGCCATAATACTCTCTCAATTGTGGTAAACCACCCATTAATCTTGCTCCACCAGATACAAATAAATTGATCCATTGGTTTTGAGTTGACGGGAAACGATATGCACTTTGATAAGACATTCTTAAGTTATGATCTTTTGCTAACTTAACAACAGCAGAAGCTCTTGGCGTAAAACGACCTTTAAAATTAGAATTCTTATCATAACGACCAGAAGCAGTTATTTTTAAGATATCGCCAAATAATTTCTTTTGAATTTGAATGTATCCACCATATTCATTGATTTTAATTTTACCTGCTGTATCAGCAAATAAAGTACCTTTTGAATCTAATACATATTGTTTATAGTTGCCACCAATCATAACATCAAAACCTTGATCCCTCACTTTCAAATCATCAGTTAAGTTGTATTGACCTTCTACCATGTTTAAAGAACTCTTATCAACAAATAAACCTCCATTGGTAGTTCCACCAATTGGTTTAGATGCAACACCTTTAAACATTGGATTATCTTGAATATTTCCAGTAGGACGACCAACATCAGCAAAATCTCTTGCAGATAAATGTGCATTAGAAGCTGGTAAACCCAATGAACGTGCAGTAACATAAGCACCCATGTATTGAGGATACCATGTTGTACTTGGCTTCCAAGCTTCATTAAACAAACGAGTGGTAATGGTTGAGTTGTAAGATTGACCAGCGTCTTCTCTTGTAGTATAAGCTCTTAAGAACCAGTTACGGTGTTTCAATTCAATTTTGTATTGACCCATTCTTAATTCTTTTAAAGAATATCTATCAGAAGCAGTATAAACTGTAGTACCCATACCATAATATCCAGAAACAATTGCTTCAATATTATTGGTTAACTTATAATGTAATGCACCTTGTAATTTAACATTCAATGTTTGTGGATTGATTACATCTTTTTCAGCATAACCAGTACGGCTTACACTTTGATTGTTGAAATAGTTACGACTTGGAGCAGAACCATAAATAAATGGAGATCCACCGCCAGCAACAATTGCACCTGCACCAATACCAGTTAAAAATGTATTGAACTGATTGATGTTTGCAGTTGGATTACCAGCTAACCAACCATTAGACGCAGCAACAACAGCACCTGGAAAACCAGCCAAAACACCACTTGCAATAGTGCTCATGTTTTGAGTGGTTTCATCACCATAAACATTTACGCCATCATAATTTGGATCTGATAATCTATTTCCAGCAATATCATTACCATTTTGGCTAGTTGCAGTTGGAGTTCTAGAATAATTTCTATCATCAGTAGCTAACCAATCATTGGCCTGAATTAATTCAGCACCAAATTTAAAAGCAAATTTATCACTCACTTTTTTAGCCCAACGTATAGTCCAGTTATAATAAGGAGAAGCTGCTCTTTGCTTATTGTCTACATGGTTAATACCTTGCTTAATTTGAAAACTTAAACCTTGATATTTGAAAGGGCTTTTACTGTTTACCAATAAAGTACCATTCATACCACCTGGACCATACAATGCAGAAGAAGCACCACCTAAAAGTTCCATGCTTTCTACATCTAACTCAGTTAAACCAACAAAGCTACCTACAGCAAAATTTAAACCTGGAGCTTGGTTGTCCATTCCATCCATAATTTGGTTGAAACGTAAATTACCACTAGATGCAAAACCACGTGTAGTAACTGTTCTAAAGTTTAAACTAGATACGTTAACATCAACACCTTTTTGGTTGGTTAATATATCGTAGTAACTAGTAGCAGGTGCATTTTTAATTGCAGCGGTTGAAATTCTTTCAATTGTTGCAGGAGATTCTAAAATTCTTTCAGAAACTCTTGATGCAGCAACAACAACTTCTTCACCCAATGCAAATTTTGTGTCTAAAGCAACAGTTACAGTTTGGTTATTGGTTGTAACATTTACTTCTTTATCGGCGTAGCCAACAGAAGAAAATACCAATGTGAATGGAAGTTTTTGAGTAGTAGTAATTTTAAAATTGCCTTTATCATCTGTAAATGTACCAAGCGTAGTGCCTTTAACAGTAACAGAAACAGCTGAAATAGCTTCGGCGGATTTGGAGTTGTTTACGTTTCCAGAAACAGTTACCTGTTGTTGTGCTTGAACAGCAAATGCAAAAAATACAGATAAACATAGCAGGAAAACGGACTTGAATTTTCTCATACGGCTTAATATTTGGTTAGAATTGTTTAGCAAAATAGTGATTGTTAGTTTCTTATAAAAATTTTTATTTTCCCCACAATGTTAGTAGAATTAATTTATTCTCATCGGTATATTTTGCACTAACTCAAAATGCTACTTTACTTTTGTTCAATGTTTACAGAAAAGCTACCCAATCAATCCAATTTTTATAAAGGAAAAGTAAGAGATGTTTATAGCATTAATAACAATTTATTGGTAATGGTTGCAAGCAATCGGATATCTGCTTTTGATGTTATTTTGCCAAGCCCAATTCCGTTTAAAGGCCAAGTATTAAACCAAATTGCTGCTTATATGTTGAATGCAACAAAAGATATTTGTGCCAATTGGTTAATTATTTCTCCTGCACCAAATGTATCTATTGGTAAGAGGTGCGAACCATTTAAAATAGAAATGGTAGTTAGAGGCAATTTAACAGGCCATGCTTGGAGAACTTACAATAGTGGACAAAGAATTTTATGTGGTGTAGAAATGCCAGATGGTATGAAAGAAAACGACTACTTCCCTACTCCAATTATTACTCCAAGTACAAAAGCAAGCGAAGGGCATGATGAAGATATTAGTAAAGCTGAAATTATTGCACAAGGACTTGCATCTACCAAAGATTGGGAAATTTTAGAAAAGTATGCTTTGGCTTTATTTGAAAGAGGGAAGGAAATTGCATTACGTCAGGGATTAATTTTAGTGGATACCAAATACGAATTTGGTAAAATTGGCGATACGATTTATTTAATGGATGAAATACATACACCAGATTCATCAAGATATTTTTATGCTGAAGGTTTTGATGAAAGACAAACTGCTGGAGAAAGGCAAAAACAACTAAGTAAAGAGTTTGTAAGAGAATGGTTAATAGAAAATAATTTTATGGGCAAAGAAGGGCAGACTGTACCGCACATGAGTAACGATTGGATAAACACTATTTCTAAAAGATATATTGAATTGTACGAAAAAGTAATTGGAGAAAAATTTGTTCCAGAAGAATTAGGTGATGATGAAACTTATACAAGAATTGTAAAAGCACTTGATTTGTTATAATATGAATTGTTAAGTATTTATATTTTATTGGTATGTATGAAAAAAAACCACCCCCTAGCCCTGCTCCAAAGAGGGGAATAAGAACCATAAAATTTGAAGTATATAAAAAATAAAGGCAACAATTTTAGTTGCCTTTATTTACTTTAGAAAATATATTTTACAGTTGCACCACCAAAATAGTTGGCTTTTAAAGGAGCAGCAACGTAAGCATCTGGTAATTGATTTACAAAAACCATCATTGGATATTGAGTATTGTTGATATTGTTAATTGCAAAATTTACGTCAACTTCAAAATGGTTTAAAAAGCTTTTTTGATAACCAATTTTTGCATTTAATAAACTATAACTACTAGCATTGTACATTCCATTTGAGGTAATTGGCATTCCGTCTTTATAAAACAAATTTACATTGCCATAGAAACCACAATTGGTTGCAAGATCTACTCCAATATTGCCTACAAATTTTGGAACACCTGCTACTGCTTGATTGCTATAATCAACTGTAGTTACTGTTGTTCCTGCAAAAGATTGAAATATATAATCTTCATATTTAAAGTCAGAATAAGTTGCGTTAACAAATGGTATTATCGTTTTAAAAAACCCTTTTGCAGATTGATAAGCAGTGTATTTTACCAATGCTTCAACACCTTTATGATTTTGTTTACCACCATTGGTAACATAACTATACAATGTTGTTGTGCTATTGTATGGCACTGCAACTGTGGTCATTTTATCAGAAAAAATAGTATTAAAAATAGCCAATTGATAGGTTAAGTTTCCATTTAAAGAGTTGCCTTTAGTACCAATTTCAAATTGATTTCCAATTTCTGGTTTTAAATTTGTGTTCACAACACCAGACTCAGAAAAGCCCACTGCATAAGGAATGTAGAAGTATGAACTTACTGGAGCTTTGTATGATTTACTGTAAGATGCATATACTGAAAACTGTTTGTTGAACACTTTGTTTATTGCAATACGAGGCGATGCCATTTTGTTATAAGATGCATCATAAAGTCTTGTTTTACTTGGTGTAGCTGCATTATAAAATTTATCATCTAAAGTAATTTTCATGTTGCTTAAACCAATACCAGTAGTAATGGTAATGTCTTTTGGTAAAGCCAATGTCCATTCTGTAAATAATGATGTAGTAGAAGTTGTTGTATACACATTAGAGGTAGATGCTCCAACTATCCAATAATATGGATTACCATTGGTATAATATTGCCAAACAGTATTAGGATCACTTGGGTTTTTTACCATTGTATAACCAACTGTTGTTGCATTTTGAAACTGTGTTTCAACCCCCGTTATACCACTTAGAGTAATACCATTTTTTAAAGATAACTTAGTATCAAAAGTTGAACGAATACCCAAATTAGTAGAAGATTTATCTGTCCAACCTCCAGCACTACTTGCATTGCTACTAAATCCAGTACCAAAAACAGTTGTTGTATTGGTAATATTTTTTGTAAAGTTGTAAACATGGCTAACACCGGCTCTTACTGAATAAACTTGGCTATGAGCATTCCTTTTTATGTATTCAATATTGCCAACATAATCTTGGTTTTCGTATTGAGTAATGGTTAGTTCTCCACTCCTTTCATCATAACTATTGCTATATCCAAAGTAAGTAGTTATGTTTTGTTTGGCACTGGGTTGAAACTCTCCTATAAAGTTTACAAACTTTTTTTGCGATGCATTGTGAATGGTAAATCCATCAGATTTCTGGCTGCCATAATTCACTAAAATTGATGAATTTTCTCCACTCGTTTCAAAACGTGTTGTGTAACGTTGTAAACCATAATTACCCAATAGTACATCTTGAGAAATTGCAGTTTTGCCTTTTGTTGGTTTAACAGTTTTAAGATTTACAACACCTGCAATTGCAAGACCATATAAAGTGCCAGATGGACCTTTTACAACTTCAACATTACCTACAGATCCAAAATCAATATCATCCATTGTTGTAATGCCTTCAGCATCTGTAACAGGAATTCCATTTAAATAAACTTTATACCCTTGTCCATCGAAATTACTGCTCACTCCTCTTGTACCTCTTGTACCATTTCCATAACCTCGGATATTGAATTGCTGGCCAGAGGAAACTGCTCTTCTATTCATTGATACACCAGGAACATTGCCATTAATCGCTTCATCTAAAAACAAACCTGTGCCTCGTTTTAATTCAGTTTCTCCAAGTTTAGTAATTGAAATGGGTTGATATAAAATTGATTTATTTTGGTTGGATGTTGCTGTAATTTCAACATCACTTAACGTATTGTTAGATGCAGTTAATGCAATATTTAATACATCATTACAATTTTTAATTTTAAGATTGGTTGAATTGTAACCAACAAACGATACAGTGATGTTTTTAATAGTTGAACAGTTAATAGAAAAACTACCACTATTATTGGTTGTTGCTATAATTTTTCCCTCAACAGAAATTGATGCCCCAACTAATACCGTCTTTGTTGCTACATCTGTAACAGTTCCTTTTAAAGTTGTTTGAGCAAACAAAGGCGTTACAAATAGTAAGCATACAGTTATGTATGAAAATATTTTCATTTAAATAAGTTTAATTAGATAATAAGAATGCTACTCCAATTTAATTGGAGTTAATTAATTTGTAGTATGTACTATTAAACTTTTGGAGGAGGCACATCAATTGAATAAACACCCACTGAATATTGAGTTTTATAATAATCAATATGTACAATTTGTTCTCTTTTAATTAAGGATAATTTATTGTTTGCAGGTTGAATATACAAGCTTGGAAAAAACTTTAAAAGAGGCCGTTTAGAGGTGTTTTTATTGGTTTGCTTTTTTAGAAAGCTGGTATATATATGGTTCAGAGAATTTTCATTATGATCTTTTAGTGCTAGAATATGAATCGTATCATTACACCTTGTAGCAGAAATTACATCATACATTAAACCATTGTACTTAAACTCTTTTCCATCATCTTCCCAACTAAAATTCTTTATTCCGAGCTCTAATTCTTTTGCATCAAAATTAAAGTGACTTGCAAACTGGTGATTTGGATTTTTCTGAATAAAAACTTTCATCTCTTGTTTTAGTACTGATTCTTTGTATTTATATACAATAAAACTTCCGCCAGTATAAACTAGCATGATGATAAGCAAAAAAAAGGTAAAAAATTTTTTCAAGTTTTAATAAATCAATTGCAATATTAATCTTTAAGCTTGTTTATTTCATCTAATCTTGGTCTTAATCTAGATTTACTTTTATTAAAAACCTTATTGCCGTTTTCAATTCCTTTTCTCAATTCTTTTTGTCTTTCTATTGGCATATGAAGGGTTTCTTTACATTCCTTGGTGCAACAACCATCCATTTGTTTTGCACAGGTTTCACATTGAATGAACAATAAATGACAGCCATCGTTTTTGCAATTGGTATGTGCATCGCATGGCTTATCACATTGATGACATTTAGAAATTATATCTTCAGTAATTCTTTCGCCCAATCTATTATCAAACACAAAATTTTTACCAATAAATTTACTATCTAATCCATTTTGTTTTATTTGTTGAGCATAATTAATAATGCCGCCTTCTAAATGAAATACATTCTTAAACCCTTGGTGTAACATGTATGCACTAGCTTTTTCACAACGTATACCACCAGTGCAATACATTATTATGTTCTTTTCTTCATTGCCTTTCATCATATCTACAGCCATTGGCAATTGCTCTCTAAAAGTATCGCTAGGAATTTCAATGGCTTTCTCAAAATGCCCCACTTCAAATTCATAATGATTACGCATATCAATTACAACAGTTGCGTCATCTTTTAACAACTCATTCATTTGTTGAGCATTAACGTAACGACCTTTATTTTCCATGCTAAAATTGGGATCATTAATTCCGTCGGCCACTACTTTTTCTCTCACTTTAATTTTCAATACCCAAAAACTTTTTCCATCATCATCAACAGCGATATTTAAACGCAAACCATTTAATAGTTCAATAGAGTATAAAAATGATTTGAAGCTTTCAAAGTTATTTGTAGGCACACTTATTTGTGCATTAATGCCTTCTTTAGCTACATAAATTCTACCAAAAACTTTTAGTATATCTAAATTTTTGTACAAAAAATCTCTAAACTCTTGAGGATTTTGAATAGGAAAATAATGGTAAAAACTGATGGTAGTTCTTAGCTCAACTTCAGCCAACATTTTCTGTTTTAGCTCTTCACTGCTGATTTTGTTGTGTAGTACTGGCATAATAAAATTTTAGACATCGGCAAATTATACAGTGTATTTTTTAACCAATGTTTCAGTAATAAATGAACCTGTTTGCAGGACAGGCAAAATTTAGGCTGTAAAAATAACTATTTTATTGTTGAATTTATGGGTAAGTTGTTTATGCTTTTTGTTGTAAGAAACAATACTGAATGAATTGTTGCATAAAAAAGCCCCAATGAAATTTCATTGAGGCTTTAACTATTTATTGATAAACAATTATAATGTTTTCAAAACTTCGTTCATACTTCTTACTGCATCTGCACTTTTGTTAAAGGCAGCTTGATCATCGGCATTCAATTTAAAATCTACAATTTTCTCCCAACCATTTTTGCCAATTACAACTGGTACACCTAAACAAATATCAGATTGTCCATATTCACCATCTAGAGCAACGCAACAAGTAAATAATTTTTTCTCATCACGTACAATTGCTTCAACTAAAGCAGCACCTGCAGCACCTGGAGCATACCAAGCACTAGTACCCAATAATGCAGTTAATGTTGCACCACCCACCATTGTATCTTTTACAATTTTAGCTTGCTCATCGGCAGTTAAAAAATCTGTTACAGGAACACTGTTCCAAGTTGCTTTGCTTATTAAAGGAATCATTGTTGTATCTCCATGTCCACCAACAACCACTGCATTTAAATCGGCTGGGCTGCAACCTAATTTTGTACTTAACTGATATTTAAAACGAGCACTATCTAAAATACCGCCCATTCCAATAATTCTATTCTTAGGCAATCCTGTAGAAGTTAAGGCCAAGTAAGTCATTGTATCCATTGGATTACTAATGATGATGATGATTGCATTTGGAGAAAACTTTAAAATGTTTTCGCAAACTCCTTTCACAATTCCTGCATTTACACCAATTAATTCTTCTCTTGTCATACCTGGCTTACGAGGTAAACCTGAAGTAATTACAACTACATCGCTATTCGCAGTTTTGCTATAATCGTTGGTACTACCAACAACTTTTGTATCGAAACCCAACAACGTTGCAGTTTGCATCATATCTTGAGCTTTACCCTCTGCAAAACCTTCTTTAATATCTAATAAAACCAATTCTGTTGCCAATTCTTT
>ERZ724527.1042-NODE-1042-length-13041-cov-5.433852_pt1 | contig 13041 bp, 15 predicted proteins | sample MGYA00376060_ERZ724527 | MGnify/ENA primary metagenome ERZ724527 (study PRJEB28724, sample SAMN07190886) | activated sludge metagenome | isolation source: activated sludge of sewage treatment plant in Hong Hong | place: USA: Christiansburg, Virginia | collected...
GCCGGTACCGGCGCTGAGATCCAGGCCGAGCGATCGCGACAGGCCGCCGCCGACCATGAGCTCGCGGTGGATGCCGGCCGCGCCGCCGCTGCCGGTGTTCGACATCCTGGCGAACTGCTGGGCCAGCTGCTGGGCCTCATCAAACGTCGTGTCCATGCCGGCTGCAGCGTGGCGGATGGAATCACGCAGCACGGTGAAGCTGACGTTGACGTCGCCGAGCGACCGCTTGAGCGTGTCGTAGCGGATCGACTCCTGCTCGGCGTCACCGAGCTTGTTCATGACTGAGCCGATGGCCTTGCTGACACCGAACGCCGCCAGGCCACCCAGCATCGTGCTGAGACCGGCGCCGAAACCGCCGGACGCGCCGGCATTGATCGAGCGAGCCGCTACACCGCCGACTGGGCCAGCAGCATTCAGGCCGGCGTTGACGACGCCCTGGCCAGGGAATGTGCCGCCGCCGCCACCACCACCGCCGCCGCCACCGGGCAGGGCCGGCCGGCCAGAGCCGCCACCGCCGCCTGGCTGAGTCGCCGGGATGGCCATCAGCTTGCCGCCGTACTGGGTGCCAGCCGTCGTGTAGTTGTAGACCCGGTTGGCGCCGACGCCGCCCTGGTAGACGCGCCCCCAGTCGACCTCGTGGAAGCCTGCACCAGACTGGCCGGTGGCCGACAGCCGGCGCTTCAGGTCTGGGTTGATCTTCTTGAGCGTCTCGAACTGCGCGACAACCTTTTTCAGGTCTTCGAGGCCGGCCTTGTCGACCGGGCTGAACTTCATCTTGTTCGACTGCGCAATGACCTGGCCGACCCTGTTCATCTGCGCCGTGAAGTCGGCGACGGTGCGCGCCAGGTCACCCTTGTCCAGCTGGGCTTGAACAGGGATCCGGATGCCTTCAGTCATTACACGTCCTCGAAGTCGTTCGGCAGATTGCCAGCAGCAGCGTCAGCCGCCGCTATCTCAGCCTCAAGGCTGAATTCTTCATCCACGACCTCTTGTTCGTTCGGGTTTTCGACGAACCGGTGCGCCCAGAACTCGGTCTCGATGTCCTCGGGCGTCATCGCCAGGTATCTGTCGTCGAGCGGCGGCAGCTTGTAGTGGCGACGAAACCAGAACCCGAACGTGTCACTGAGGCGGCGCGCCCGGTCCCGAGCTCTGCGAGTTTGATTTGCGACGAAAAGAGCCCTCCTTTTCACGCAGGGCGTCGTGCACCCGCATGAGCTTGGAGTAGGTGTCTTCGTCGAGCGGGTCCATGCCGTCGAGATCCCAGCCGTCGGGCGCCGACACGGTCAGCACCTTGAGAGGCGAGATCCAGCCGCCGACTTGCGACAGGAAATATTCGGGGCTGCCGACCTTGGCGTCGACCAGGTCGACACCTTCGGCCATCCTGGCGAACTCGGCAGAGATCCGCATCTCGTCGCGCAGCGTGCGCCTGGCGAATCGGAACGAGCCGATGCCTTCGACGTCGACGCTGAAATCTGTGCTGGCTGGGTCGCGCATGTTGGCTCCATGAGAACGCCGCCCGGGTGGGCGGCGCTGTGTGTGTCAGGTGATCAGGATACGGTCACGGCGTGACTGCGGTGATACCGGCCGTCGTGAGCATGGCCTTGGTCCACTCGCGCTCGCCGCGGCCATCGTAGAGTGGCTGAGGCAGCGTGCCGATCTTGGCGCGGTACCGGACTTGGGCGGGCGAGATCTTGAGGATCGTGCCCAGCTCGAAGATGTTGACGGTTTCCGTCGATGCCAGCCCGGCGAAGCCCGCCGCGCTGACCTTGTCTTTGTTGACTTGGCTCATGAGTTACCTCGCTGGTGATCAGGTGCCACCACCGGTCACGCCCAGCGCCATGAAGGTGGCGTTGGCCATGACGATGGCGTTGCGGCTGACGTCGATGTCGCCACTGGCGTAGCTGCAGCCCGTGTACTTGCGCAGCAGGTCGCCGGTGTCCTTGTCGTACTGCTCGATGTCGAACACCAGACCCTTGAGAGCGGCGGCGCCGTTTTCCGGGATCAGGCCAGCCTGGCGCATGTCGCCCTTGCGCAGCACGACATTGCTCACCGACAGCGTGTAGCGCGCCGCGGTCGGCACGTGCTCGATCGGGTCGATGTCGCCGATTCCGTAGACACCCTCCAGGCCGTAGTCGTCGGACTGGCGGACCGACTGCAGGGCGCCGATCTGCTTGCCGTCCAGCACGATCGCCAGCCGGTTGGCTGTGCGGACGTTCGCATTCACTTTCATGGTCTACCTCGCAATCAATCAGGCGGTCACGGAAGCCGAGAACGGCACCGCGAAGATGGAAACCAGGCAATAGTTCACCGGGATCACCGGGCTGCACTGGAACTCGACGCGAAGAACGTCGCCTTCCAGAGCCACCGCGATGCTCCTGAACGCCGGGTTGGCGTCGTTGCCGGCCAGCACGCCCGGGCCTTGCGGCTCCTGGCGAGCCAGCTCGGTCAGCGTGCCCTGCACGATCGACTTGGCGCGCGACAGCGTCAGGGCGTTGCCCTTCTCGCCGCGCAGCACGTCGAGCGCCAGGCGCACGTTGCGGGCCACGAAGTCGAGCGCTACGCCCGTCGACACTTCGACTCTGTTGTAGTTGTCATTTTGGAACCAGGTCGAGACCGACTTGACCACCTTGAAGCCGGTCGGTGTGTCTTCCACCGCCAGGATGCCGCCGTTGATCAGAGCGTCGGTGTCGGTCGGGTTGCGCAGCTTGCGCTCCAGGCCGCGCACCTTGATGGTCTTGTTGGTCAGCGCCGTGCCCGGGTTGACGCCCGAGAACGCGCCAGCCAGCAAGGCGGCCAGGATGTAGGGCGGATACAGCGTCAGCGCGCCGGCGGCGTTGTAGTCGTAGTAGCCGAGGTGCACCAGGCTGGTCCGGTCGCTGTTGAGCGCCTTGGCCAGCACGATGGCGGCGGCGTCCGTGGTACCCGACGGGGTGCCGCAGATGGCGCGTCGCTCCATGCGGCCGACGGTGCTCATGAACGCCACGTGCGCGTCGGCCATCGCGTGGATGCTGGGGTCGCTGCTGACCGGCACCACCCATTGCACGTCGCTCGACTGCAGCGCCGTGAAGGCGTTCGACCACTCGGTGTTGGTGACGGTACCGTCGACGGCGCCAGCCAGGTAGGTGAACGGCAGCACCGCCGGCAGCGTGCCGACGTTGTTGGGACGCGTGGCGGTGACGAAGCCCTCGCCGACGCCGTTGAGCCAGTCGACGATCGCCTGCAGGTGAGCCGTCGCCGTGTAGGTGGCCGTCTTGACGTCTTGCGCCGTGACGAAGTCCAGGCCTTGCAGCGTGGGCGCGTTGCCGTTGCCATCCAGCACGACAGCTGTGAAGCCGGTGACCACGTTGATGCGGTCGACCACCTGTTGCACGGTGGGGTACGTGGCCAGGTCGACAGTCGCCACCGTGGTACCGGTAGGCGCGGCCAGCGTCAGCGTGGTGCCGTTGACAGTCATCTGCGCCGACGCCGCGGCGCCGGTGTAGCGCACCGTCATCGCGTTGCGGCTGACGTCGTCCTGGCTGTAGTAGTTGTTGCCGACCTGCGTGGTGACCTTGCGGCCAGCCGTGGTCGCAGCCTCGATCTTGACCTTGATCTGGTTATTCCAGAGGCCGTAGTCGGTCGACTGCAGATTGATCACGGTAGCAGCGGCGCCGTCGAGCAGCGCCAGGGCGGCCTGCGTGGCCGGGTTGACGCGCACCGCAATCACGGTGGCAGGGCCGCCGGTCTGTGCGCTGGGGTCGAAGGCCTTTTGCACTGCGGTGAGCAGCTCACCGTCGCGCAGCACCTTGGCGGCTTCGCTCGGCGAACCGAAAGCCAGGGCGGTGTTGGGCTGGCCACCACTGGAGCGGCCGACCAACGCCACGACGTTGCCGACGGACAGATTGCGGTTCGCCAGCGCCGAGTCGTCCACCACCGAAGCTACGGTGGGGCTGACCAGGAGGCGGCCGTTGAAAAATACACTCATGGTCTACCTCTCGGGCGAGTTATCAGGCGGGTTGCGTGGCGAATGCCGTGAGGCGCGCCGCAAAGGCGACCTCGGTGTCCTTGACGCTGCCGGCACGCGTCTCGGCAGCATGGAATCCGCCGAGCAGCTCGACGCGGCGATCGTGTTGGCTGACTCGCGTGCAGAACTCGTTCAGCGTGATCTCGTCCGGCGGCGCCGGTGCTTCGATGGGGTCGGGTTTGGCCATGGTGGCTGTCCTCAGAAGATGGCGTCAGCGGTGAGCGTGACGTCGGTGACGTTGCCGGCGGCGGGCGCCGAGACAAGGATGGGCGTCTTGCAGGTGAACGTCGTCATGACCTGGTAGACCGGCGCCGAGTAGGATTGAAAGTCCTCGGTGTCCTGCTGCGTGAACGACACGTTGAGCAGGCCGTGCTCATCGAACACAGGCAGGTTCGCCACGATGACGCGGCGGATGGCTTTTCGCATGTCCTTGCGGGCATCCGGATTCAGCGACCACCCCATGACGGTCAGCGTGGTCTCGGCCAGCCAACCCTGCGAGTCGGTCGCGGCACCAGTGAACCAGTCGGTTTCGCCTTCGTCGCCGAGCAGGCTTTCGCCGATGTAGCGCTCGGTGGGTGATTCGTTCTGCAGGTGCACGGTGACGACCGGAAACCGGGTGTCGTCGTAGATCGGAGGCGCCGTCAGCACAGGGATGGCACCGTCGACGTGCACCAGGTTGCCGCGCTGCACTTCGACGAGCAGGCCGGCTTCCAGGCGATCGCGCAGCACGGTCAGCGCGTCTTCGCTTTCGTCGGTGTAGGTCGCCGTTGGCGATGCCGAAACAGACGCGCTGGCCGTCCAGGCCACGCCAGACCAGTAGTAGACGCGGTACCAGTAGGTGGCACCGTCGACCAGGCCGGCATCGTCAAGCACCGACTTCGAGACGCCGGCGTGCACCACGGCGGCCAGCGGGTCACTGGGTCCGGCAAACGTGTCGCTGGCAAGGCGCAGGATCCGCCAGGCGATAGCGCCAGCGGGCGGCGTCAGGAAAATCCTGAGCGCAGCACCGGCGGAAATCGGCGTGATGGCGGTAATCGACATGGCTGAATGGTGCGGTCACGACGACGGCGTGACGGCACGATGGACCCATGAGCCAATTCAAGATCAGCGTCGACATGGCCGACGTCGGCGCCCAGGCCGGCGCCATCATCAACGCGGCCGTGCTGCCGCGGCTGAATCAGGCCGTGCGCGCCGTGGTGACGGCCACGCAGGCCAACTGGGCAGAGTCTGTGCACCGCGCCAGGCTGTGGCAGGGCGAGAAGGATGCCTACGCCGCCAGCATCCAGGCGAAGATGACGGGCGACTTCGAGGGCCTGGTCTGGAGCGAGTACAAATACGCCCGCGAGATCGATGACGGCCGACCGGCTCGCGACCTGAAGAAGTATCTCGACACCAGCCAGAAGGTGCGACGCACGAAGGACGGCCGCCGGTTCTTGATCATCCCGTTCCGCCACGGCACGCCAGGCAGCACCGCTCACGCGCCAGCGATGCCGACCGAGGTGTACGACGCCGCCAAGCTGCTGAAGTCCAGCAAGATCGTCGGCCAGGGCCAGCGCGCAGCTGGTGAAGTCACATCTCTGCACCCGGTGTGGGGGACACAGCCGCTGGGCAAGAAAAAGCAGACACCGTTCCTGTTCGATCGCACTACGCGCCAGCACGTCATGGTGCCGCGCAACATCTACCAATGGGGCGAGAGGCTGGCAGGCCTGCCGAAGTCGCTGAGTCGCTACGAAGGCATGGTGAAGACCGGCAGCGCCAAACACACGCAGTACATGACATTCCGCATCATGATGGAAGGTTCGAAGGGCTGGATCATCCCACCGCAGCCTGGCCAGAAGATCGTCGCCGGTGTCGTCGAGCGCATGCAACCGCTGGCCGAGCGGGTGTTCGCTGAGGCGTTGAAGCGAGGCGGGTGAAGGAAAGCCGCCCGAAGGCGGCTTCGTTACTCACCGGCAGGGGCTTGAATTACGCGACGCGGGCAGCAACGAGTGCCCAATACAAGTCTTCCATCGTCCCTACTTCCATCAAGCCTTGATCGGCGCGCAGCTTGAGCTGATCGCAGTAGACGCAAAAGTTTTTCAGGCTAGCCTGCGTACTGAAGTGATGGTGGTAGTTCCCGCAGATGGCGCCACGAGTCACGCAGTCATCGACATAGGTCCGAATGGTCGCCTCCAGATCGGTGCCACCGTTGTGCGTGTCGATATTGCTCGGGACAGTCATCCAACCTGTCGGAGTGGTGCCAAACTGCCCCGTGAGAGAAACACCAGGGCCACACCCGATCCAGCCGTGCGCTACTCGTGGCGTGTAATCGGCCTTCGTGATGCCAGTGCTTCCGTAAGTGCCGCTGCCGGTGCGCAGATTGCCGGCCGCTCGCAGTGCCAGTAAAACAGATTCGGTTTCGAGGCCAAATGCCCCTTGGTTTGGCGCGTAGTGCCGCCATCCGTTGAACCCCCAGCCCTGCATGAGCGCCTGCCCCGTCGAGAACTCCGAAGTAATGGCGCTGCTGTCGGATGCGCTGCCCCTGAACCGATAACCCCAATTTGCCGCCGTGCCCGCGCTGCTGTAGGTGATGACGTTGGTGTTGTTGCAGGAATCAGCCTCGGTGCGATGCGCTGTGAATGTCGTGGTCGTGACGTTGCGCAGCCACAGGGTGTCACCTACGGCCAGCGCCGCGCCAGTGGTCGGCACCGGAAAGTCCGACCCAATCAGCGTGACGGGGAATCCCTGATTGCCAGCAACGCCCGACGTGGTCGTGATGTTGTGCGCTGCTCCCGCCGTGATGACGCCGGTCCCGGTATTCACTGACGAAATGCCGCCGACAACCATGAGCGTGTAGCCGATATTTCCAAGCAGCCGCAGCCCCAGGTTATTTGCGCTCAACGGGTTGGCGTTGCTTTGAAAGCCAATTGTCCAGCCGTATGTGTCCTGCAATTCGCGCAGTTGCGCCACGGTCATAAAGCCCGACGCCGTGTCGCCGACGTGCCGGGTCAGGACATAAGCCGTGCCTTTGAGGCCGAACGCCTGCAAAACCGACAGCGCAGAGTGAGCCACCCCAGCGGCGAGAGTAACGCCAGACTTTCCGATGAAATCAGCGGCCAGTGTCTGCCGTGGCGTGTATTGATCGGCCACCCCATCATCGAGCCGGACATAACCGAACGCTCGGGCGGTCGGCTCACGATATACAGGCCCCAGCACGATCCGGTCAGTTGCGCCAACGACGGCACGCCCGGTGTTTGTGGACAAGCTGGCCGATTCACGCATACGCACATGCGTGAATGGCGTGGTGCCGATGGTGAATGTGCCGTTCGTGCCCCACGCGACTTGCGCCGGGCTGGTCAGGAAGTGCCAGCGCCCATCACACGGGATCGACACCGCGAAGAATGCATTGTTGGCAAACGTCCCGTCGCTGCCGAATTCCATGTAAACCGCAGCCGCCGCCTGCCCGCTGGCTCGCACGCTGGACAGTGCCCAGAAGCCGCACGCCTTCATCGTCGACGACTGCGAGCCCGCATTGGCCGCTGCCGATGCCGTGGTGGCGCCGCTGTTGATTTGTGCCAGCGTGGTGCCGCCGACGATGGGCGACGTATCAAGCGTGTTCGTCCCGCCGCTGTAGCCGCTGCTCCAGTCGGTGATGAGCGTGCCGCGAGACTGCGGCGCCGCAGGATTGTCGTGCAGGCGCACCGCACGAGATGCAACACCGATGACCCCGTCCCCTGACACCGGGGCTTGCCCCCCCATTACCTCTGCCCGGAACACCGTCGGAATCGTGTCACCCGTCATTCCAACCAGCACGCCACCAGAGTAGGTGAACGACTGCGTCAGCCGGATGCCGCGCCCGGCGCGTTCCGCCACCAGCATGTACGGCAGACCGGCAGGATCACGCTGCACGGAGCAGTTGAAGCCGTTTTCGACCCAACTGGTGAGTAGGCCAGCCGACCGGCTGACGGCTGAAACACCGGCAGGGCGGCCGGTCAGGAATTCGGTGGCGGCTTGGCTCAGGCTCATGGTGGCATCCTAGTGGTGATGCCAGTCTGGGGTCACGACGCTATCGGCTCATGACATCCCACTGCCTGGCGACCAGGTTCTTTGGCAGCAGCGCACCCTGGTGCTGGTTGCGGTCCGACGGCATGTTGTCGAACACGAAGTAGGTCGGCCTGCGCTGACCCTCGATCGTGTATTTGGTGCCGGCCGGCGGCTCGCCGGATGCCCACGTCAGGCTGCCGTCTGGTGCCACCGTAGGTATCCCGCCGGGCACCACGGTGTCTCCGGCCGGGTTCAGCCAGAACACCTTGTCGACCGACAGGATAGACTCGTGCAGGCGGTCATTGCGTCCGCGCGTCAGCACACGCGAGAACCGGTCGCTGCCGTTGAACATGGTGATTTTGTCGAAGCGCCCGGCAGCGTAGAGCGGCGAGTCGCTGGGTATCACCAGGATGGCGTCGCCTTGCTCGTACATGCCGAACTGCGCCCACTGCTTCACCACCTTCTGGCTGGCCACGCCCGCCACGCACTCGACGCCGACTGCGTAGATGTGACCCTTGCCCAGGCACAGCGGACAGCCAGGCTTCGCGGCGCCACTGTGAGGCTCGATGCATGGGCACGCCGACGCCGATTGCCAAAGCATGCGCTGGCCGATGCCGGCCAGGAACGTGTTGAACGCTGCCGGGTTGAGCCGCATCACGCACCCCCAATGAAGCCCAGCGTGATGCCGTGGATCGCCGTACGCAGGCCGCCGTTCGAGCCTGGCGGGCCGTTCAGCAGGCGATCGATGACGTCCTGGTACTTGCTGACGTCGGTACTGATCGACTGGCTCAGACCGTCGGCCGAGATGCTGCCGCTGGCCGGCATCATGGCGTCTTCGATGATGCCGACGCTGGCCATCTTCATGACGACATCCACCAGGTCGGGATAGTCCGCGGCGGCGTTGCGCAGGCCCGCCGTGTACCGCACCTGGATCATGTTGGGCACGAAGCGGCCACCACCCAGCGCCGGCATGACGAAGACGGCCAGCGGCGCCGAGAACTGCATGGCGCCAGGCACCAGGCGGATGTGGCCGTACTTGCGGTCCAGCCTCACCCAGTCATTCGGCACGTCGAACACCGACATCGTCGGCATGGGGTAGCGCAGCTTGATCGACTGCACCGAGATCAGCGGCTTCTGGCGCGTCTGGATGAAACCCCAAGACTCGCCGTGAAAGAAGCCGGGGTCATAGTCGTAGGCCGGCTCCATGGCGTAGCGCGTGCCGGCGAGCTCCAGGGCGTCGATCTCGTCCTGCGTCGCCTCCTCGGGCAGTATGACCGTCGGCGCGAAGAAGACGCGCAGCTCGCGCTGGGCCTTCGCTTCTGCCGTCAGCAGCTTGCCGTAAAGGTAGCTGTCGGTCATGGCTGCCGCATCGAAGCCGAGCGACGACGCCAGCAGCACCAAGCGATCGGCTCGCAGGCTGGCGACGGCGGCGGCTTGATCAGGGAAAAGGACGCTGGCAGGCATGGTGTTGTCCTGAAGTTGTTACAGCCACACGCGCGCAGGCGTCGCAGGCCGTGCACGAGACCTGGCGACGATCAGGCAGCCGCTTTGGCCTTGGCAATCTCGGCGTTCAGGCGCGCCGCTTTCCACGCCGCCTTGGGTTCGACACCCAGCGCGGTGAGCTCGGCGCGCAGGGCCGCCAGGTCGCCGGCGGGTGCCTCGGGGTCGACGCCGTACTCGGTGTAGCCCGGGATGGTCAGCAGCAACTCGGCCTCGTCGTCGGGGATGTCGTTGACGGACACCAGGGCGCCGGGTTCTCCTTCGAATTCGTGGCCGTTGATCGGGCTGGTTGCGGTGAGGATGGTGCAGGTGATGCGCATGATGGCCTCAATTGTTGCAAAGGCCGAGTACGTCGGCCGTGAAAAGCTCGGTGTTTCCGTTTCCGAGCACGGGGTCGCCGGTGTAGGCGTGGCAAGCAAATTCGCGGTGATATGCCTTCTCGACAAGTCTGGCTTCACGACCGCTGGCGAATGGAAAAGTCTTGATGACGTCGATAGCTACGACGTTCTGCAAGCCCATGCCGGTGATGCGCGACTTGGGCGATCGGTTGGTGATGCCGATCTTGTAGAGCACCAGGTTGGTAGCGGTGCGGATGCGCAGGTAGTAGAGGGTGGCTGGCTTGTCGACCCTGAACCCGCAAGTGGCGTGAGTCATGTGGGCGCAGCATTCATGAATATAACCACCTGATAAAGCCAGACGATAAGCGACGTCAGCAGCAGCCCTGAACTCACTGACACAAGAGTGCTTCTGCGCCTCAGAAACGACATCATCTTTTGACCACTGGCGCGGCGCATGCATATGCGAACAGAATTGATTCAGAAGGTTGTTTTTACGGCAGAACTCATAAGCGGAATACGCGTACTTAAAAAACTCAGTTCGCGTCGAAAACTTGAGTGATTTTATTCTTGCTTCAATCAAATTCATTTGGCCCAGCATGTGCGCGCATGCTGCATCCAATATTCCATGTCTACGAAGAAAATCGTAGGCGCCAGCCTCACATTTCGCAAACTCGTGTCGCTTACCGAACTTTGCCGCAGACGCAGACGCACTTTCAATAGTCCATACGCCAGCTCTGTCAAAGTCGGTAGGATTCATATGAGAGCAATGATCATCAAGTAACCCAGCCCGACGCAGGAAGGTATATGCGTTGTTCGAATTTCTCTGGAATTCAAAACGAGTCGAGAATTTCGCGGCCTCAGCGGCGGCATCTTCGATCGTCCAGAGTCTGTACTTGCGTTTCTCTTTCATGGCATCATGATTTGCAGGTACTCATGATAAACGAAAACGGAGCCCGTAGGCCCCGTTTTGTCTAGATGAGAATAATTCTCATTCAGACGAATGGCTTCCAGGCGGCTCCCGTCGGGGTAATGTTATCGAAGACGCAATGGTGCGCCCGCTTGGTTACGCGGAGATAACCGCAGATCATCTGAAGCCACGGGATGATCGGAGAGTTCACGGCGGCCATCGGGATCTTCATCATCGGCAGGTACTGCTTCCAGTCGATGCTGGAGTCACCGGGGGTCAGGTTCAGCGCGTAGGCGCGAGTCGTACCCGGGATCACGCGGTTCTTGTCGATGAACGCCGTGGTGGCACCAGCCTTGGCGACGCGCGTCATTTCACGCAGGTCGGTCAGGGCGTTGGTGCCGTTCTTGCGCGAGCGGTAGATCACGTAGCCGGTCTCGCCTTGGCCAGCCGACTGCGTGATGGTCACGGTCACCTGCTGGCCAGCCGTCACAGCCACCACAGCCGACACCAGGGCGGCGGTTTCGCCGTTCTGGTTGAGGCCGGTCACGGCGTAGTAGTAGTTGCCGGCGTGGCCTGCAGCGAAGGCGCTGTCGGCACCACCGGCACCAGCGACGGCCGTGAAGCTCGCCGGCTTGAACGGCAGGTTGGCGGTAGCCACCGCGGCGTGCACACCACCACGCACCTCGAAGGGCTTCTTCATCCGCTCGTCGCGGATGAAGACGTCATTGCGGGTGGCGATGGCGCCATACGTGGTCTGGATGGCACGCACATTGGTACCCAGCGAGATGCTGTTCGGCGTGTTGTCCAGGGCGACGCGGAAGGCCGGGTCCAGGCTGATGTTCAGGTCGGTCTGGACGGCTGGCGGCAGATACAGGTCGGTCAGCGTACCGAACGAACCGTAACCGAACACCAGCTCGGCGGCGCGAGCGATCGGGTCGATCGAGTTGAGCGGCGCACCGGCCATGTCGATGATGTTCGAGCCACTGTTGTAGCCGGCGATCTGGGCATAGATGCCGTCGAACGACTTCGGTGTCACGGCTGAATCGCCTTCGAACAGGCTGAATTCGATGTCGGTCAGCAGCTGCTTGGTGCCGTTGACGGTCTCGACGCTCACCGCATCCACGATGTTGTTCTGCGACTGCAGCACGATCGGGATCTTGCGGTACGTGGTCATGTACTTGACCTGCGCGGTACGACGCGTGTAGCTGCCGTTCGTCTCGCTGGCCGCGCCGTCCTGGTCATTGAACGTGCCACCCAGGAATCCGCCGATGGAATCCTGTTCGGTCCATTCGTCGACGACCGCGGTCGCCTTCGGCTTGGCCAGGGCATTGAACAGAGCGAAGTGCTTGTTCTCCTGCACGGTGGCCTTGAGGGTGGTGTCCAGCGACTGGATGCGGAAGGCAGAGCCACCCGTCAGGCCGTTGGTGTCGCTGCCGTAGCCGGCGGTCAACGCCTTCTGCAGTGCAACAAGTTCTTCGGAACCCATTTCGCCGGCGACGGACAAACCGCTGGTGCCGGGGGCGGACATGAGATCTTCGAGTGCCATGGGGCCTCCAGTAGTTCAGTTCAGACGCGAGAGAATGTCGGCCGGGACGGCCGCGCCCTGGTTCAGGTAGCCTTCGACGCGGGCGACATCGATGCCAGTCAGGCGACCAGCAGTCTGTGCGGACAGCGCTTTCGCCATGATTTCTTGTCCGGACATTTGAGATCCGGCAGGTTGAGATTTGGTGAGGTCGGTGCCTGGCTCGTGCACCACGATGGCCGACTTGCGGCCGCGGCCGGCGGTGGCCAGCTTGGCAACCGTTTCCTGCAGCGACTTGATGACGGCGCCCTGGCTCTTGACCACGCCCAGCGTCTCGGTCAGCGCCTTGGCCAGCTTGTCTTCGCTGGCGGTGAGCTTGCCACCCAGCTGCTCGACCTGGCTCATCAGCGACTTGACGAGCTCGGTGCCGTCGATGGCTTCGACTTGCTTGCCGTCGATCTCGACGGTCATCGACTTGCCCATCATGGGTGCGTCGTCGGCGTCTCCGTCCGGCTTGCCGCCCTTGTCGTCGGCGTCTCCGTCACCGGCAGCTGCCATGACCTTGTTGTCGGTGGCTGCCGTATCGACGGTGCCTTCCTTGTCGAGATCCTCGTCTTCGTCGCCAGGCGGCAGGTCGTCGGCGGCGGGCAGGGCTTTCGCCATGCTTTCCACCTCGGTGTTCAGCTCGGCCAACAGGGCCTCGAAATTTCCGCTCATGCGTTTCTCCGTTTGGAGGTCAGTCCGTGTT
>ERZ724527.1046-NODE-1046-length-13022-cov-6.492558_pt1 | contig 13022 bp, 10 predicted proteins | sample MGYA00376060_ERZ724527 | MGnify/ENA primary metagenome ERZ724527 (study PRJEB28724, sample SAMN07190886) | activated sludge metagenome | isolation source: activated sludge of sewage treatment plant in Hong Hong | place: USA: Christiansburg, Virginia | collected...
ACAAGAACCTCTACGATCTGCCGCCGGAAGAAGATGCAAAGATCCCGACCGTCTGTGCATCGCTGGAAGAAGCCCTGGCTGCTCTGGACAAGGACCGCGAGTTCCTGACTCGTGGTGGCGTCTTCTCCAATGACTGGATCGATGCCTTCATCGCCCTGAAGATGGACGAAGTGAACAAGGTTCGCATGACCACGCACCCGGTTGAGTTTGATCTTTACTACAGCTGCTAATCACGACTGTGTTTCAGAAAGGGCGGGGGTTTTTCCCCGCCCTTTTTTTGTCCACCGCAGCGCCCACCGTGCGTTACACTGAAATGCTTACTCTGGATTGATGACGATGACACGTTTGACGATTGCCTTGTTGCTTGCCTCACTGTCTTTGCCGGTAACGGCCCAAACCATTTATAAATGTATGGATGCCGGTGGTGGTACGTTGATTTCCAATACCAGGGTCGACAAGAATTGCAAGGCAGTGGCGGGCAGCCCGGAGTCGTCGATGCCGGCTCCCAAGTCGAGAACGGTAGCCTCTGGCGCTTCGGCTAATCCCACGCCAGCCAACTTTCCACGGGTCCAGGAAGATACTCAGAAGGCACGCGACGGTGATCGGCGGCATATTCTTGAGCAGGAAATGTCAGGTGAGCAGCGTAATCTGGAGCAGGCCAAGAAGGACTTGGCTGAGCAGGAGGCGATTCGCGGTGCTCCGAATGATCGTGTTGTGCCTTATCGCGAGCGCGTTGGTCAGCACGAGCGCAATATTCAGGCGATCCAGAAAGAACTGAACAACCTGCGCTGATTACGCGGCGGCGGGTTTGACCTTGTACCAGGCGGCGTAAAGCGCCGGCAGGAAGAGCAGGGTGAGTCCGGTGGCGACGATCAGGCCGCCCATGATGGCAACTGCCATCGGCCCGAAAAAATCATTGCGCGATAGTGGAATCATCGCCAGTACGGCCGCCGCTGCAGTCAGTACGATGGGCCGGAAGCGGCGCACTGTTGATTCAACAATCGCTTCCCGGCGCGGTTTTCCGGCGGCCATATCCTGCTCTATCTGATCGACCAGAATGATGGAATTGCGCATGATCATACCGAACAGGGCGATGGTGCCGAGTAGTGCCATGAAGCCGAACGGCTGGCGGAAGACCAGCAGAAAAAGCGCAATGCCGATGATGCCGAGCGGCGCGGTGAGGAGCACCATGATCACCCGCGAGATACTCTGTAACTGAATCATCAGGATGGTGATGACGGCGAGAATGAACAGCGGGATGCCCGCCATGACCGAGTTGGAGCCTTTGGCCGACTCTTCGACCGAGCCGCCGGTGACGATGCGGTAACCTTCCGGTGCTGTCGCCTGAATGCGGGCGATCTCAGGTTCGAGACGGGAGACCAGTGTCGCCGGCTGTACCTTGCCGTACAAATTGCCGCGTACCGTGATGGTTGGCAGGCGGTCACGGCGCCAGATGAGGCCGGGTTCAAAACTGTAATTGATGCGGCCGATCTGGCTGAGCGACACGCTACGCCCACTGCGCGTCGGTACCGCCAGGTCGGGCAGGGCGGCGAGGTGGCTGCGCTCGAAGTGATCGCCGCGCAGTACGACATCGATGGTCTTTTCACCTTCACGATAGCTGGTAACGCTCAGGCCGTTGAGCGACATGTTGAGCAAGGTGGCGAGATCCTGCCCGGAGACGCCGAGCAGGCGGGCTTTGTCCTGGTCGATCTCGATTTCGGCGACTTTGGAGAGCTCGCTCCAATCGAAATTGACGTTGGAGATTTCGCTGCTGCCGCGCATGGCGTCGGCGACCTCGGTGGCAAGGCGGCGTAGCGTCGCCATGTCTTCACCGGAAACCCGGTATTGGAGCGGGTAGCCCACGGGTGGGCCGTTTTCGATACGGGCAATATTGGCGCGGACACCGAGCGGCTCATTTTCATAGTGTTTTATCAGTCGACCGCGCAAGGCTTCGCGCGCCTCAACATTACGTGTCAGGATGACAAACTGGCTGACGTTGCTGGCGCCCAGTTGCTGGTCCAGGCCCAGGTAATAGCGCGGGGAGCCAGAGCCGACGTAAGTGATGTAATGCTCATGCTGGTCAAATTCGGCCTGATCCTTGTCCAGCCAGTCTTCAAGTTTTTTTGCTTCGGCATCGGTGGCCGGAATTGAAGCGCCTTCGGGCAGGCGCAGTTCGACATTCAGTTCAAGTCGGGTGGAGTTGGGGAAGAATTGCTTCTGTACCTTGCCCATACCAACAATGGCCAGGGCAAAAAAGATCAGCGTGCTGCCGATGACCAGCCAGCGATGCGCTACGCACCAACTGACAAGGCGCCGGAAGTGGGTATAGAAGGGCGTGCCGTAGACGTCGTGCGCTTCGCTGTGACTGATGCCGCCCAGACCAAAACGTTCGAGGCGCCTGGCCAGCGCCGGGAGTCGGCGTTCGATGAAGCCCGGCTGGTGTGGGGCGCGCGGGTTGGGCAACAGCTTGTAGCCGAGCCAGGGAATGGCGACGACAGCAGCGAGCCAGGAGATCAGCAGGGCGGCAGCATTGATCTGGAAAAAGGCAAAGGCGTATTCGCCGGTGGCGGATTTGGCCATGGCGATCGGCAAAAAGCCGGCCACCGTGACCAATGTCCCGGAAAGCATGGGTCCGGCGGTGCTGGTGTAAGCAAAGGAGGCGGCGCGGGTACGTTCCCAGCCTTGCTCCATTTTCACCCACATCATTTCGACGGCAATGATCGCATCGTCGACCAGGAGGCCAAGGGCGAGCACCAGCGCGCCGAGGGAAACCTTGTGCAGGCCGACATTGAACAGGTTCATGGCGAGGAAGGTGGCGGCCAGTACGAGCGGAATCGAGATGGCGACGACCATGCCGGTGCGGATGCCAAGGCTGATGAAAGTGACGAGCAGGACGACGATCACGGCTTCGGCCAGTGACTGGACGAAGGTGGTGATCGAGCGTTTGACGGCATCGGGCTGGCTGGCCGCTTCGCCGATTTCGACGCCGAGCGGCAGTTTGGTGCGTAGCTTGCTCAGGTGTTCATCCAGTTCCTTGCCGAGCAGGATAATGTCGCCACCCTTGACCATCGAGACGCCAATCGCCAGCGCGCGTTTGCCGCCGTAGCGCACCTGGGTGGCGGGCGGATCAATGGTGCCGCGTTCGACGGTGGCGATGTCGCCAAGGCGAAAACTGCGGCCGTTGGCGCGGATCAGCGTGTCCGAAACGGCTTGCACCGTACTGTAGGCGCCGCCTGGGCGTATCTGTATGCGTTCGCTGCTGGTTTCAAAGAAGCCGGCGCCGGACACCGAGTTCTGCTGGCTCAAGGCCTGGAGAATGACCGATTGCTCAAGACCCAGCGTCGCCAGTTTGGCGTTGGACAGTTCAACGTAGATCTTTTCATCCTGAATGCCGAAGATCTCGACTTTGCCGACATTGGGGACGCGCAGCAGCTCGTCGCGAATGCGCTCGGCGATATCCTTGAGTTGCGGGTAGTCGAGGCCAGTTGCGGTCAACGCGTAAATGTTGCCGAAAACATCGCCATATTCATCATTGAAAAACGGGCCCTGGACACCAGCGGGCAGGGTGTGGCGGATGTCGCCGATTTTCTTGCGCACTTGGTAGAACACTTCGGGCACCATGCTCGGCGGCGTGTTGTCCTTGGCCGAAAACAGCACCGTCGACTCGCCGGGCCGTGAAAAGCTGGAAACGCGGTCGATGTAAGGTGTTTCCTGAAGCTTTTTCTCGATCTTGTCGGTCAGTTGCTGTTCAACCTGACGTGCCGTGGCGCCGGGCCAGAAGCTGCGAATGACCATCAGCTTGAAAGTAAATGGCGGATCTTCCGCCTGACTTAGCCGCCCGTAGGCCAGCACACCCATGAGGGCGATGGCAAAGAGGAAATAGCCGACCAGCGTGCGGTGGTGCAGCGTCCAGTCCGAGAGATTGAAGCGTTGGCTCACGGTTTAACGTTGCTGCTCAGGAGGGGCTGCGGTTTTTTCGGTGACTACCATGCCTGGGGTCAGGCGATTCAGGCCGCTGATAATGACGTGTTCGCCCTCCTTGATCCCATTGTCGATGGCCACACCATCTTCGCGGAACTGAGCGACCTGTACCTTGCGCGGCACCGCCTTGGCATCCTCGACAACCCAGACCTGCGGTCCCTGGCCGCGGTCGACTACCGCATTCAGCGGGACGATCAACGGCGTCGCCAGCGGATCACCAATCAGAACCCGCGCCGTCATGCCGAGTTGTACGTAAGGGGGCGGGTCGATCAATTGGACCCGGACCAAAAAGGAGCGGGTGGTGGCATCGGCAGCCGGGGATATTTCGCGGATGCGTCCCTGGATAATAATTTTCGGCTCTGCCCACAGGTTGACCGCAACATTGCTGCCTGACTTCAGGGTGGCCAGCTTGCCTTCCGGTATGGCAATCGCGACTTCCTTTTCTTCCGGGTGCGCCAGACGCATGACGGCTTGCCCGGCGCTGACCACCTGACCCGCATCGGCGAGAACGGCCGTGACGATGGCTGATTTGTCGCTGACCAGGGTGCCGTAAGCCGCCTGGTTGCCACTGATTCTGGTTTGCGCCTGCGCTTGTGCAAGGCGGGCCCGGGCGCTGTTGTAGGCGTTGTCCTTGGCTTCAAAAGCGGTTGTGCTGACAAACTTCTGTTTTGCCAGCCCGGCGTAGCGTTCGCGTTCAGCGCGCGCCGTGGCAAAGTCACTTTCGGCTGCCGCCAACTGGGCGCGGGCTGAACTGGCGCTGAGTTCGAGATCGGCTGGGTCGAGGCGGGCCAAGGCTTGTCCGGCCTTGACCTCGGCGCCTGCGTCAACGAGGCGGCTGGCAATCTTGCCGCCGACCCGGAAGGCCACATCAAATTCATGGCGCGCGCGTATCTCGCCGGTATAGCTGCTGCCGGCAGCGCCGGCCCGACTGACGGCTTGTGCCAGCACGGTCGGCGGCGCAGCGCTCGGTGCTTCGGCGGGGCTGCAGGCAGCCAGCAGGGCGGCGGCAATCGGGGCGAGCAGCAGAGCTTTCGATAAAAAGAGGTACATGAGGGCCAGTGGGTAAGGTCACGCGGACCGGTGACCAATGATAATGAACGACGGGTCAGTAACGCAAGATGTAATTCAGTCGGCGCCTTGAATCGTTACAATGGCAAACATGAATGCTTCCTACTCTTCCTTTGCCGGGCTGGATCTGCTGGCTTCCGCTGTTTTGCTCATTGATGACGGTTTGCTGGTCCGCTACATCAATCCGGCCGGGGAAAACCTGCTGGCAGTCAGTTCGCGTGCCGTTGCCGGCAAGCCACTGGCCGCCGTGTGTAAGCCTTCGCTAACGCTGCAGTCAGCACTGGATAACGGGTTGGCCAATAACTGGGGTTATACCGGGCAGAACATTGAAGTGCAGCGCACTGATGGCGACAAGTTGAATCTCAACTGCACGGTTACGCCACTACGCCCGGAAATCGCCAACGGTGTCCGTCTGTTGCTCGAGTTGCAACCGATCCAGCATCACCTCGCCGCCACCCGCGAAGAACGCCTGATTGAGCAGCAACAGGCCAGCCGCGAACTGATCCGCAATCTGGCGCATGAAATCAAGAACCCGCTGGGCGGTATTCGTGGGGCAGCGCAGTTGCTTGAGCACGAGCTGAACAATCCCTCGCTCAAGGAATACACCCAGGTCATCATCAAGGAAGCCGATCGTCTGCAGGATCTGATGCAGCGCCTGCTGACCCCGCATCGGGCGATGTTGCCGGCGACGGTCAATATTCACGAAATTCTCGAACGCGTGCGCAGCCTGATGACTGCCGAATTTCCCGGTTCGTTGGAGGTACGCCGCGATTACGACACCAGCCTGCCGGAACTGGTCGGTGATCGCGAACAATTGATTCAGGCCGTGCTCAACATCACGCGCAATGCGGCGCAGGCGATGAATGGCGAGGGCGAAATAGTTTTGCGTACCCGGGCTTTGCGTCAAGTGACACTGGCCAAGAAACGCTATCGTCTGGCACTGGAAATCAAGGTAATCGACAATGGTCCGGGCATCCCGGAGCTCATTCGTGAGCGCATGTTCTATCCACTGGTCTCCGGTCGCGAGGGTGGCAGTGGCTTGGGACTGACCATTGCCCAGAATTTTGTGCAGCACCATCACGGCACCATCGATTGCAGCAGTCGGCCCGGCGAAACGATATTCACGCTACGCCTGCCCGTAGAACAGGCCTGACTCTTGCTTTTGTATTGCTCATTGCAACGACCTGATGAGTAAAAATAATATGAAACCGGTCTGGATCGTCGACGACGATCGCTCCATCCGCTGGGTGCTGGAAAAAACCCTGTCTCGCGAAGGTATACCCTTCAAGAGTTTTGCTTCGGCTACCGAGGCGATTTCGCAACTGGAACAAGGTGTCGAGCCGCCGCAGGTGCTGCTTTCAGACATCCGCATGCCCGGCCAGTCTGGTCTGGAGCTGCTGCAGGAAGTCAAAACGCGCTTCCCGACGGTGCCAGTGATCATCATGACCGCCTATTCCGATCTTGAAAGCGCGGTCGCTGCCTTTCAGGGCGGCGCCTTTGAATACCTGCCCAAACCCTTCGACGTCGATCAGGCAGTTGAGCTGATCCAGCGAGCGATTGATGAATCGATGCACCAAAGTGGTGCGCGCGAGGAAGAGGGGCTGGTGCCTGAGATCCTCGGGCAGGCGCCGGCGATGCAGGAAGTCTTTCGGGCGATTGGTCGTTTGGCGCTGTCGCACGCCACCGTACTGATTACCGGCGAGTCCGGCTCGGGCAAGGAGTTGGTGGCGCGGGCTCTGCATCGTCACAGCATGCGTGCCGACAAACCTTTCGTGGCGATCAATACGGCGGCGATTCCCAAGGATTTGCTCGAATCGGAACTCTTCGGTCATGAGCGTGGTGCCTTTACCGGCGCCCAGGCTCAGCGTCGCGGGCGTTTCGAACAAGCTGAAAGCGGTACGCTCTTTCTCGACGAAATCGGCGATATGCCGTCTGAACTACAAACCAGGCTGCTACGGGTATTGTCCGATGGGCATTTTTACCGGGTTGGCGGTCATTCACCGATCAAGGCCAATGTGCGCGTCATTGCTGCCACGCATCAAAACCTTGAAACGCGGGTCAAGGAAGGGCTGTTCCGTGAGGATCTCTTTCATCGTCTGAATGTCATTCGTGTCCGTTTGCCTTCGCTGCGCGAACGGCGCGAAGATATTCCCTTGCTCACCCGTCACTTTATGCAAAAAAGTGCCCGTGAACTGGGCGTCGAAGCCAAGCGCCTTTCCGAGCCCGCACTTAAATACCTGAGTGGTCTTGATTTTCAGGGCAATGTCCGCCAGTTGGAAAATCTTTGCCACTGGCTGACGGTCATGGCACCCGGTCAGCAGATAGAAATCGGCGATTTGCCCAGTGAGTTGCGCGAATCGGTGCCCATGGCGCTGTCCAGTGACTGGGAGTCGGCACTTGAGGGCGAAGTTGACCGCCTGCTGGCGCGCGGAATACCCGATGTCCATGGTGTTCTGGTCCAGACTTTCGAGCGCATCCTGATTTCCCGTGCCCTGGCTCATACCGGCGGGCGTCGTATCGAAGCGGCGCAAACACTGGGGATAGGGCGCAATACGATCACCCGAAAAATTGCTGAACTGGGGATCGATGGCGGCAAGGAAGCGGCGGCTGAATAAGCTGAGATGAAAGCCGGGGGATGCCTCCCCGGTGCCGGGAAACGGTGCTATTGTTGTTCATCATGAAAACTGCACGTGCCTGGATGATGCCATGAACGAAACCCTGCCCCGTGAGCAATTTGCGCCGGCTGAAATAGTGTTTGGTATCGGTGAACCTGGCGATTCGGCTTATGTCATCGAATCCGGCTGCGTCGAGATTCTGGCGGGCGCTTCACAAGGAAGCATTGCGGTACTTGGCGCCGGCGAGTTGTTTGGCGAAGTCGCGCTGCTTGATCAGCAACCGCGCACCGCAACGGTGCGCACGCTGGAAGCGACGACGCTGGTGCGTATTGAACGTGGTCACGTCAATGAATTGCTCAAGCGCAGCGATCCGGTGATCCGTCATTTAATGACCCTTTTGCTTGAGCGTTTCCGCAGCACGCATCCCGGACACGTCATGGTATCCGATGCGCCGCACGCCCTCAGGGATCAGGAGGTTGCGTTGCGCACGCTGACTTTGACGCGTGATCTCTCGTTTGCGCTGGAAAATGGGCAGCTCGAACTCTTTTATCAGCCCCTCGTGGGGTTTGCCGAGCGCAATCTGGTGGGTTTTGAAGCGCTGGTGCGTTGGCGCCACCCGATGCTGGGCATGATCATGCCAATGGAGTTTATTGGCCTGGCTGAAAAGACCGGGCTGATCCATCGCCTGGGTTACTGGGTACTTGAGCACGCGATTGATGCCTGGGCCGAGTTACGCCTGCTGTGCCAGCCGAGCGGCGGACTTCCACCGTTTGTCAGTGTCAATCTGTCAGCTGCTGAACTGGGTGACCCGCATATTGTCGAGACCATCCGTTCGGCTCTTGAGCGAAAAGGCATGCTGCCGCAGGAGCTGAAAATCGAGTTGACGGAAACCGTGGTGATCGAAGATCGCGCGACCGTCGGCGATGTGCTTGAAAAACTATCGGCGCTGGGTATCGCCATTGCACTTGATGATTTCGGTACGGGTTACGCCGGTCTTGATTACCTCAAGACCTTGCCGATTTCATGCCTGAAAATTGACAAGACTTTTGTTCAGGACATGGCTAGCTCCTTGCGCTGCCACGAAATCGTGCAAAGTGCGATCAATCTGGCCTGGTCGATTGGCTTGTCGACCATAGCCGAGGGCATCGAAGATGAAGACACGGTGCGGCGGCTGAATGATCTCGGCTGCAATATTGCGCAAGGCTACTACTTTGCGCGACCGATGCCGGCCAGTGCGGTGGCGGCGTGGCTCAAGCAGGTTCAGGCTGAAGGTCGCTTGCGCACCTGAGTCTTGCTGGCCAGCGGCCATGTAGAATTGGGCCATGACCCTGATTGATCCCGTTCTCCTCAAAGCCCACCTCGGCGTGATGTCCGGGCGTTTCGACGTTGATGCGCTGGCGCTCTGTGATTCGACCAGTAGCGAACTGATGCGTCGGGCCGAGCGCGGGGCGCCCGCTGGTAGCGTCATCGTTGCTGACGAGCAAAGCGCCGGGCGCGGTCGACGCGGCAGGCAATGGCTTTCGGCGCCCGCAGCGAGTCTGACTTTTTCTCTGTTGTGGCGCTTTTCTGGCCCGGCAACCATGCTCTCCGGTCTGTCGCTGGCGGTTGGTGTCGGGTTGGCACGTGGTCTGGAAAGGCTCGGGGCGCAAGGGGTTTGCCTGAAATGGCCAAACGACGTCTTGGTCCTGCGTGGCCACGAGTACGCCAAACTGGCCGGTATTCTCGTTGAGCTTTCATCGGATCGCAAGGGAACGCAGGCGGTGATCGGCATAGGCGTCAATCTGCAAGCGCCGGCCGGGGATTTGCCGCAGCCGGCAGTTGGTCTGAATGAGACACTGCTCGCCTTGCCCGACCGCCATGTGCTTTTGGCAGCCATCCTTCTTGCTCTGGCCGATGTCTTTGAAACTTTTGCGGTCGACGGCTTTTTGGGCCTGAAAAATGACTGGCAGGCCCGTCACGCCTGGCAGGATCAGCCCGTACAACTATTGGCGGACGAGGCGATGCCGCTGCTGGGGCGTTGTCTGGGGGTGGATAACGATGGCGCGCTGCTACTCGAAACCGAAAACGGCATCCAGCGTATTCTCTCGGGCGACGTCAGCCTGCGCCCCGCAGGAAGTGCCCTTGGGGTGCAGCGCTTATGATCGTTTGCATCGATAGCGGCAATACGCGTATCAAATGGGGGGTTCGCGATGCCAATGCTTGGTTGGCGCAAGGCGCCCTAACCCATGCCGAGGTTGCTGGCCTTGGATCATTGCTCAGTGCGTGGGCGCCGACCAGCGTCTGGCTATCCAATGTCGCGGGTCCGCATGCCTTGGTGGGTATTCAGCAAGCGCTGATGCCTTGGCAAGCGCTGATCAGAGAAGTGAAAGCCTCTGCCAGCGGGCAAGGGGTGCACAACGGCTATGAAAATCCGAGCCAATTGGGTGTCGACCGCTGGTGTGCGCTGATCGGTGCACGCAGTATCAGCAACGCGGCGTGTCTTGTGGTCATGGCCGGGACAGCCACCACCATCGATACGCTGGATGCCGGTGGCCGGTTTCGTGGTGGCTTGATCCTGCCCGGTCTGGACCTGATGCGCCGGGCGCTGGCTCGTGACACGGCGGCCTTGCCGCTGGCCAGCGGAGATCATGAAGCCTACCCGCGCAACACTGACGACGCCATCATCAGCGGTTGTCTGGAAGCTCAGCTTGGCGCCATCGAGCGCGCTTTCATGCGGATTGCCGGAGCGCCGGATTCCCTCTGCCTGCTGTCCGGCGGTGCTGCACAAATGCTGGCGCCGCAGTTGAACATTCCGCACCGGCTGATTGATAACTTGGTCCTTGAGGGGTTGGCCCGCCAAGCTGTGCCTCAAGACGGTTGAATATTGCGTCGCCAGCGGTCACAATCACCAACAATCCGTCCGCTTCCGGGAGAAACCATGTTCGATCCGGTTATTAACAGCTTGCCGGCCTTTGCCAGCTATTTCATTACCGCCATTGTGCTGCTCGGCGTTTTTGCCGTGCTTTACGATCTGATCACGCCCTACAACGAATTGGCGCTGATTCGTGACGGCAACACGGCCGCCGCCGTCACGCTGGGTGGTGCCGTGCTTGGGTTCGCGCTACCCATCGCGGTCTCGGTCGCGGTCAGCCATAATCTTTACGCGATGATTGGCTGGGCGGTGGTTGCCGGCATCGTTCAGCTACTGGTTTACGTCGCGGCGCGCCTCGCACTACCGCGTATCAACGAAGCCATCCCGCAGGACAAGCTGGCCTCCGGGATTTTTCTCGCATCGCTCTCGCTCGGTGTTGGCATTCTCAACGCCGGTTGCATCATTTGATTTCCAGGAGATAGCCATGGCCCTGATGGACTTTATCAAGAAGCAATTTATCGACATCCTGCAGTGGACTGAGGAGGCGGACGGTACGCTGGCCTGGCGCTTCCCGATGCAGGAAATGGAAATCCAGAACGGCGCCAGCCTGACGGTGCGCGATTCGCAACTGGCGCTTTTCGTCAATGAAGGCACGGTGGCCGATGTTTTTGCGCCGGGCATGTACAAGCTGACGACGCAAACCCTGCCGGTGCTGACCTATCTGAAAAATTGGGACAAACTATTTGAGTCCCCGTTCAAGTCAGACCTCTATTTTTTCTCGACACGCAGCCAGCTTGACCAGAAATGGGGGACGCCCAATCCGATCACCATTCGCGACAAGGAATTCGGCATCGTTCGCCTGCGTGCTTTCGGTATTTATTCTTACCACCTGAGTGACGCCAAAACCTTCTACCAGAAGATTTCCGGCACCCGTGGCGAATACACGCGTGAAGAGCTTGAAGGCCAGTTGCGCAATACGATGATCGCCGGCATGACTGATCTCTTCGGTGAATCCGGCGTTGCCTTCATCGACATGGCATCGAATCAGGATGAATTCGGCAAGGCCATGCACGCCAAGATGCTGCCCGTGTTTGCCGATTTTGGCCTGACGCTCGATTCGCTGGTGGTACAGAACGTCTCGCTGCCGGAAGAGTTGCAGAAGATCCTCGACCAGAAAATCGGCATGAACATGATCGGCGATATGGGGCGTTTCACCCAGTATCAGGTCGCCAACAGTATTCCACTGGCCGCGCAAAATGAAGGCGGAATGGCCGGCATGGGCGTCGGCCTTGGTGCCGGGGTCGGCTTTGGTCAGGTCATGGGGCAATCGATGGCGCAGGCCATGCAGCCCGCTGCAGCCCCTGCCGCGGCAGCCGTCGCCGCTATTTCAGCGGACGACGTTGTGGCGACGCTGGAGAAGCTGCATGGCCTGGTCGAAAAAGGCATTCTGTCCAAAGAAGAGTTCGAGGCCAAGAAAGTCGAGTTGCTGAAAAAGCTGACCTGACCGACGCAGCGGCCCATGGCCCAGACCGCTTCCTGCCCCTCCTGCGGCGCGCCGGTTGTTTTCCAATCGGCGGCGTCGATCTTTGCCGTCTGCGAATATTGCCAGAGCACGCTGGTTCGCCACGATCAGGCGCTCGAAGACATCGGCAAAATGGCGGCGCTGGTCGAAGATCGCTCGCCATTGCAACTGGGGGCGGAAGGCAGCTATAAGGGCGTGCATTTTGCGCTGATCGGGCGCATCCAGATCAAGTACAGCCAGGGTATCTGGAACGAGTGGTACCTGATGTTCGACGACATGCGAACTGGTTGGCTTTCCGAAGCCGGCGGTGAGTATGTGGTTTCCTTCATCGAGCATGTGCAGGAAGTCTTGCCCAAGTTTGAAGAGCTTCAGGTCGGCCAGCGTTTTGTCATGGCCAGCCGGCCGTGGACTGTCACCAATATCGAGAGTGCCGAGTGCATTGCCGGTCAGGGCGAACTGCCGTTCAAGGTCGGTGCCGGTTACCCGTTGCCGGCAGTTGACTTGCGCAGTGGCGCGACAAGCGGGCCGGGCTTTGCCACGCTGGATTACTCGGAAACGCCGCCGCTGCTCTTTATCGGCGAGCCGGTAGGGTTCGCTGCGCTGCAGATGAGCAATCTGCGCGAAGGCATGCCGCTCCCGATGCATACCGTGCAGGCCCAGGTTTTCCGTTGTCCGAGTTGTGGCTCACCGATGTCGGCACGCGCGAAAGATATTCTGGCCGTTGGTTGTGCTTCCTGTGGCGCGGTCGTCGATACGACCAACGAGAGCTACAAGATTTTGTCCAAGGCGCTGGGCAATCGCGACGAGAAATACGTCCCGCGTATCCCGCTCGGCAGCAAGGGTGCGCTGGACGGCAAGGCCGTTGAAGCGATCGGTTTTCTGGTCAAACAGACGACAATCGATGGCATTTCCTACGACTGGCGCGAATATCTGCTGGCTGGCGAAAATGGCACTTATCGCTGGTTGACCGAGTACAACGGTCACT
>ERZ724527.1047-NODE-1047-length-13008-cov-8.230140_pt1 | contig 13008 bp, 14 predicted proteins | sample MGYA00376060_ERZ724527 | MGnify/ENA primary metagenome ERZ724527 (study PRJEB28724, sample SAMN07190886) | activated sludge metagenome | isolation source: activated sludge of sewage treatment plant in Hong Hong | place: USA: Christiansburg, Virginia | collected...
GTTAAACAAAGATTTCGCATCCAAAGCTTTCTTGGAAATATGACTGAACAAAATTAAAACAATAATTGCCGGTCGACTGTTGTCCGTTTCATGCGCTCAGCGAAATTCGGCATTGACCAATTTGGCCTGACTGCGGCGGGAACCAAGAAAGGTCGAGACCGTCGTTTATCAAGGCCATACCAAAATCCAAACAATGGTATGCGAGGTACTATAAATTAGTCAAAGATTTGACAGAGTTGTATCTATTTAAAGCGGGTTTACGCCTCGGAGGTTTTAAATGAAAACCAAAAAAGTGTTACTGCTAGCCCTGCTCGCCCTGGTCCTGCTGACCGCACTAGGGGGTGGAATCTATTGGTCTCAGCTCCCCATTCCCAAGGAGTCCAATCCCGCTGTCGAAAGTATCGAGCGCTTTTACCGCGCCTATTTTCGCCATTACCAGGCGGATCCCTTGCAAAAGACCAAGGGTCCGACGCCGGCGTTCTCGTCTGGCTTTGCAGCTGTCTCGAAAAAGAACGTTGAGGCCTGCGCAGCGACGGCTGTTGAAGGTCCCTGCGGGTGGGGCGCAAACGGAGACATCTACTTTGATTCACAGGAGTACGACCCGGCCCTTAGCTATGAAAACTCCCGAATGAAAATATCCGAACTAAGACCAGGCGAGGTGACCGCGAGTTTCAACGTCTATCCCAGCGACACCAAAGCCGGCACTCACTACGATCGGACGATGGTATTTAAGTTGGTTCAAGCAGAAGGCCAATGGGTCGTTGATGACATTCTTATAGAGGGAAAGTCCCAGCGACAAGAAATTGAAGAGGAAACACGGGCGCTCTCCAAGGCTCCACTACTCCCCGGCAAGTTGGAAAAAACCAAGTGAAAAGCCGATGTTTTATCGATTGTTTGTGAATATCTGGAGTTGAATCTCGAAAGCCACTTTCGCAGATGGTGCGACCCGCCTGAACATCTCAGTCACCGACAGCAAGGATGCAAAATTCAAGCTGGAGGTCACGGTTCCACGAGCCGCAAAGCAGGCCGAATTCCGTAAATTGTTGAAAGACTTGCGCTAAAACTGGGCGAGACAGCACCTTCTGGATAAGCCGAGAGCCCTGAAGGGGCCACGCTTCTTGTTTGGTCTGCTTTTGGTGACGCCTAAGGGTCCAGCCGCAATCAGTCCGGAAAATCGAATTCCTGGTTCTTGTCGGTGACGCCGTACTTTTCAAACCAGTCCGGTCCCAGTTCGCTGGTGGCGTCCATATTGCACTTCAGCTGCGCAATGGCCTTGCCCTTGCGCTCCACGGTCAGCCCGCTCTTGGTTCGGATCTGACCCTGCGGGCCCCATTTTCCAATGCCGTCATAGACCACATAGGCGTGGTCCCCCTTTGCAATGCGTAACCAGGCACCACCGCCACCGGCGAATGGCACGTTGGTCCCCGTGGCCACTTTTGAGGGGGCAAGCTTGCTCTCTGGCCACATCATTTCAAGCGGTTCACTGCTGTCGGGCATACCGAAGCGGTATTGCAACATTCCAGCTGTCTTGGTGGAATCCTTACCGGCACAAACGGATACCATTTTCTTGCCGGTGCGGCAGGCAAAGACGGTTATTTCCGTAGGCGAACAAAAGCTGGCTTGCCCGGGTGGGGCGGCTTTCTTGATCGGCGGTACGGCCTTGCCGTCCAGCTTCATGCCCACGATCAGGGGAACGGTGTCCGTCTTGGTGCATTTGGGATCACCCTGGCAGGACTCGGCCTGGATCTTGGAGAGCTTGTAGGTGAGTGCATGGCGCTTGTCAAAACTGTCCTGAGCGTTGCAAAAGGCCAAGTCAGCGGTCTCGGTGAAATCGGCACCTTGGTCATCCGTAAACCCGATAAAGCAGCGGAAGTTGTAAAGATTCATTTCGGTGACCGTACCAAAGGCGTTCTTGACGTCATTGCCGACCTTGACTTTGGCTGGCGCCTGGGCCAAAGCCATGGTCGGTATCAACCCAGCGAGCCCAATGGTGATGATGCAATTGTGAAGATTCACTTTTCTCCAGCCTTTCAGTTTATGGGTACGTGCGAACGTTACCGATCTATCACGAATATTCGAACAGATTAAAGCCACCGTCAGGGCCGCGCTGCGCAAAGCTTGAGATTGGTGCGAGCCGCCCTGACAACCGGCAGATAGATGTCTGCATCTGTGGGCGCATAGTCCTCGCGGATCTGGGCATCCCTGCGCGCCGCATCGGCCGCCAGCGGTTGTAGCGCTTCGCGGCAGGCGGAATAGTCCTTGAGCTTATGCAGCGTCACAGCAAGATCATTGCGGTACCAGCCTTCAGTCACGTGGCCCAGGAAGCGCTGGCAATCTTTGAGGGTGGTGTCGAGCAGCACACGTGCCTCGGCATAGGCTTTGCGGTCATATTGCTTGCGTGCAGCACCGCGCGTCTTGTCCATGGCATCCACTCGGCAGGCGGCTGGTGCACGCAGGTAAAGTCCCTCGAACGATGCGCGCATGCCACAGTAAAAATTGCATGAGAATTCGGGCACGCTGCTGACCTGAATCCCGTCTTTGGTGGGTACAAATTTCACCGTGCAAGGCTTTGAGGGCTCATCGGCTTCCAACACAGCACTGTTGCCCTTGATCGCCCCTTCCAAGCTGCAGCCGTGACCGTTGTCGCCAGCCGCTTCGATGCTGAAGTGCAACTTGCCTTGCTTGTCGGATTTCACAATCAGCAGGCCCCAGCTCTTTTCGGTCACAAATTCTCCTGCGGGAACGGCGGGGGCCGAGGATTGCGCGAAGCAGACGCCCCCGGTGAGCAGGACGAGAATAAACGCAGTAATCCGTGTTTGGCGTGTCAGCACTGGTGGGCTCCCTCAGTTGGCAAGCGGAAGAGTTCCGTGGTTTGGCCGCTCACTCCACGCAGCTTCAGGGCTGAGGCGCGTTTATCGAATAGGGGATTGATACCCAACGGCCAGACGGGCAAGGATAGCAAATTCAAGTGCGACGTGCGGGTGGAATCCGTTCACCTCTGGGTCAACCGTTGGCGAAGTGCCTGCCACACTTCGCGTGGCGGAGTTGCTGTTTCGTCCCAATTTGCTTGGCCTGCCATCGGCAACGGTGCAAAGTTCAGTCATCCAAGCCCACACCAGATGACCATGCAACTCACACCCACCATCGCAATCCACATGAGCGCCGCTCTGGGCGCATTAGCCCTTGGCCCCATAGCCCTGTGGGCACGCAAAGGCGCGAAGCAACGCCCCATGATCCATCGTGCCGCAGGTTATGCCTGGGTCACTTTGATGCTGGTAACCGCAGTCTCTGCAATGTTTATACGCGATTTCAAACTGCCGAACATTGCGGGCTATACGCCGATTCACCTGTTGGTTCCGTACACCCTGTTTGGCATTTTTGGTGCGTTTCTCTACCTGGCCCGTAAGGACATTTCAGCCCACAAAAAGACCATGCAAAGGCTGTACTTTGGCGCCTGCGTGACGGCTGGGGCTTTCACTCTGTTGCCAGGCCGGCTTCTGGGCAACCTGGTTTGGGGTCAGTGGTTTGGAGTCCTGTGATCACTGGCCCACAGGGTAAATTCGACTTCCATCGTGATGGGCATACTGCACACCAATTCAAACAAATAAGACTTCCAACATCGACACGCATTTGCATTAGCCGTGCTGCGCAAGGTATTAGGCCTAATTGCCATCGACAGGCGCCGCTTAATGCCGAACGCCAAACGCACAGGCAACCCGTAGCTGTGGGCCATCTTCATGCTGACGTATCAAAGCACACTTTTGGTTGGGAGGAAAGCGCGGCTTAAGGTCGGCAATGGGCGTTACCGGTCAGTCACTTCGACGCCTGGAGTTCAACCATTTTCTCCGCAACGGTCATAGCCGGTGTCGGTCCAATTTCATCATTTGCCCATCGACAAACCTTAGAAGCAGGCGTTCGCGGGCGACAATCTGTTTTTGAAAGCAGCGCTCGGAAGTGCAGTTCAGCACTAATCGACCACAGACTCAAATACCCAATCAGTCACACAAGTCTTTTTGTCGCGCTTCAATCAGTTGAAGCTGCAGTAGCACGATAGCCGGTTGCTGCCCTGCTTTGCCTGCTCAGGCAAAGCCACACTCAGATGCCAACCGTAGGCAAGATGTGGTGACGGGATCAGCGCCGCAGCCAGTTGATGCTGCGTTTGATGAGATGTGCCAGAGCGTCGATGTAGGTGAACAAGGCAGGAGCAGCCAGCAAGAACGAAGTGATCAGGCCGCTAATCACGGCTATTGCCATCGGCGAGCGAAAGCGCAGGTTGGCCCCCCAACCCAGTGCCAGAGACCTCATGCCCGGGCCTCTCGCAACGGCGGTCATGATCATTGGGCGCTTGCGCTTGTGACAGGCGTGCACCAGCGCGCCGAAGCGCGACGTTCTTCTTGCCGACGGTGTTGGTGTGCCCCGCAGCGATGCCGGCATGGAACCGGGCATCGCGCAAGAAGTGGCACAAGGGGTGGTCTTTAGTGAGCAAGACGTGTTCAATTTCCGCGCTCCAGTAGAATCCCGCGGCATGTCAACCGGTCCGAACCCCACTGTCCCCCACCCGGCTTTGCCTGCGCAGGTGATGGATATGTTGACCACGTATGGCGTGACCCGTGACATCGAGGGTCGGACTGTCCTTTTTCGGCAGGGCGAGGTTGCCGACTCGATGTTCATGGTCGTGCATGGCGAGGTCGAGGTCTATTTCGAGGAAGGTAAGGCGGCCAAGACTCTCGGGCCGGGCATGATCGTGGGTGAGATCGCGCTTTTGACCGCGACCGGCCGACGCACGGCAACAGCTGTCACCGCTGGACCTTGCCGCTTGAAGATCGTCGACCGCGCGACCTTCGAAGACCTCATCCGCAGGGAGCCAACGCTGATGTGCAGGGCACTGCAACAGGCCTGCTCCTACCTCGTAGACTCTGAGCAGCTCCTCATCTCCGATCTCCGGGAGCGCAATAGTCAGCTCGAGACGACGCTAGACTACCTGCGTCGTACGCGCGAGGAGCTTGATACGATCGGGGTGATGGCACAGACGGATGAGCTCACCGGTCTCTATAACCGGCGCTGTCTCAGCGACCAGCTTCCGAAGTACATTGCGCGGGCCGGCGGCGATGGCTTGGCCGTCCTGGTCATTGACCTCGACAAGTTCAAGCCTATCAACGATACCTACGGCCACGCGGCTGGAGATTTAGTGCTCCGGCAAGTGGCGGAGGTGATCCGGGAGACGGTCCGCTCGACCGATCTGCCCTGTCGCACTGGTGGCGACGAGTTCGCCGCAGTACTCGCACCGGCTACCGAGGCAGTGGCGCGTACGGTTGCGCTCCGACTGCGCAAGGCGATTGCCGAGCGCGAGATCCACTCGTTGGGTGTCTTGCTGAAGGTGGGCGCCACGGTGGGCGGAACGATGTGGCGGGAAGAAGACGACGTAGCCTCGATCGTCGCCCGCGCCGATGAGTACCTTTACGCCGCCAAGGTGGCAGGCCGAAACCGCGTAGGCTGGCAGGGCGATATTCTCGAAGACTGAGGTGTGGCGCGTAAAACCGGGTGTCCTTCAGTTTCACTGCTATTAGAGCCACGTCGGCTCGGGCGACCGACAGCTTACGTCGAAAACGAAAGTCGCCCCTCCCAAATCCGTGGCCTATCCTTTGGTCCCGGTGTACAGCCGGTATGAGTCATTTTGAGGCTGTCACTTTGCTCGGAAGTTGAAGGTAAAAATGGATGTCGGCAATCGAGAACATCCTAAGCCGGCAGCGGGGCGCAAGCTGCCGCTGACGACGGTCCGGTATCGGGTAAGCCAGCTTCATAATTTCCGAGACCAGTAAGCCGCAGTTCGGGTCGGACGCCTGTGTGCCCATTGCAGACGGCCACGCCCTTGAAGACCTGACGTTCGCAGGTTCGACCGAAAGGAAAGGGTCGGCCGCTGCGGCGTGCGATGACGCTCAAGCATGCGACCCAGACGACATCTGTCGATGTTGTATTTTTGCTCCAACGCATTGATGACAGTATTGAAGATGGCTCAACCGTCCAAACACTCCGATGCTATACACGTAAGCCGGATGAGTCGGCAATGATGCTGACAAAAGCCGGTACCCGAGGATTGCTCCGACTGCTGGGTCTGCTCGGCCTAATGGTGCTGCTTGGCATGCTGTCTTTTTGATACGCATGCCGACGCCGCCATCATTGATCATTGATGGCGGTCAGCCACAGCCCGAGTTCGTACCACTGGCCTCGCATTTCGCAGTACTCGATGATGCCATCGTCCACTTGTCGCTGGCCGATGGCGGCCACACTTCCCTGATCACGGGCCGAGTATTGCCCTTTGCCTCGCGCGCCACCCTTTGCTTACAATGCAGGCCTTACACAACACCACCTCTGAGTACTTCACTTGGGGTTGCCGCCACATGCCCAAGAGACTGGTCTTTTTTATTGGGCTGCTTGTCATGGCTAGCCAGAGCGCATTGGCGGTCTCATCACCCATCAATGTGACCCTGCAACTCAACTGGCTGCACCAGTTTGAGTTTGCGGGTTATTACGCCGCACTGCACAAAGGCTTCTACAAAGACGCGGGGCTGGAGGTCACACTGAAAGAAGGTTCGCCAAATATTTCACCGATTGACGAGGTGACGCAGGGGCGCGCCGATTTTGGGGTTTCTTCCTCCGGCCTGGTTAAATCGTATCTGGAAGGCAAACCCGTGATAGTCCTGGCGCCTATCTTCCAGCATTCACCTGAAGTTTTGCTGAGCCTTGATCCAAAAATAAAAACGCCCTCGGATGTTGCCCGAGCCGGGGCCATTGGCCTGCAACCGGGTGATGAAAGTCTCGACCTCAAAGCGATGTTCGTGAACGAAGGCATTGCGCTGGACAAACTCAAGATCGATACGGAAGCCAATGGACTGAAGGATCTGCTGGCGGGAAAAATAGTCGCGATGAATGCCTATCTTTCCAACGAACCGTTTATTCTGCAAAAACGCGGCATTGCCTACCGAGTAATCGATCCCAATCAATACGGCATGGATTTCTACAACGGCGTTTTGTTCACCAGCCGCACCGCGGAAAAGGCGCAGCCTGAAGTGGTTTCAGCCTTTCGCCGCGCGACCCTCAAGGGCTGGGAATATGCGCTGGCCCACCAGGACGAGGTCATCGGGCTCATTCTGGCCGGGTACAACACGCAGGAAAAAAGCCGCGACTATCTGATCTTCGAAGCCAAAACGCTGGCGGATTTGATTGGCGCGGACGTGATTCAGATTGGGCACAGCAACCCGGGGCGCTGGCGGCATATAGTTGAAACGTATGCCAAATTCGGCATCATCAAATTCAACTACAGCCTGGACGGGTTTTTCTACGACCCCAATCCGCCGCCGCCAGATATGACCTGGCTCTATCGTCTGTTGGCTGCAACCTTACTGGTTGGGAGCGTCGTTGCAGCTATTGCGGTTTATATTCATCGCATAAATCGCAAGCTGCAAACCACGCAGGCTCACCTCGTCGATTCAGAGCGACGTGCGGACGCTGGTCAGCAGCGTGCGCTGGAAGCACTGGCGGCCCAGCAGCAGTTCATCGCCATGGTGTCGCACGAGTTCCGCTCACCCCTGGCGGTGATCGACATCTCAGCGCAGTTGCTGGCCAAAAAGCCTGTAGTGCAGACGGACAGCAAGGCCGCCACCCTAGTCACAAGAATCCGCCGCGGCACCGTGCGCCTAGCGCAGTTTCTGGACACCTGCCTGACGCAAGATCGATTGCGCGACACCGGACTACTACTCAAGCCCGCTGCGCTGGACTTGGCTGCGCTCGCCGGTGCGGCCAGTGAGGGCGCGCAACTGTTGGCGGACCATCATCGGATCGTGACCGAAGTGCAGCCGGATCTGCCGCCATTGCAGGGGGACGCGGAGCTTCTACGCATCCTGCTGGCCAACCTGCTGAGCAATGCCGTCAAGTATTCCTCCCCGGCGAGCGAAATCCGCTTGCGGGTGACGAATGTTGGCGACAGGCATATCCTCGAAATCATCGACCATGGCTGCGGCATCCCGGCCGATGAGGTATCTCATATTTTCGAGAAATACCGCCGTGGCCGCCTGGCCGCAGGCACGCCCGGCGCAGGCCTGGGCCTGGCCTTGTGCTGGCAGATTGTTCAACTGCATGGCGGGCACATCCACGTCGACAGCACGCAAGGTGTTGGCACGCGGGTCGTCGTTGAGTTTCCGGCAGAATCGAGCGCCGATGCCCAAACTTCGCAGTTCGCCGACCTGCCACCCACCTGATGCCATGAGTCCAAAACCCTCGTCCAGCCCGAGCGCTGACAGGACGGCCCACATTGCGGTTGTCGAAGATGATCGTGATCTGCGCGAACTGACCGTTGAATTCCTGCAAGACCAAGGCTACGCCGTTTGGGGTTTCGAGTCCGCCGAGGCGCTTTACCGCCACCTTGCGACGCATCCGGTCGATGTCGTGGTGCTGGACATTGGCTTGCCCGGCGAAGACGGCCTGAGTGTGGCGCGCCATTTGCGCAGCTTGCCCCACATGCGCATCATTATCCTCAGCGCCCGCGTATCAGAAGCCGACCGGCGTGCCGGGCTGCTGGCTGGCGCCGAGCGCTATTTGATCAAGCCCATCATTCTGGAAGAACTCGCCTTCAGCGTCGAAGCCGAACTGGCACGCGCCGCCGTCGGTCGTGCCAGGCCAGCAGAGACTGCCGTGATGGCCCCGGTGTCCGAATTGTGGCTTCTCGATAAGCATAGTTGGGGCATCACGGCACCGGGCGGCGCAAGCATGGTCTTGTCCGCTCGGGAATTCGCCTTTCTGAGTTGTCTCATGGCGGCCTGTACAAAAACAATTGGGCAGGACACCGTCGTGGCCAACGTTTATCCCGGCAAAGTGCCCAGCCGCCACGAGCGCATGGACGTGTTGCTGTCGCGCCTGCGCAAGAAATGTGTGGACCGTCTGGGGCTTGTGTTGCCGGTGAAGACGGTTTACCAAGTTGGCTACGTCTTTACGGCGGCGGCGCAACTCGAATAACCGCTTGGGCGTTTGTCGACCTTCGGGCTGCATATTGCAAAGTTTTGCACCCCATTTGAAAGGTCATGCAAGGGCGTGCAAGGTTTTTTTATCGCACCATCGGTGGGTACTGAAGTCCAAACCCATGCTCGCTTTGTCAACTCATCCCACTTTCATTGCCCTATTACGCACCCTGTTCGGTTTGGGTAAGAAAACCAGCACACCTCCCACCCCGCGGAAAGCTTGCGCGACTCAGGCACCTGCTGCGCCTGGCCCGGATGCTCCGTCCAATTCCCCGGTGGTTCAGCCCGGTGCGCAGGAGCGTAGTTGGCGCAACGCCCAGTTGCAAGCAAAATTGGATCTGTACGAAAGTCATGATCCGATTCCTGTTGCTCAGGCATCAGAGCACAGTGGGAATGAACTGTGGTCCGCTTTCAGAAACTTGCAGCAATCCGCGCACCCCGTACTCCCGTTCGACGGCGGGGATGGGAATGGCCATTTTGCAGCCACCGTACCGGCAAGCGCAGCCATGCTGACACCTATGGACCATCGCGGGGCAGGGTTTGCCACGACGGTTCATGCGTCCATGGTAGAAGACCCGGAAACATCCAGCCCTTCCAGCCGAATTCTGTACTCGGACCAACCGACCATGAAGGTTGAGGAGGTGATCGCCATCTCCCGCTATCGCAATCGGGCGTGCCCCAAGCCGCATGCATGGTTGCGCTTGTGCGCGCATCTGGGTAGTCTTTCTTTAACGGCAGATGCTTGTGCACCACCGGCACCCATTTCGAGCGCTGAGTGGCCGCAAGCCACGTTCCTGGCCAAGCGCGTTGCATTTCGCGAGGTTATTGAGTGGTCGGCTGCAGCGGGCTGCTTGCAGGTGTTGAAGCAACTCATGCTGGATATGCCGGAATCCGACTGGCAGTACATCGACTGACGGGTCTATACCGGCACCACTCCTGCGCGTAAGCGCTGACCGAATGATGAAGCGGACCCACAGTACTTTGTTCGTTACCCACGACCCTGGGCTATTGTCACATTGGCAAAAAGCCTTTGGCAAGACCCAACATGTTGGAATCAACGTGATTGAAGCATTTCTTAAGACTACGCCCACACTCCCCTGTGTCGCCTGGATAGACACTGCGATCCCTGCGCGACCTGCCTGGACGTCAGAAGCTTGGATGTCTACGCTTCAAAATGAACAAATCAGTATTGTTGCGGCAAGTTCCAACCCCTGCGATGACGAAGCCATGGAGGCATTGGATGCGGGTTGTGTTGCATATTGCCATGCATTTTCTGACTTACCGACGCTAAGGCAGGTTCGAGAGGTTGTCGAAGGGGGGCAGGTGTGGATTGGCAAAAGTTTGATGCAACGCCTTCTCCACAACGTCAATCGTGTGGTTTCAAGGTCGCCGTCAGTGGATGATGCATGGCGCGAACAGTTGACGCGCCGCGAGGTTGAAGTTGCCATTCTTGCCGCCAATGGTGCGTCCAACAACGCCATTGCCACCCAATGCAAGATATCGGAACGAACAGTCAAAGCGCATTTGAGTTCAATTTTTGACAAACTGAATATCACCGATCGACTTCAACTAGCGCTTCGAGTTCACGGAATCCAGTAATCCCGCCTGTCACCCCCTGAATTTTCATTGAAAATCCGCTGTAACAAATAGTTACCGAACACTAGCACATCGGCCGAGTCCAGCGGCGCCTAATGTTCGGTCAGTCTTGGAAAGCCCTCCCGAAGTATGACCAGATTAACTTCCATCGCGTGTGCAGTACTCATTGCAACCACCGGTTTCAATGTAGGTGCCGCCAGCCCGCAGTCGCCAAGCACTCTGAAAGACGCCGTAGAGCGCGCCATACTGCAAAATCCCGAAGTGAAACTGCGCTTTCACAACCTCGAAGCAGCAAGCGCCGAACGCAGGGTAGCGGAAGGCGGTTGGCTACCACGGATTGATTTGGAAGTAGCTGGGGGAACCTACGAAACCAAGAACCCGGCGCTCGCGGCAACATTGGGTTACTCAGGCAATCGGGCTTCCCTGCAGTTGCGCCAGACCCTGTTTGACGGGTTTGCGACCCTGCATGAAACCCGACGTCTCAGTTACGCACAACAGGCTGCCTATTACGACCTGATGTCCGCCAGCAACCAGATCGCCTTGGAAGCGTCCCGTGCCTATCTTGATGTATTGCGATTTCGCGAGCTGGTTCAACTGGCCGCCGACAACTTCACCACCCATCAGGAAGTGCATGACCGACTCAGTCAAAAGGTGACGGCTGGAGTGGGTAGAAAGGTCGATCTGGAACAGGCTGCAGGCCGTATGTCCTTGGCAGAGTCCAATTGGTTGACTGAAGTCAGCAATCTGCACGATGTCTCTGCACGGTACCAAAGGTTGGTAGGGGAGGTGCCAGCGCCTGAACTAGCCTCCCTCCAGCCCATGTCTAGCTTGCAGCCGGCAGGCACGGCTTTTCTGACCGATGCCGTTCGCAAGAACCCGGACTTCCTCTCGGCAGTGGCCTCCATTCGTGGTTACCGCTCGGACGCGAGTTTGCGACGCGCGGCCCACGCCCCAACCATCGAGTTTCGGGCGCGTCAAAGCTATGAGTCCAACCAAAGTGGCGTTACAGGCGACTACCGCGACACTGCGTTGGAATTGGTCCTTAACTACAACCTGTACCGTGGCGGTTCTGACAAAGCCCGGGTCAATCAATATGTAGCCAAACTCAACAGCGCATACGATTTGCGGGACAAGGCCTGCCGCGACGTGTGGCAAACCGGCGAAATTGCGCTGAATGATGCACAGAAGTTGACCGCACAAATCAAGTTGTTGGCCCAACACGAACTCTCCACGTCGAAAGCGAAACAGGCCTATCAACAGCAGTTTGATATCGGCCAACGATCTCTGCTCGATCTATTGGATACTGAAAATGAGTTGTACCAGGCTCGCCGTGCGCTGGCCAACGCGGAGTATGACCTGCAACTGTCTTCGTTTCGGGTTCTTGCGACGTCTGGCTCGCTGCTCAGCGCGCTAAAACTTCAGGCCCTGTCCAATACCACGCCCGAGGCTTCCGGGGCAATTGAAACCGACGACGAGTCGATGCAGTGCAGCACTCAGATTCAGAAGTTGCCCACGCTGGACCGGACCTTTGATTCCCGACCCGCCAGCCTGCCAGCGGACCCGGTCAAAACGACGCAATCGGCGCCCCCCGAGCCAACACCTGCGCCACTCCCTATAGTGCAGGCTGCCGCCCCCTGTATGGAGTTACCCAAAGTCGTGGAAGACTGGTTGAGCGCGTGGAACCGGAAGGACGTTTCCCGCTATTTGGCCACCTATTCTGACAACTTTGTGCCAGCCAAAGGCATGAAGCGCAAGCAATGGGAATCCATGCGCGAGACACGCATCAGCAAACAGGGCGATCTGCAAATCGCCATCGGCAAGGTGCAACCGGTGCGGTGTGATGCCAAGACCGCCGAAGTCTCTTTCCCGCAGGAATACGGTTCGGTCGACTACAAGGACAAGGTAGAAAAAACCCTGTTTTTGGAGCAAGTCCAGGGCGTCTGGAAAATCACCAAGGAAACGGTGACGAAGGGCCGAACCTACTAAGAACTTAGGTGTCGCGATAGTGCTGTCTGGCCGAAAGGAGTTGCGTCACCAGTGTCGCACGAACTAAAGTTGTTTCTCCCGTGATCGAACCCTTACGAGGGAAACATCACCATTTGGCTAATTTCGAAACAACTTAACTTCAAATCTCTCAAGTCCGAAGGTGGCCACTGGCCGGTGCGCCGGTTTATGAAATTGTGCTACTTTGCTGCCGTTCGTCATGTGTAGGCCACTGGTCGCTTTGGAGGAGGTAGATTGCCAACTTCACCGGCAGCAATGCGTCTTTTGCTGAAGCTGGCTTCACTACACCCCAGGCGGGTGGCGTGGCTTGCGGGCGCAGGCCGCACTTGCGGTTGCCATAAGAGCAGGCATGCCGAGCAAGAGTTGACGCGACAGAGCAAGCTGGCCAACCCGTCCG
>ERZ724527.1054-NODE-1054-length-12962-cov-6.463237_pt1 | contig 12962 bp, 12 predicted proteins | sample MGYA00376060_ERZ724527 | MGnify/ENA primary metagenome ERZ724527 (study PRJEB28724, sample SAMN07190886) | activated sludge metagenome | isolation source: activated sludge of sewage treatment plant in Hong Hong | place: USA: Christiansburg, Virginia | collected...
ACTAATAATAAAGCAATGATTAATGTCTCACCAACTTCTGTAATTGATTTTTTAATAAAGCGTGTATTGTCTAAAGCAATATTAATGGTATAATCTTTTGGTAATTCTTTTTTTAGAACTTCGTAACGTTTATAAAACTCATCAGCAATATCAATATAGTTTGCTCCGGGTAATGGCACTAAAGCCATACCTACCATTGGCGTTCCCGATTCTTTTAAAACGGTTTCTTCATTCTCAGCACCTAATTCCACTTTAGCAACATCACGCAAGCGAACAATATTATTATCGCTTTCTTTCACAATCATGGTTTCAAATTCAGTTACCGTTGATAATCTTCCGATGGTATTAACGGTTAACTCAGTTGTGTTCCCTTCAATTTTTCCGGAAGGTAAATCCACGTTTTCCCTATCTAACGCTTGCTTTATATCTAATGGCGTTAAGTTATAAGAAGCTAATCTATCTGGCTTTAAACGAATACGCATGCAATAACGACGTTGCCCCCAAATTTGAACCGCACTTACACCTGAAATGGTTTGAAAATTTTGTGCTAATACATTCTCAGCATAATCGCTCACTTCTAATAAGGAACGAGTATCGCTCACTAATGTCATCGAGATAATTGGGTCAGAGTTCGCATCCGCTTTTGATACTACTGGCGGTGCATCAATATCCTGAGGCAATTGTTTTACAGCTTGAGATACTTTATCACGTACATCATTTGCTGCTGCTTCTAAATTTGAACTTAAATTAAATTCAACTGTAATAATACTTGAACCTTGATTGGATGCTGAGGATAATGTTCTAATTCCATCAATACCATTAATGGCTTTCTCTAACGGTTCTGTAATTTGAGATTGAATCACATCCGCATTTGCACCCGTGTAACTGGTACGTACTGTAATGACTGGTGGATCAACCGAAGGAAATTCACGAACGCCTAAATAATTAAATCCTATTAATCCAAATAAAATTATAATAATTGAAAATACGGTGACTAATACCGGCCGCTTAACGCTTAATTCTGCTAAATCCATATTAGTTAACTGATTTTAATAATTTTAATGGAGACTCTTTTTTGATAGATAACAATCCTGTTGTAATTACTGTATCTCCAGCGCTAATCCCATCTATAATTTGAATTTTATCATCCGTTCTCACACCAATAGTTACCATGGCTTCGGTAGCAATGCCGTTTTTAGCAATAAATACTTTTTGTCCTTTTAAAGTTGGGATTACACATTGTGTTGGAATCATCAAGGCATTTTGTGTTTCTCCTAAATTAGCAAACACTTTTACAAAACTTCCAGGATAAAAATGTTCATTACCATTATATGAGGCTCTTGCTTTAATAGTCTTAGTCATTTCATCCACACGAGGTTCAATAGCATAAATCGCAGCTGTTTGCTGTTCTTTACTATTATCATTCGAGAATTTAACAGCAATGCCTTTATTAAATAAGTTGCTATATTTTTCAGGGACAGAAAATTCTACATACAAAGGTTTGGTTTGTACTAAAGAAACAATTGGTGTATTTATACTAACAAATGAACCTTCACTAATATTTTTTAATCCAATCACTCCTGTAAATGGTGCAACAATATTCGTTTTCGCTAACTGCGCCGAAATATAAGCCTGATCGGCTTTTAAAGAATTTAATTCATTTTCTTGTATATCAAATTCTTCTTTACTAATTCCATTGATAGCAATTAATTTTTTTAAGCGCTCTAACTTTTGTTCTGATAAAGCAATTTGTGTTTTAGATTTCAATAACTGTGCTTGTAAATCAGCATCGTTTAATTTTACTAATAAACTTCCTTTATTTACAGTTTCACCTTCCTTAAAATAAATAGCCATCACCTTCCCTCCTACTTCGGGCAAAATATCAATTTGATTTAAAGCGCCAATTTTTCCGGTGGCAAATACATCATTATTTAAAGCTGTAGCTTTCACTACATAATAATTAACTGCTGATGGACCTTTAGGTTTTCCTTTAGCTGCCGCGGCCGCATCTTCTTTTGGAGCAAAAAATATAAATTTAGAAGCTACAACTAAAGCAATAACAACAACAATAATGATCCAATTAGGTATTTTTTTCATTTTTTTTCTTTTAAATATTATACTTTATCTGAAGCAACCGTTTTCTTTTTTCTACCCGTTTTTTTATAATTAAAAAACAAATCGGTAGCTGGTAACTCCTTTAATTTAGAGGACAACTGACACAATACTTTATTGAATGTATCTTGATCTTCTTTTGAAACTTCCGAAAATATTTCCGAATCAATAGCATTAAATGATTTTACAATTTCTGCAGTTTGCTTTAATCCTTTTTTAGTTAATACAATAAAATGTTCTCTTCTATCATCAGGATTTACATTTCTATCCACAAAACCAACTTTAATTAAATGGTCAATCACCTTAACCATAGCTGTTTTATCAATAGCTAAATTGTTGCAAATATTTTGCTGATTGCAACCATTATGTTCGTTTAAAAAGAACAAAATGGAATAATAACGTTCCACATCTAAATTCTCGAGACTTTTGCTTAACACGCTGTAATAAAGCTTTGAAAGGATTAAGGCTTTAGTTCCAACAGATAATTTAGCATAATTGGCATTGGTAGGCATATAAAACAGTTTAATTGTAAAATAGTTGGTAAATATAACTATTATCCATGATTGATATTCTCTTTAACGCTTTTTAACTTTAGCTGAAAAGTCGCTATAAAACCTATTTAATTTTTATTTAACTTTATAGTACCTTTTGTATTATACACACATGAAGTCATACCCTAACATAGCAATCGAGCAATTTGGAAAGCACATTCACGGAGACGTGCAAGCCTTTAATTGGTTAATGGAAAACAATTACCGAGAATTAATTGCCACTTTAGATGCCATTCGAGATGATAAAAATGCCTTTAAATACCTAATTGATGGGAAGCATTTTGAATTAGCTGCTTTTGTAAATGCAATTTGGGATGATGCTAAAGCCTTTAAATTTTTAATAGATAATAAAGCTTTTGATTGGGCTGCTTGTGCTAACTTTATTAATGGTGATGATAAAGCTGAAGCGGCTTTAAAAAGAGCGGGCAAACATCATTACGTGGCACTTGCCCATTCTATTTTAGGTCGTATACACGAAGATGGTGACAGAAATACTTCGCCAACAGGAGTCATCAAAAACATGTTGGATTTCAAAAAAGCTTTTAAATAGTTATTATGCGCATTATCGATTCTATTCCTCATCCTTCTATTAGTATTTCTATTTTTCAAATGAACGATAAATACATCGTAAAATTTGAAGCTGGTCCTATGGAACAAGCTTTTAAATTTCATACAGAAGATGTAAAATCGGTTGATGGGTTAAAGAAACTCATTAACGAAGCATTTATTGAAACCGTACGAGTGCGTTTTAATGAAATGTTTATGCAAATGAAGGAAGCTCAGGCTTAACTTCATTTTTAGTTTTTGGGCGTGTGCGGTGGTAACCGCAACGGGCTGTCACTACAATCTTTCACTCACTTCGTTCGCAAAAGGATTTTCGTTTGCATCCCTCACGCGGCGCTTGCATTTCAAATTCGAAGTTTAAGTTTCAATCTTATTTTTTGCATGAGGGATTGTAGTGGAAATCCTTTTTTGTGCCTCCTTTACAAAAAAGATTGCAACGAAAAGCCCGACGGTGCTGCCCCTTTGCACCGGCATGCCTTAAATATCTTCACTTTTAAAAGCATTAACAAATTAGTATATTTACAGCCTTTATTCATCAATTAATATAATACAGAGTGTTTAAATTTATAGGTGCCATTATTGGATTTTTCTTTTTAGGTAAAAACTTTTTCGGAGCGTTTATTGGTTTTTTAGTAGGTTCATTTATTGATAATGTTACCGTTATTCGTTCAAAAATAACTGGTGCTGGCGGAAATGCAGACGATGTTTTTAAATACTATCAACAACGTTCATCTGCTGGCAATAGCGATTTTGCTACGATGCTCATTGCCTTATCAGCTGCCGTGATGCGTGCCGACGGTAAAGTCATAAAAGCTGAATTAGACTTTGTAAAATCTTTTTTCTCACAACAATTCGGTCCAAACTTTTCAGTTGCACATTTACAAACATTAAAACGCTTTGTAGAAGGCGGCGAAATTCCATTAGAACAAATTTGTAATGATATTAAATTACGTACCCAAGTGGAAGTACGTATTCAATTATTACATTATTTATTTGGTATTGCCAAAGCTGATGGACATGTATCTGAGGTTGAAATACAAATCATACAACGTATTGCCAATTTAATGGGCGTGCCTCAATCTGATTTTGAGAGTTTAAAAAATATGTTCTACCGTGATACCAATTCTGATTACAAAGTATTAGGTATTGAAAGCACGGCAACTGAGGAAGAAATTAAAAAAGCATACCGTCAAATGGCTATTCGCTACCATCCTGATAAAGTAGCTGCTATGGGAGATGAATACCAAAAAGGTGCTCAGGAAAAATTCCAAAAAATACAAGAAGCCTACGAAAATATTAAAAAGCAAAGAGGGATTAACTAGCTAAACCTAATAATTCATATTGACTCTAATATATGAAAAGGTTCGCTAACTAATTTAAATCTCTGCATTAAATTGTAAGTAACAAATTGGATTTAACTTTAATTTAATTAACTTTAAGTGTAATTTGTAAATTCCACATGAGAAAAATAATATTCTTGTTAGTCATCTTTCTTTCCATTAATTGTATATCACAAATACAAGGCGAATGGGTTTGGAAAAGTGGGGCTAACACCATAAATTATTCAGGAAATTACGGTACACTTGGAATTCCAGCTGCAACTAATTCCCCACCTGGTTTATATGAAGCTGCCGAATGGACAGATCTACAAGGTAATTTTTGGATATATGGCGGTGCAGGTTATAATAATTGGCCTGGAGATTTATGGAAATATGAACCAAGTACTAATTTATGGACTTGGGTTCATGGTCCAGGAACAATAAATCCACATACTATTCATGGAACAAAAGGAGTCTCTTCAGTTTCTAATTCGCCAGGTGTAAGATCGACATCGTATACGTGGACTGACAATAATAATGACTTATGGTTATTTGGCGGCATCAACTATAAAGGAGGAACATCTAACGACTTATGGAAGTATAATATTCCCTCAAATACTTGGACGTGGATGAAAGGTGATACACTTTCTAACTCACCTGCAAATTATGGAATAAAAGGCATTGAACACCCAAATAATAACCCAAAAAGTAGTACGGAAATAGGAATATCCTGGACAGATAATTCTGGAGATTTGTGGCTTTTAGACAGCAAAGGTTGTTTATGGAAATATATAATTAACACAAATAACTGGATATGGATAAAAGGGAATAATCCTCCAAATAATGCCTATCCTGTGCATGGAACAAAAGGAATTGCCAATATAAATAATACACCAGGGAATTCATTTTTTCAATACACAAGATGGAAAGATAGTCAGAATAATCTTTGGTATTTACAAGGTATGGAGATGATACTTTGGAAATATAATATAACACAAAACATGTGGACTTGGGTAAATGGAGATACTACATACGCTCCAATAATTAACTATGGCAATGATAAATGTGATCAAGATAATCCATCAGAAATAAGTCCTTATAGAAGAGTAGAATCCAGAGCATGTTGGATAGATAACTGTGATAATTTGTGGTTAATGGGTGGATTCTGGCAAAACGCCACAGACCCCAACTTGCAAGCGCTTAATGATTTAATATATTACGATACAACTACTAATTTATGGATTTGGGCTGATAATGATACAATTTTAAACCCAACTACAAGTTATGGAACACTAGGTGTTTCAAGCCCAGCAAATTCTCCTGCCTCTAGAAATGGGGCACTGCCATTTAAAGATCAACTAGGTAACTTATGGTTGTTTGGAGGAGTCGATAATCTTGGGTTTAATTATTATGGGGATTTATGGATGTATACTATAGATACAAGTTGCACTAAATGTAACTCATTAATAACTGGGAATATTAAGCAAAATAATTTTAAATCAATTTCAGTTTTCCCCAACCCTTCTTCTTCTTTTGTCACAATAAAAGTAGACAATAATGAACTATTTGATGTAGTTATTATTGATGTTTTTAATGAAAAAATATTTGAATCTAAAAAAAATAACCGTGAAATAGAAATTGACTTGAGTAATTACTCAAAAGGAATTTATAATATTTTAATAAAGTTTAAAACAACACAAACAACAAGACGATTAATTTTACAATAAAACCCCTACATCACCACTTTCAACTTCGCGTACTTCAATAGCAAGTTTTTTTCTCCACTATCTCTAAATTTAATATTTGCTTTTGCATTAGGATAAATACCTTCAATGGCGGTTATTTCTCCAATACCAAATTTTTCATGCTCTACTACACTACCTACTCTTAAATCGGCATTCGCGCTATTATCTGTTGGCGCATTGGTTTCAGCCATACGCTTAGCCAACGGAATTAATTTTTTAGGTGGTGCAAAATTAATTTGTTTAGGCTCTGATTTCGTAAAGCTAGATTCCTTAGTTCTAAAATCAATTGATTCCATAGGCTTTTGAAAAGGACGAGTTGGTCGCATAAACACATCATCTCCAAATTTCTTTTTCTCTGGTTCTTGCGGGAAGTCAACACAATTTTCATCCAACTCATCAATAAAGCGACTTGGCTCACAGTAAATTAAATTACCAAAACGGTAACGCGTGGTTGCAAAACTAATGGTGGCTCTTTTCTCAGCACGCGTAATAGCTACATAAAACAAACGACGTTCTTCTTCTAATTCGCTACGGCTATTCAACGCCATTTGTGATGGAAATAAATTTTCCTCCAATCCAACAATATGTACATAAGGAAATTCTAATCCTTTGGATGCATGTATCGTCATCATTGATACTTTATCTGCATCTTTCTCATCTTCTTTTTCTTTATCTACATCTGTTAACAAAGAAATTTCCTGCATAAACTCATCTAAGGTTTTAAGGGTTGGATTTTGTTCAGTCGCATCAAATAACTCTACAGGATTTACTTCTGTAGTTGTGAAAATGGCTTCTTTTAGTTCTTCTTCTTGCGGAGTTCGTTCTTGCTCCACAAAATCCTTAATACCATTTAATAACTCTTGTATGTTTTCATATCTACTAACACCTTCAGGTGTTTTATCGTGATACAAATCTTTTACAACTCCACTGGTTACAGCAATATGATTAGCGCATTCAAAGGCATCTTTGTATGGAATCATTGCCGAAAAGGTTTTAATCATGGTCGTAAACTCCGATATTTTTAAAGCCGTTCCACTATTAATCCCAATATTAAAATCCTTTAAATTATCTAACACATGCCACATGCTAATATCATGCTCCATGGCAGCCAACATCACTTTATCAATTGTTGTTTGCCCTATACCTCGAGTTGGGTAATTGATAATGCGTTTCAAGGATTCATCATCATTATGATTGATAGACAATCTAATATAAGCCAAAGCATCTTTAATTTCTTTACGTTGGTAAAATGATAAACCTCCATAAATTTTATAAGGCACATTCATTCTACGTAATGCTTCCTCAAAGGCACGCGATTGTGCATTGGTACGGTATAAAATAGCGAAGTCTTTAAAACGAGCTTGCTGCGTATAATGTGTTTCGTATATACTAGCCGCTACTTTTTGTCCTTCTTCGTTATCAGTATTCGATTTAATAATTTTAATCTTCTCACCTTCTTCATTGTCGGTGAAAATATTTTTCTTAAACTGATCTTTATTAATGGCAATTACCGCACTAGCTGCTTTTACAATCGTTTGCGTACTGCGGTAATTTTGTTCAAGTTTAAAAGTTTTTAAATCTGGATAATCTTTTTCGAAATTTAAAATATTTTGAATATTAGCTCCTCGAAACGAGTAAATACTTTGTGCATCATCACCCACCACACAAATATTTTGAAACCTTGCGGCTAATTGTTTCACAATAACATATTGCGAAAAGTTAGTATCCTGGTACTCATCTACCAAAATGTATCTAAATTTGTTTTGATACTTAATTAATACATCTGGAAAATCACGTAATAAAACATTAGTATTATACAACAAATCATCAAAGTCCATTGCTCCTGATTTGAAGTTACGTTTTTGATACGCTAAATACACTTGGCCCAATAAAGGTTTATTAGATGCTCTGTCTTCCGCTTGTGTGATTGGATTATTCGCATATTGAGCTGCAGATATCAATCCGTTTTTTGCAGATGAAATTCTGTTTAAAACCATGGATGGTTTATACACCTTGTCATCTAAATTTAATTGCTTTAAAATATCTTTAATAACACCTTTGCTATCATCAGTATCATAAATAGTAAAGTTGGCAGGATAGCCTAATTTCTCAGCTTCAAAACGTAATATCTTAGCAAAGATAGAGTGAAAGGTTCCCATCCATATGTTCTTCGCTTCTTTGTTTCCAACAATTTTAGCAATACGCTCTTTCATTTCGCGTGCTGCTTTATTAGTAAAGGTTAAGGATAAAATATTAAAGGCATCAGCGCCTTTTTCCATTATATGGGCAATACGATAGGTTAGTACACGTGTTTTACCAGAACCTGCGCCGGCAATAATCATTACTGGTCCTTCGGTAGTTTCAGCAGCCATACGCTGCACTGGATTTAGTTCATTTAAATAATCACTCATTAGTGGAAGCTGATTAATATTTATCTAATAATTTTGTTATGCGTCTTTTCTGCTTCAAATTCGTTAAATTTTTCGAGATAGTAACAAACTATCTCTGCAAAATTTGCCTCTTTTCGCTCAAAAATACATCATAACAATTATTACGATATAAATTTAAACAGCTTCCTACAAAAATACATATTATGTAGGTTTGATGAATGAGATGTTTATAATTTTTATTCTCAAAATAGCAGGTTTATCAGTACGAACTTCACATTTATTTAGATGAATGAGTTGCAAAACAAAAAACTATTTGTTTTGTTTGTTATAGTACAAATAGACCTAATTTTTAAGAACTATGGCAGGCGTAAATAAAGTAATTTTAGTAGGAAACTTGGGTAAAGACCCTGAATTAAAGTATTTAGAAGGAAATATTGCTCGTGCTAATTTTAGCATAGCAACTAGCGAATATCATAAAGACAAAAACGGCAACAAAGTGGAGCAAACTGAATGGCACAATATTGTGGTTTGGCGCAGTATGGCCGAAAGCGCTGAAAAATTGCTAAAAAAAGGAACTCAAATTTATTTAGAAGGTAAATTACAAACCCGCCAATGGATTGATAAAGACGGAAATAAACGTAATATTACCGAAGTAGTTGGCGAATCGTTCTTAGTACTACAACGAAAAGAGAACACTAATAGCGCAAATCCTAGTACCACAGATGAAAATAGCAGTAATGTAAATTTTGATGATTTAGGTAAGAAAGACGGATTACCGTTTTAAACACTGTATCGTTATCAAATTTAACCCCGATACTTTGTCGGGGTTTTTTATTGTTTAAATTTGTATCTATGATAAAACCATCATTTAAAACCATATTCAAAATACTAGTGATTAGTATTTCCATAGTTGCATTTTCTTCTTGTGGAGACGATGAAGATGATGAAGTATTTATTCCAAAACCAAAAGGGTATCCAAGAATTTATTTTCCTGAAAAAACATATCGTTTATATGATAGTTTATGTCCTTACAGTTTTGAAATTCCTACTTATTCAAATATTTTAAATGATAAACATAAAGGCGCAGACCCTTGTTGGATAAATATTAATATCCCAAAATACAATGCACAAGTTCACTTAAGTTATAAAGTGATTACAAATAATTTAGATACGATTTTAAGCGAATGCAGAGATTTTGTGGTGAAACATCAAGTAAAATCAACTGGTATCGACGAAACGATTATTGTACGAGATAGCGCTCAAGTTTACGGCTTAGTTTACGACATTGCAGGAAACACAGCCTCAAACGTTCAATTTTATTTAACAGACAGCACTCATCATTTTATGCGTGGCGCATTATATTTTAATTCCGTACCCAACATTGATTCTTTGAAAATAGTAGTAGACTATCTAAGAAAAGATATTGTACACATGATTCAAACCTTTAATTGGAAAGGGATTGAGAAGAAGAAACTCAAAAAGTAATTCATTATCCTGAACTTGATTCAAGGTCTCATGAGATGCTCAAACATCCCGATAGCTATCGGGAAAGCATGACTTATGACAACTGTTCCGCCAACAATTCCATTTCGTGTTTAGCGTCTTTATGATTGTAAATGATGTTATTTACAGCATTCGTAATTGGCATGTGTGCATTGTATTTTTTATTAATCTCTACCACGCATTTTACCGCATAATACCCTTCTGCAATCATATTCATTTCCAATTGCGCTTGTTTAACGCTGTAGCCTTTACCTAGCATGGTTCCAAACATTCGGTTACGAGAAAATTGAGAATAAGCTGTTACCAATAAATCTCCTAAATAAGCGGAAGCCTTAGTATCTCTGTCAATTGGATGAACCGCTGCTACAAAACGATCTATTTCCTGAATAGCATTACTTACCAAAACTGATAAAAAGTTATCTCCATAACCTAAGCCGTGACAAATACCTCCCGCAACAGCAATCACGTTTTTTAAAACTGCTGATAATTCTGTTCCATAAATATCATCGCTGCTCGAACATTTGATATAACGGCAGCGCATGTATTCACACAACTCATCTGCTTTACTAATATCTCTGCAAGCCAAAGTTAAATACGATAATTTCTCGAGCGCTACTTCTTCTGCGTGACAAGGACCAGTAATCACACCAATGTTTTCTAAAGGAACTTGAAATACAGTATTTAAATATTCGCCCACAATTAAATTGTACTCAGGCACAATACCTTTAATAGCCGAAAAAACTGTTTTACCACTAAATACATTAGCAGGAATATCTTTAATTGTATTATTAATAAAGGCTGATGGCACTGCTAAAATAATAATATCTGCTTGCGTTAAAGTTTCTAATAAATTAGACGATAAGTGCAATTTGTTTAAATCAAATTGTACAGAGCTTAAATAACGCGGGTTATGACCGTACTGATTCATGTGGTCGATATCCGATTGATTTCTAAAATACCAATTGACTTTACTGGCGTTATTGCTCAATATTTTAACGATAGCGGTTGCCCAACTTCCACTTCCTATTACTGCTATTCTTTTTCCGTTTGTCATATTATATTTTTTTTAACCGCAGAGTACGCAGAGTTTTTTCGCAGAGAATAAAGAGAATTAATTATTTTTTCTCTGCGCTCTTACTTTTTTCAATAATCTTCGCGCTCTTTGCGGTTAAGTTTTTATGTATATACAATATCATTATCGTTTAACACTGTTAATCCTTTTAAAGATTGATAAATGCGTGCTAAAGTAACAACATCTTTAATACAATAGGTTTTAATGCGTTCAATATTTTTTTCTTCGTAATATACTTTTGCAATCTGACTTCCATCTATATCATCTTTTGGAGATGGAATACCAAATATATGTGCTAATAAATTTAAAGACGTAAAATTCTTAATATCGCCAAAGCGCCACATTTCCATGGTGTCCAAATGTTTTACTTCCCAAGGCTTCATTCCTTGCAATTGCAATAGTTTTGGCAATGCTATACGATTTACTAATAATCGTCTGCATAAAAATGGATAATCAAATTCTTTACCATTGTGCGCACATAAAAAATGCTCTTTGGTATTAAAAAATTGTTCTAATAATTTAGAAAACTCGGTTAAAAGATCATGTTCATTATCTCCAGCAATGGCTTTCGTTCTGAATTTACCTTCGCTCATAAATCCTAAACCAATACACACTACTTTAGCAAATTCGGCATAAATACCAGCCTTTGCATATTGTTGCTCGGGTGTAGAGTCTTTAACATAAAACATTTTTTTATCCCACAATTCTTTTTCGGTTATAGACAAAGAGTTGTATTGATAATGAATTGGAGCCGTTTCAATATCAATGAATAAAATATTTTCTAATTTAATAGAACTCATTTTCTTTCGAATTTTTGAAAGGTGTAATCAAATTTATTTTTTTCGTCGGCTAAATGTTTTTCTTCCCAAACTAAATCAAATTTTGATGAATCAATTACAGGAAAATACACATCAGCGTCTATCGTTACATTTACTAAAGTCAGATAAATAGTATCTACCGTATCCATAGATTGCTTATAGATTTCTCCTCCGCCAATAATAAATACTTCTTTTTCAGCATGCAATTTAACTAGGGCTTCATCTAAACTTCCAACTACCAAAATATCAAATTGATTATCTGAGTTAAAGGTTTTATCTCTAGTAATCACTACATTTTGTCTGCCAGGTAAAGTTCTACCAATCGACTGAAATGTTTTGCGCCCCATTATCACAGGACAACCCATGGTTGTTGCTTTAAAAAATTTTAAGTCGGCAGGTAAATGCCAAAGCAATTGATTGTCTTTACCAATAGCATGATTTAAGGAGGTAGCTACTATACTTGATACGATCATATTAGTAGGCCAAATCTTCAATAAAGAAAAAGAAAACAACTGCTCCAACCCACTCTTTTCTTACGCCTTTGCAATCTCCAATTTTAGAACCGTTCTTATAAATATCTCCGTCTGATTCAATTTGACCAATTTTAGAACCGTTTTTATAAACGTCTCCATCACTTTCAATTTGTCCTACTTTACTTCCGTTTAAATAGATATCTCCATCTGATTCTATTTGTCCTTTTTTAGATCCACCAACATATACATCTCCATCACTTTCAATATTTCCTTTTTTAGAGCCTCCAATGTATACATCGCCATCAGATTCAATTTCACCTTTTTTACTTCCTTTAATATAAAGACTTTGAGCCGAAATAGTGGTGCAGAAAAATCCTGCTACTAAAATTAAAATTAGTTTTTTCATTGTTTTATT
>ERZ724527.1058-NODE-1058-length-12952-cov-7.580678_pt1 | contig 12952 bp, 19 predicted proteins | sample MGYA00376060_ERZ724527 | MGnify/ENA primary metagenome ERZ724527 (study PRJEB28724, sample SAMN07190886) | activated sludge metagenome | isolation source: activated sludge of sewage treatment plant in Hong Hong | place: USA: Christiansburg, Virginia | collected...
ATAAAGAAATCACAGACACTCAAAAAAACATTGATACACAAAGGCGTTTAGCTGAAAATGGTAAAGCTAATACATTAGCAGAAGAAGAAGCTCGTAAAATTCAATTAGAAAGGCAAAAAGAAGATGAAAAGGAAAAGGAAATTAAGCGTCAAAAAGCTTTAGCGTTCTTTAAAGCTTACATAGGCTTCTTAGATAAAGGTGATAGTGCTTTAGAGGCACTTGCAAAAGCTGGTTCTAGTATAGCTATTGCGGATGCAGTTGCTGGGTCGTTCTTTGTTGGTACTGAGAATGTAGAGCGTGATTTAAAGGGTAATAAAGTTCATAACGGAAGGGACGGACATATAATTGCTGTTGATGGGAGCGAACGTATATTAACAGGTGAACAGAATAAAAAAATAGGAGCTTTATCAAATAATGAATTAGCCGATTTAGCTAAAAATTATAACAATGGATTATTAAATACTGTAAATATTGGAGTAACACAAACGGATAACTTTGCTAAGAAAGTTTCAGAAAGTGCATTATTAATGCATACAATAGCGTTAAGAAATGAGATTAGCGATATAAAAGAAGTGATTAAAAATAGACCAGTATCAAATTGGACTTTTGATAAGTATGGGGACTTTATAAAAGAAAGTATTGAAAACGGAATAAATAAAAGAACAAGATTTAAACAGCCTAAACCACGCATTTAATGCTAGTAACAAAATTAAATTTCTATTTAGCCGATAAAAAAGTTAATCCACCCAAGAACTGGCAAGAATTCGGCATTGAATTAAATAGAACACCAGACAATATAGGTCAAGCCGTAACTTTAACAGATTTTGAATTTGTATTAGAAAACGCCGATATTATTAATCAATGGATTAAAGATAATTTAATTTTTGAGGGTGTGCCGTTAAGGATTGAAATTGAAAGGCTAGGAGTTACAGAAAGGGTATTTAATGGCTACTTAGATTTAAAACAAACAAGTAAATTTTCAAAAGATAGGATTGAAGTAAAAGCCATTGAGCGTGATAGTATTGATTTTGTTAATGATAAAGCGGACGCTTTCACATTTGCTTATTTAAAAGACAAAGGAATAATTAACAGCTCAGATTTTGATAGTATACCATACATTTTAAACTCAGTTCCAAACTATACAGAAAGTGCTTTAAGTATTTTGGCGGTGTATGTTATGGTTAGAGAAATTAAATCAGCTATACAGCGTTTATATGATTTTGTAGTAGAATTACCAGTTTATTATGTATTTTCTACTTATGTTAAGTTAATACTTTACATTGTATACTTAATTGCTTTAATTATAGCTTTAATAAAGCTTGTTAAACAGGTTATAATGTTAATTATACAGCCCGTTAAATACCACGCTTGTATGAGTGTTAAAAAGCATTTTGAAAAGGGTTGTGAACAGTTAGGATTAACATTTGAAAGCGATATATTTGATTCTGCACCTTATAAAGATGCTTATATTTTACCATCGAAATATTATAATAAAATAAATTCAAAGGATAAGGAGTTGTTCGGTTTTACCGAACCGTCAAACGAACAAGAAGGATTCCACAAGGGTACATTCGGGGACTTTTTAAGGGATATGAAAGCTATTTACAATGCAAAAATTGTAGTTAGAAATGGTGTATTAAAATTTGTTAGGAGAGATTATAAAAATCCTTCGAGTACTTATGTTTTACCGCCAGTTTACCAGCCTTATTATAGCTATAATACTAATGAATTTAATGCTAATACTTACATTAAATTTCAAGTTGATACATTAGATAAAAATACAATTCAAGAATTTAAAGGCACTTCGTATCAATTAATTTTAGAGCCTAATCGGGTACTAGATGCTCAAAACTCTTTAATGAGTGGTATAAATGAAATATCAATTAACTTTGCATTAGCTAAGCGTAAAAATGATTTAACAGTTCCAGAAAAAATACTAAATGAATTTTTAAAAGTATTTGATGTTATAGCTGGAGCGTTGGTGAAAGTAATTAACGCTGTTATAACTGTTTTAAATAAAATTATTGCAATTGTAAACGATATTCTTAAAAAATTATCTACAATAGGCATAAAAGTTAAGTTTGTTTTACCTTCAATTCCTACTGTATCAATGCCTAAATTCTCTACAATATTTGAGAATAGAAAAGGAATGTTAAAGATTGAAAACGATAATACAGGATTGCAAAAAATATTTATAATGACTAAGGGCAGTTCAGCAAAATATAATAAAATACATGAGCTTAACGATACTTATTTTAGTGCAAAATATTTATATGATAATTTCTATTATATTGATTCATTTATGCCAAGCGATGAATTTCCAAATGGTAACCAATATTTAATAAAAAACTTTGATAATGTACCATTTTCTTTTGATGATTATGAAAAAATAAAAGAAAATAGTAGTATATTTACAAGCGATGGGAAAGAGGCTGATTATGACGTTATTAAATGGAATATTTTTAGGCAAACAGCAGATGTTGAGTTTAGAATTAATGAGTTATACACTAACAATTTAAAAGCTACTTATTTAGAACCAGATGGAAAATAATAATGATTTAAAAAATAGTTTAGAGTCAATGATGTCAGGATTGAACGGCATGGTTAAAGCTTTGGATTCTACTTTAAGTGGCATTAAACAAAATATGACTCCTGATCAAGCTATTGAATTTAGCAAGTCAATGCAAAACGCTAATATTTCAGATAAATTAAAGGACTTTAATAAAATTAACTCTGAATTAAAAAAAGAATTTGGAATATAAATGGCAGTTTATTTAAATAGCAAAACAATAACTAATGAGATTGATAGTACACCAGTTAATTTCTTACTTGCAAATGTTGGCGATAAAATAGTAATTGAGTATGATATTTCTGTAAAGGAATTTGTATTAAGTTCTACAACATCTCCATTTATGTTAAATAATAATGATGGGTATATTGTTGTTGGTTCTACTATTTGGGTTACTGGAGGTGATTTCAGTAAATTCAATACTGGGGATTCAATAAGGATGACTAACTATGTTGTTCCTGGCGTTTCTCATGTAGTTACAATAGTTGAAAAATTAAGCGATACAGAAATAAGATTAAGTTCTAACCCGTTTGGGTGGTCTTTAAATACCGCTGGTACACAGGATGCATTTAGTTTAGTAATGCCTATAACGGCACTTAGTTATAATTGGAATTTCATTGAAAACGATGAGATGACAAACTTTTATTCTAAGATTGATAATACAGTACATTTAGCTAATATAAGTGGATTAGATGCATCTTTAGCTCGTACTAATTTACCTATGGCATTTGTAGGAACGCCACCAAGCCAAATTGGAAGTATAGTAGTTGATGAAGTTTCATTGGTTACAACTCCAGTTTATACGAGTAACTTTAAAATAAGACATACCACTTATGTAACACCTTTTATTTTAGCTAGTCAATGGGATGACTTACAAGCTGGAATTACACCAACTTATTTATTTAATACTAGTTCACTTAAAGACATTGCAAATTTTGAGGCTCGTTATAATTTAACAGACCCAAACAAAACACAAAAGTTACTTAAAGATGATGTATTAGGTAATGCTGGCTGGTTTGGAGAAAACTTTAATACCGCATCGACAAAATATAGTGTAAATAGTTTATCTTATGTAGACACATTAACAAGTGATGTTTTGCCTAAATGTAGACTACACGTTGATAATATTGACTTTGCATTTACAATAAGAAATACTATCGATACTCCATTTGTAGCTGGTTCTACTAAGTTAATAATTAATTTTGCCAAAGTTCCAAATGATGAGCTTGAATACACGGCAAATACAAGGGATTTAAGACATAATTTTGTATGGGAACAAGCGGAGTTAAGAGTTGATTCAGTACCTATTGCTGTTGATGGGAATAATTATTCAGATACTACTTTACGTTCATTAGCCACTTTAAAAGCTACTTATATAAATAGTTCTACTGTTAATGTAACTGGAAAATTTAAATTTCATGCCGATTCAATAGCTGTTTTTGAAGAAAGCGATGAGCCTCGTTATATATTTTGGATTGCAATAAAAAAACATTCACTAAACGGAACTGTATCAGATAGGGCAAATATACTTATTGATTCAGCTAATTTTTATTATAAATCTGAGTTCCCTGATTTAATAACTTTTTCAACTAAATTAATTCCGCATGATTGTCCAGACTATTATACTAGTTATGTAGATGCAAGGGATAAATTTGCAGAAGATGAATTGGTAGCATATAATTTATGCGATGTTGGTTCAGACCCATTAGTTACAAGTATAGAATTATTAAGAGCTACCCATAAATTGTGGGCGGTTCACCGCATAACTGGTGAAAAGTTTATACTAGAAAGTAAAACGGTATTATTACCACCTACACCAGTGTATTTAGGTTACCAGCAATTTAATATTGTTACAAATAAACCAATTAGAGTGCCTAGTACTGAGATACGCAAATCAATTGTATCACGTAATAGAACAGGAGTAGTTGAGACTAACTTATATGAGTTTGCATATCCTTTTTTAGTACGTTGGGAATATTGGGAGGCTTTATTATACGGGCATTCTGATTTCTTTGACGTTACAGAGCCTAATAATGGTATTAACCATGATTGGTATCACTACCATGATAACAATTGGTTATTAGAATATGAATTAGAATTATCAACTAAAATAAATGGTGTACCAGCTTTATATTCTACTACAAAAAGATTTTTTGCATTAGATAGAAATGAAGCAAGCGAAAATACTCGTTGCCAAATATTAACTCAAGACAAAGATACTTTATCACTTTTAACAGATGGTACTGATTACTATATTTTGGGTTACAAAGATACATTAGTTGCAGCTATATTTGAAAATACAGTTGATACATTTGACCCAGCAACTACAACTGTAGTTATTGGTTTAGAAGTATTTGAAGAAGGAGGTGTAAATGGTAAAGGACGTATGAGTTCTAAGTATGCTAGTGATTCAGATACTTACTTTGTGCCATTACCAGCAGAAACAAAAACTAAATTAACTTTCTTTGCATCTAATACTGTTTGTAAAGCTGAAACATTAATTGATTTTACCACTCTTAATTTAGGCAAATCAAAATGGAAAATAACCGCTCGTATTTACGGTAATACTGCAAGTGTTACACATGGAGATGTGTTTTATGGACAAAATTATTTAGGTTCATTAGATGTTAAGTTAATCCCAACAGACCCAATACCAACTACACCAACTGTTATTACTCCAGTTGATATGGATTGTTGCAGTGATTATGTTTGGCGTGTATTAGCCGATATTGATTCAACTGACGAATTAAGAAACGACAAAACTAGCTTTATTTCGTTTTTTAATAAAGATGTAATTGATACAGCCATTTTAAAATTAGTATTACCCGATAATACAGAAATAGATTTAACTAGCGAAACTTCATTTGGCACTCCTTATAACTATGGTTTTAAAACAAATGGATATAATGAAAATGCAGTTGCTTATTTAGTAGAATGGAATAAAGTAATAGATTCATTAGGTGAAGGCGTTTATTATATTAAATGTTATACAACCACTATTTTTGGAGGTTCTTATACGCAAGTTTCTAAATCATTTTGTTTAAAACAATATACTGAAGCTAGAGCAAACGGAACGGTTAGAATTGAATACAATATTAGTGGTTTAATTGGTAACAATCAATTTGATGATAAATTAAGAGATTTTGCAGATTTAAATTGGTATAATCAACATAGGTTTGATGGTGTATTTAGATATACTAATTCAGCTTATACAGAAGATAATATACAGTATGATAATGGACAATTGGTAACTGTTGAACATTCACAGGATGCGGAATATATTTTAGAGTTAAAAAATATTCCAGCATTTAAACATGATATTTTACGAACTGATATTATTATGTCGAATGAAAAATATATTACTGATTATAATAATAAAAATTTTGACAATTACTACAAAAAAAGAGTAAAAAATAATGGAAATTACGAACCTAAATTTTATCCATTAAAATCAAAATTAGCACCAATAAATTTGAAATTTAAACAGGAATTTAGTAATTTAGCAAAATTTAGAAGTTAATGGCAGATGCAATAATATTACAAGGACATTTAACACAGGCTCAATTTGATGCTAACCCTACATTTATTTTAGGTGATGGTCAAATAGTTTGGCTAAAAGATAATAGTGGAAAATTTAAGAAGGGTGACGGCGTAACAGTATTAAGTGCTTTGCCTTTTTTGGGCGGTTCTTTTAATGGTATTTTAAAACAAGAGGTTAAACTTTCAGAAAACATTACTAAAGGGCAAGCGGTTTATATTAGTTCAGCAAATGGAACTAATATAATTGTTTCTAAAGCATCAAACGCCACCGAGGCAACAAGTAGTAAAACTTTAGGATTACTTGAAACTACAGGTGTTACAAATGATATTCTGTATGTGATTACAGAAGGAATGTTAGGCGATTTAGATACCAGCACTGCAACTGTAGGTGATGCCGTTTGGTTAGGTACAAGTGGAAATTTAATTTATGGATTAGCAAGTAAACCAGTAGCTCCATCTCATTTAGTTTATATTGGCGTAGTTAGTAGAGTGCATGCTGTTAATGGAGAAATTTTAGTTAAGGTGCAAAATGGTTTTGAATTAAATGAGATTCATGATGTATTAACATCTGCAAATGTAATTACTCCAGTTGATGCAGATAATTTATTGATTAAAGAAAATTCTAGTGGCTTATGGAAGGCGTTAAGTTGGTTAAATTTAAAGGCTACATTAAAGACTTATTTTGATACACTGTACGGTACAATTAAAGGTTCTGTTAGTGCTACATCTGGATTAATACCTTTTTCTAGTGGTACTACCGACACAATTACAACAGATGCTAATTTATCTTATACAACAGCTGGTGGTTTAAAAGTAAATAATAAAATACTAGGTAAAGGCTTAACTACTCAATTGGAGCCAACAATTCCAATGGAAATGTTGACCGGAATAATGGTTAGGGATAGTGCAACTTCTAATTCTCGTATTAGTGGGTTATATATCTTTTCAACTGAGGCTATATTCACAGCAACTTATTATGGGGGTGCAAGCTATGTGCCAATGTCATTTAACACTAGTGATTTGCTTCGTTTTCAAATAAAAGTAAATGGAAATATAACTCACGCTAAAAATTCATATTTTGGAAGTACTTCAATTGATCCAACAGCATATGTTGACGTAACTGGATCTAGTACATCGAATTCATCTGTGCGTATACGTATAGGTTCATCATTGCCAACGGTGCAATTAGATGGTGAAATTAATTATGTATCAGGAAGATTGCATCATTATACAGGTGTTGATAACACGATTGCTTATTTAAGCGATATAGTGGGTGCAAGTGGATTAACATTTAATCAAAGTAAACGATTAGCATCATTAATGAGTCTATAAAAAAAATAAAATGATAACAGTATTAACAGGTCAATCTTTAAAATTTAAACTTGGTGCAGCACATGCAACATTAGCATTAAGTGCCTTCATGTCTGGAAGAAAATTTGTAATTGGAGATGTAAATCCAATTAATAAAATAATAGCAAGTAATGGTACTACAGATGTTGTATTAATTAATAGTTTAGGTGCAACGGAACAAGCTGAAATAAGCAGTATAAGTGTATTTAATAGTGACACAATTAATCAGGTTGTAACTGTTAATATAAATGATGGCACTTCTGATTTTGTTTTATTTAAAGCAACTTTAGCTCCTAACGAAAAATTAGAATATAAAGATGGTTGGAGAGTAATAACTACAACTGGAGCTATTAAGCAATCTATTAATCAAGGTGCAAATGCTACTACAAGTGGGATTACTGCTGTTGTATTAGGTGCAGACGTTATAAATAATAATGCTACAGCAAACACAATGCAAGATGTAACTGGCTTATCATTTACAGCGAATAATGGAAAAACTTATTGGTTTAAATTCATTATCCCTTATGATGCAGCTGTTGCAACTACTGGTTCTAGATGGGGAGTTAATGCATCTGCTGGTTTAGCTTCTAAGTTAGCATTTATTTCAGAGTATACATTAACAGCGTCAACATCAACACGAAACGCACAAGTGCAAGCCTTTGATTCTCCAGCAACTTCAAATGCTTCAAGTATAGTTGGAAACAATGTTTGCATCATGGAAGGTTATTTTACACCAACAGCTAACTGTACGTTTATAGCACGTTTTGCTTCTGAAATTTCAGCAAGTGCAATTACTGCTAAAGCAGGTGCAGTATTATATTATCAACAAACAAACTAATTTATATGAATATAGAAGTAGAAATTAAGCCTATTGGCTTTACAGTTTTAGATGAAAAAGATGTATTAATTAATGGTGTGGAAACTATTGAATGTGTTATGCAAGTTGATTTTAGTATCAATATAAGTGGCACTCGAAAAGCAACGTTCAATGAGCGCATTAAAGCAACTTACTTTAACACTATGACTGGTATTGAAATGGACGACGCTAGAGATAAAGCAATTAAGGAATATATATATAACTTAACTGTTGTACCAAAAGTAGAAGTAAAAGAGGAGCCTATAATTATAGAAGAAAAACCTGAAAACAAAGAAACTGAAATAAATGAAATTTGAGGCTATAACTTTTACAACTAAGGATATTGCAATGGTTATGGGGGCAATATTTAGCGCATTTACTTTTTATTTAAAAATTGATTCACGTTTAAATCAATTTGAGTTAAAAATGGAAAAAATTATATCAGAAAATAATATTAATGATGTTAAGATAAATGCTAGGATTGACGCTTTAAAAACTGCTGATAATACTCAAAATGTAAAGAACAGAGAATACTTCGCAGTGATACCAGATACTAGATTAGAAGTTAAAAAAAAGAAATTGTTTAATTATAAATTGATATGATTGAAAAAATATTAAACAGCGACCAATACTTTAAAGAAAAGACTTTAAAAACACAAATAGTAGTACATCATACTGCTGGAGGTGGTAATGCTGAGAATGTTATACATGGTTGGAATTTTAACTCCGAAAGAATTGGAACGGCTTTTTTAATAGATAATAAAGGCGAAGTATTCAAAGCGTTTGAGCCTGAGTTTTGGGCGTATCATTTAGGATTAAAAACAGCCGATAATGTTAAATTAAATAAAGGTAGTATAGGGATTGAAGTGTGTAACTGGGGACAGTTGATTAAAAAAGGAAATGAATTTTATAACTATGTGAATAAAGTAGTTCCTGAAAATGAAGTAGTACAAATCAAAAAGTTTAGAGGTTTTGAATACTACCACAAGTATAACGATGCACAAATTGAAAGTTTAAGAAAATTACTTTTAGAATTATGCGCAAAGTTTGGAATTAGTAAACATTATAATGCTGATATGTGGGATATTTCACCAAATGCATTAAAAGGAACTAATGGAATTTATACACACGTTTCGTACCGATCTGATAAAAACGATATGAGTCCACAAATTAATGTTATTGAAATGTTTAAAAATTTACACAAATGAAAGACCTAATTAAAAAACTATTTGCCTCACTAGATACTACTAATTTAGGTTTTAGTGGACGTAAATTAACAGCTTTATTTTCTATTCTTATGGGTGCTTATATCACTATTTATAAGCTAAGACCAGAGGACTATTTTACAGCATTAGTTACATGGGTAAGCGTAGCTTTGTTGTGTCTAGGAATTGTTACTATACAAAATATAATTGAACTTAAAAACGGTAAAAAAGATGAACCAAGCGTTTAATGTAATTTTAGATAACAAACACGAAAAAATAAATTTTATGGAAAATACAATACCTAGAAGATGTCGTTTAGATTTAATGACGCCTGCAGAATTAGCAATAAGAAATGCGATTTTGGAAATAGAAAAATTAGGATGCGACACTAAATTAACTGATATAGTTTTCATGTTAGATAAAGCAAAAGATTTAACATCTGATTTTATTGATTCAAAATGAACGAAGCAAAAAAATATATTTTATTTTTAATTACTGGAATTATTATAGGCTTACTCCTTTTTAATTCATGTGAGCAAAAAGAACCTATTAAACCAAACGTATTAAAAGCCGATAGCGTGGTTAAAATAGTTTATGTATATAAACATAAAGCCGATAGTTTAAATACCGTTAAAACAAAGATATTAGTTAAATACAAAACAATTAGAGATACTGTAGTACTTCATTATAAAGATGATACTATAATTATGAATTACGTTAATTATTGCGATTCATTGAATAATATAAATGATTCAATTATAGTTGTAAAAAATAACATCATAAAACAACAAGATACATTGGTATCAATTAAAGATGCTATTATACATGATAATATTTTGGAACTAAACACCACAAAAAAACAAGTTAATAAAGCTAAAAGAAAGGCTGTTATAACTGCAGTAGTTAGTGGGGTTATTGTTGGCGGGGTGTTATGGTTTAGGTGATTCATCATCGCTTAATATAACAAAAATAAAAGCAGCAGTTCTTCTCCAGTTAATGCAAAGTATAGGTTTTGGAGTTGGTGGAGTGAATTTAAAGATATTTTCACACCAATTGGTTTTGCGTAAAAGTAATCATCTATTTTAAAAATAATAAAATTATTTAGTTGAAATTTTATGCTAAATGATAGTCTATTCATTTCAAACCCACACTTCAAAAGTATTTCATCTGTTAGGTGGATTGGATTGAATGCATTAATTTTAAAACAACCAACTGTATTTATTTTATTTGCATCCCAAAATCTTATAGTGTTATCTGCGTGGATAGAAGAAATTTGTACTATTGTTGAACCCCATAATAAATTATTTTCTATTCTTAATTCATTTGCTTGTATCATAATTCAATATTTTTTATATCGTTTTCTTTAATCTCAAATTTACCATCTTTTATTAATTCAAAAACAAAGTCTTGAAAATATGCTTCAAGTTGGTCTACTGCTTTTATTTCACTTTCACTTAAATTAGCTTTAACCGTTTTGTTAAAAGATTCCGAAGCTACTATAAGGTTGTTAAACTTTTGCTTTTCGCTATGTTTGAACATTCCTAAAAAATGTGTATAGCTTTCATTTTGCACTTTACTTAATGCGATAAACATTAGTAAAGCTCTTTGTGTTTGTTCTGTTATATTCATAACTTAGATTTTAAAATGTTAAGGACTTCTTCATAATAGTTCGTATCAAATGGCAAAAATTCACCTGTATTTCTTAAAGCCTCAATAGTATTATTAACATCATTTATAGCGCATTTACAAGCATCTTTTAATATACTACTATCATCTACAGGAACATCATTGTAGCAATCCCATGTAGTAACTAATGGGCTATAACTTTTTATAAGCATCTCTGCATATTCATTTGGGATCTGTTTCATTGTCTTTAAATTTAAGGTTGTAGTTAAAAAGCATTACGTTCGTTTGCTATTCTTTTATAATGCTCCATATTAATAGTTAATGTTTGGATATGTTCTTTTAAGTCATTTATTTCATTTACATAATATTCATTCCATTGCGAATAAATCTTTTGTGCTGAAATTAAAGACCAGTTTAAATCGGGATGCTTTTTAAATTCATCATTTATTCTACCTTCAATTAGTTTTATCGTTTCTTCTTTACTCATTGTTTTTTTGTTTAGGTGGGTTAGGTAATGGTTGCCAGTGGGTTATTTTAATATCATATCCGAAGTATGGTCTTTCTAAATTAAAATGGGATTTCACATCTTCACAATCAGACGTAAACCATTCAGCCATTTCAATAAAGAAACCAGTTGGCTTTTCAGTGTAAACTAAATATTTCGTCTCTGTATAAGAGTATGGTACGTAATCTTCAGGTAATTCATCTTCAACACTAATCCATTTAGGCATTTGTTCTTTCAAAGCATCAATCTCAGTTTTCAAAACTTCTGTTTCATCGTGAAATGTTTTACCTGATATGATATTTTTCAATCTATCAATCTCAGGCTGCCTTGAATCGTAGCCTCTGATAAATCCCAAATAATCATTTGAATAACAATCTTCACACTCATTAGCATACTCCTCAGCTAACTGTTCTTTTGTTTTGTTTTCCATCTTGTTTAGTTTTTAAGTGTTAGTTCCGCCACACTAACTTGGTTGGTTATTTTGTATAAATAATTGTATTTGGGTTAAATATTCTTTTGATAGTTTTATCTAAATAAAATATATCATAAAAGAATTTATCACCTTCTATCACAGGACTATACTCAACTATTTCAATAACATTAACATCTGTTATTTTAGCGGATTCACATGTATCGGAATAGCAATCTATTCTGACACCATTTGATTCCATGCACGCTGGAGACCAATTCCAAGTTATTTCTAATACTTTCATCTTTCCTATTTTTAAATTAATTTAAACACTCCTTCTTTAACCAATTCATCAACAGTATAAGTAACCACCTTACCATCTTCTATTACTGTTTGTTGTGTTGCGTAGCCGAGTTGGCGTAATGCATCATTATAATAAGGCATTATAGTTATGAAACCTCTTAATTTTTCATTTACTTCTAACAACTTAGCATCCTCATCACTTATACTTGATAGTGGTTTTACTTTAACGGTATATAGGCATCCATAACGCCACATTATTATTGCTTTACTTTCTGCTTTCATTTTATATGCGATTTAAAACTCTTTTTACAAGATTATAATTAACTTTTTTCATCCCTAATCTCTGTATCTCTTTTTTAACTAAATGTAAAGTTCTTTGTGAGTGGGTATTGAATTTGTTTTTCATTTATTTATTTGTTAGTTTGTTAAATCTTTCTTTATCTATTAAATCTCTTAGCCTTTTATGTTCTTTTTTTATTTTTTGATACTCTAAATCATCCTTTAATAGCGAGTCATCAGGAATAATCTTAACACTAATTGTAGGGATATTTTTGAAATCAGTAAGGAGGAGTTTTTGATATTCCTCCTC
>ERZ724527.1059-NODE-1059-length-12950-cov-6.848313_pt1 | contig 12950 bp, 14 predicted proteins | sample MGYA00376060_ERZ724527 | MGnify/ENA primary metagenome ERZ724527 (study PRJEB28724, sample SAMN07190886) | activated sludge metagenome | isolation source: activated sludge of sewage treatment plant in Hong Hong | place: USA: Christiansburg, Virginia | collected...
GGCGATTCGACCAGCAGTTACAACGAATGACCAATGTCTTGTAGGTTAATCTTGGAGAACTTGTGGACCTTCAGAAGAGATCGATCAAAAAACTTGATCAGTTAAACGCAACAATGAGCCAAATGGCCAAACTAAGCGCTCCTGGAGCCTAATTGCCAACAAACGAACCAACATCGGACCAACAAAATTCGATCATTGCGGATGAAACTTCTCCTAGATAACTAGACTACAGCTCCAACACCTTAACATCACAAGCGATGGTTTCTGGAACCAAGCCTTTGAGGTTAAAGAAAATAGAAAAGTATGAACACACACCTCTTCCGTCGGTTCGGTATGAATCGCTGCAAAAGCTAAAATCTAGCCGACATGCTCGCCTCGGTGATGAACCTTTAGTACAGCAACCCTCGTTGGTGGCAATGATCAGCAAAAAAAAGCTTCCTTCCAATGGAAGACAGTAAGACAATCAGGATGTTATTGGCACTTCAACTATCGAGCCAGCAATTCAGCAGTCGTACAATACGCTGAACCAGAACTTTGAAGACCGAGTAAATCATTCCATTATCCCCTATCCAACTCTAGAAGGTTCCCACTAGGCGACCCCCGTGAACAGTATACGTCTCGGATAGTACTCCGATCGGAAAGTTCTCATCCCACTCAACCAGCCGATAGAAGGTGCAAGGCTCGATCCGACCTCCACAAAACAAGAGCTGTTCAGCTATATTTTTCGATGGATTGGTTATGTCACCGATAATGTCACCAAAGAGGCATTCAATGGCTACTGCAGCAAGTAAATGAGCATATTCGAGACCAAAGTATTCGTGTGCGACCATATAATTCTGAGCTTCCACGCAATGATGGAATTTGTGAGGGAAAATTATCCGAAGGTGTGGGAGCAGAGCAAAGGTGAACTGATCCGTCGGTATCAATAACATCAGATCGACGCACTGGAGTACTACGAGGTCAAGTACCCCCAGAAGAGTAAGGTATTCCTCTCCGCGGAGGTTAATAGCATGATCGGAGAGAAGAACGATACGTCCAACTAGGAATACAATATGCTTAGGCGCTTAGGTGTTAATTTCAACCCATTGCATATGCATGGCAGCGACAATAGCAAGGTGTCCTCAGAAGTCTAAGATGAGAGTTTCAACAGGAAAGTGAAGTTATTGATCAATGCACTCGTTCTGGAAGGGCGCAACTGTTTCATGGAGTTTAACAAGCTCATGCAGAGCGTCTTCACGGTTCCAAGCCCTAACGATCCTTCACAGAGAGTGCCCTTAAAAAATACCAGAGTGGGGATGAAATTCAAACCCGATATGCCGCTATACACTCAGGGGGAAATTGATGATATAGGGGTGCCCATCAAAAGTCCTGAGGTTCTCCGTGTGCTCATAAAGTGGATTGGTAAGCTGGATGAGATCGTGAATGAGCCATAGCTAAACATCATCGACAGTCAGGACTACTCGAAAATGGGTATGAACAACATTGAGATGTTTATGAAGACCAGGTACGATCGTTAGCTGGCCAACTGTATACTCGAGCACTACAAGGAGGAGTTCAAAAAGAGCAGCCTTGAGAAGAGTATCCTTGCCTCAGCCTTCAACAGTCTCCACGACTACATCAAACGCTATCGATCGACCTTCGAGTATCTCCCTGAGGACATCTACAAAAGCGGCATGACAGTCAATCTCATGTCGACTCTTACCTGCGATGTGGTGGTGCTCGCCTTGTAAAAACTGGTTTCCTTCCTGTACAAAATGCACCAAAAGGCCATCGATAAGGTCGGGAGCGCGGCCTTTCGACTGCTGAAACTGGACCAATAACTGCTGCCGTTCACTGTATACGACATCCTTCGAGCCAAATTTTCAGGAAGTGCTGCAGAGATGCAGCTCGTGATCAACAACCTCCTCAGCAACAAGGATATCACGATCATGAGGGTTAAGAACAGGTTCGATACGGGCAACCGCGACTACCTCATTAACTTCGTGTTCAAGGGTTGCAAGCTGGTATGCGAAGTGCAGGTCGGACTCAAAGAAACTATTGACGAAAAGAGTACTTCACAACAAAAATTTAACCATTTCCTGTATACTCTTTGCCGCAGCCGCTTTGGACCGCTTTCTGAAGCTGCTCTCATTATGGACTATCAGCTCTAAGTTGGGGACTACTTCAAGAGTATGACCAAGAGGCTGCCCCGAGAAGAGAAGAGACTGGACTTTACGCCTATTATGGAAAAAGATAACATTATGGTTGAGGGGTACGAAGTTATGCCGTCGATTTTCACCTTCCTATGCAACAAGTGCCTCAAGATCAGCTGCGAAAGGTTGCTGAAGACCTGGAAGGAAAAAGACAAAGACTCTTATCTCTGTGGGAAGTGCGTATACGGAAAGCTCAATTTCTAGCAGAAAGCAATCTTTGCTCTTGGAGCCCAGATCGGTCAGTTCTACCAAGGGATAACTTTGGACGAATAGATAAAAGAAAAATCGGAGTACCTAGCCGTTGTCGTATCAGACAGTCTGCGTAAAATAGATTACTTATCAACTCGCGAGCCAGAAATGCCTCTCAATATCTATTAATCCTTTCGCACCAAAATTCAGAAGGACCCGTACTTCGTGTGTTTTAGTAACCTGTCAAAGTTTCATGCTTTCAAACCCTACCAAACCAAGAAGTTTTTCCGCCTCAAGAAGGAGTTGGTTCAGATAGTGATACGCATCGATGAACCCCATCCCACAAAGGGACCGTGGATACGACGGCTAAAAGACTGCCACTTCGATGAGTTCCCAGAAAACAAGGATCGATGCCCTTACATCGACTCAATGGAAGAGGTTGATTTTACAATCCATTGGGCCTTTAGTAGTTCCCTCAGCAACAAACCACAAACGTTTGAGACTGTTCGCTGTGCCATGGACTTGGAACGCCGCGAAATACTCATACTAGATTTTGAGCGGGACTACCATCGATTTCAGGAGGCAAGAGATCGATATCTGAACAACACTAGCCTGAGGAGCAACAAGCGTTGGATGTTCGATTGGAATTACGAAAACCAAAACTTCGACGATGCCCTTCTAGAGGGATTGCGTGAAGACGATGTTGTGGAGACCATGAAAATGAACGGAAATAATTTCACGAAAATCAATCTCTTTAAGAGTCGATCTCTGTAGAAACTGCAACTGAACCATAACCGGATTCAGCAGGTCGTAATTGATGGAAACTATCCCTCATTATTGGAGCTATCCCTCATCAGCAACGGGCTCAAAGTGTTGGACTTCTCGGCATTGGTGCTCCCAAAGTTGGAAATCCTGAATGTGAGCAATAACCACATAGACAAGATCATCCTCACTGATGGACCCAGACCCGTGGGTTGTCCACATCTGAAGCACCTCATCATAAGTACTTGCATACTGACTCAGGATTCAACAGACTCAGCGAGTTTGAAGTGTCAGCAGATACCTTCCCAGAACTCGAGAAGCTTGCGCTGAACTTCAATGAGTCCCTGAAGACGCTCAATCTCAAGGGCTACCGTAGTCTCAGGAAGGTCGACGCATGTAACAGTAAATCCGACTTAGCAAATACTCTCATGCGGGAGATCAAGTTGGAAGGCGACTACCCTCGACTTGACGAGCTGGTGGTAAACATGACCAAACTCGAGCAATGCGATTTCAGTCGCGCCAATATGCCGAGGCTCATGGTTCTGTCCTTTTCCTCAAACCAATTGCGATCCTTTGAGTTTCCAGTGAATCTGCAGAGCATAGTCTCCATCAACCTCGGTACAATCCAACTGACTCAGACAATAACTACCTTCAGGAACTCAGGATGGGTAGCAAGAGTATCGCTTACGCCGAAATGCCCCGCCTTCGGGACCTGTTCCTACGTAGATGATAGAGTAAGGCAGAATGCAATAGGCTCAAAAAGGTTGACTTGATGCCCTTAGGGCTGTGCACCTCGCTCACCTTTATGGATGTCAGCCTCAACGACACGCTGTCCTTGATATTCTGCAGGGAAGTTGACCTCGAGCAGAAGACTATCAAGCGTGTGACCATCCAGCCCGAAGAGACCACGATCAAGTGGATGCTCTATAACTGTCCAGCTAATGTGCTGAAGGAGTTTCAGAGCGAGGCGGAAGGCAAGACCATCGACGGAGTGACCCTATAGACCAACCTTGTTAGCAACATGATAGCTCTGACCAATGTAAGCTACATTCTGAACATGCTAATTCCCAAGGAGCAAGAGGAGAGCAACAGAGCGCAGGCGACGGTCCTCTGCAGGCTTTTCTTGGGGTGGATTGCCGAGAAATACCCCGAGTTGTACCGCAAACTGCTCCCTTATGACGGACGCGAGCAGCGCGAGTGCTACTTCCTGCAGCCGTCCAAAGAGTCAGACCCCGAGCTGTACGAGCAAATAGTCAAGACATTCGAAGTCCCCTTAGGAACCAGCTGCTTCAGCTGTAACAAACAGCTCAACAGGTTGCCGTACTATTACTGCATTGGCTCCAAGACTCACCGGTGTATCGAGTGCACAGAAAAGCAGGATGAGACCGCCACGAACCGCCTAAAGCGCTACGCAATCAACGAGAACTCAATCTTGCTGATAGCCGATCGAGTCGTGGACCAGGTGAGGCTGGGCCGCAACATTCAGCCGACTACTCAACAGGAATGCAAGCAACACAGCTTCGTCTGCAACGGTTGCGCCGGGCAGATCACCAATCACCCGCGCTACATCTGTCTGGGTTGCCGTCGCCAGCCCAATTTCTTCCACTCTCAGCCAGTGGACTTCTGTCAGAAGTGCGCTCGCAAGCTCGCCAGCTCAAACGAGTAAGCCAAGCGAGAGGTATTGGCCAAATGCACCAACGACGGCCACACTGCTGGGCACGCGCTTCTCCGAGTCCTCTACCGGGTCATTGATAACAAGGAGTACTGACCACTGCCAATCTATTCCGTAACATATTGTCTCTGACACTATCAGCCGATGCGCGAACCCACAACCCTGTTGCCTGACGAGGCGTAGGCGTTGCTGGAATAACCTCCACTGGTGCTGGAGGTGTAGCTGGTTTGGTTGGCGTAGCCGCCAGTGCTGACCTGCATGGTAGAGTCGCTATTCTCGTAGTCAATTGTGTCAAAGCATCCTCGAGTCTCGATACTTGTTCAACTGCCGTCCATCCTGACGTACTTCTGCAGCCCAGCGTTGGCGCTGGAGACAGTTGGGGCAGGTGCAGTGGTCTTGGTTACGGCTCTGCTCATCGATGAATAAACGTCACTCGGGCCGGCACTAAAGGGTACTTCAAGCCAAAAAGGCTGTGCATATCGACCGCTCCCAGTGTAACTCTCTTCACGAGTTTATAAGAATATACAATATCAAATCGTTGTTGCTTCATGAAGCGTCCCACTTGCTCCCTCTCAGACGGGTATCCCTTATGAATAAAGGGAATATTTCATCTACCTTCGAAGACTCAAAGGCATAATAATTTATGAGTGTGACCAAAGACCGAAGACAGCCGTTGCCTCGTGTCGCTCCAAATCAACCACCTGATGAGTATGGCATGCTCTCCATGTTTGAACGGACTCTCGATAGAGCCTTCGGGCGGTTCGACCTGCAGTTCCAACGACTGGCCAATATCTTGGAGGTTGGTCTTGGAGAACTTGTGGACCTTCAGAAGAGATCGATCAAAAAGTTTGATCGCTTAAATGCAACAATGAGCCAAATAGCCAAACTAAGCACTCCTGAAGCGTAATCGCTAACAAACGAACCAATGTCAGAGCGACAGAACTCTGTTATCGCAGAGGAACCTTCTCCAAGATAACCAAACTACATCTCTAACAACCGATCATCATAGGTTAGAGTTTCGGGAATCAAGCCTTTGCAGGCGAAGGAAACAGAAAAGTATTAACAGACGCCTCCAGCATCGGTTCGGTATGAAATGCTACAAAAGAGATAACCTAGTCGGTTAGCTCACCTCGGTGAAGAACCTTTAGTGCCACAAACATCATTGATGGCAATGATCAGCAAAAAAAACATTTCTTCCAATGGAAGACAGGAAGATCATCAAGTGATTAACACTCCAGCTAACGAACCAGGAACTCAGCAATCGCAGAATTCTATGGCCCAAACCTTGTACGATCGAATAAATCCTTCCATTATGCATCCCTATCCTTCTCCGGAAGGTTCTCACTAAACAACGCCAGCGAACAGTATACGTCTCGGATAGTACTCCGATCGGAAGGTTCTCATCTCATTCAACCAGCCGATAGAAGGTGCAAGGCTCGATCCGACCTCCACAAAACAAGAGCTGTTCAGCTATATTTTTCGATGGATTGGTTATGTCACCGATAATGTCACCAAAGAGGCATTCAATGGCTACTGCAGCAAGTAAATGAGCATATTCGAGACCAAAGTATTCGTGTGCGACCATATAATTCTGAGCTTCCACGCAATGATGGAATTTGTGAGGGAAAATTATCCGAAGGTGTGGGAGCAGAGCAAAGGTGAACTGATCCGTCGGTATCAATAACATCAGATCGACGCACTGGAGTACTACGAGGTCAAGTACCCCCAGAAGAGTAAGGTATTCCTCTCCGCGGAGGTTAATAGCATGATCGGAGAGAAGAACGATACGTCCAACTAGGAATACAATATGCTTAGGCGCTTAGGTGTTAATTTCAACCCATTGCATATGCATGGCAGCGACAATAGCAAGGTGTCCTCAGAAGTCTAAGATGAGAGTTTCAACAGGAAAGTGAAGTTATTGATCAATGCACTCGTTCTGGAAGGGCGCAACTGTTTCATGGAGTTTAACAAGCTCATGCAGAGCGTCTTCACGGTTCCAAGCCCTAACGATCCTTCACAGAGAGTGCCCTTAAAAAATACCAGAGTGGGGATGAAATTCAAACCCGATATGCCGCTATACACTCAGGGGGAAATTGATGATATAGGGGTGCCCATCAAAAGTCCTGAGGTTCTCCGTGTGCTCATAAAGTGGATTGGTAAGCTGGATGAGATCGTGAATGAGCCATAGCTAAACATCATCGACAGTCAGGACTACTCGAAAATGGGTATGAACAACATTGAGATGTTTATGAAGACCAGGTACGATCGTTAGCTGGCCAACTGTATACTCGAGCACTACAAGGAGGAGTTCAAAAAGAGCAGCCTTGAGAAGAGTATCCTTGCCTCAGCCTTCAACAGTCTCCACGACTACATCAAACGCTATCGATCGACCTTCGAGTATCTCCCTGAGGACATCTACAAAAGCGGCATGACAGTCAATCTCATGTCGACTCTTACCTGCGATGTGGTGGTGCTCGCCTTGTAAAAACTGGTTTCCTTCCTGTACAAAATGCACCAAAAGGCCATCGATAAGGTCGGGAGCGCGGCCTTTCGACTGCTGAAACTGGACCAATAACTGCTGCCGTTCACTGTATACGACATCCTTCGAGCCAAATTTTCAGGAAGTGCTGCAGAGATGCAGCTCGTGATCAACAACCTCCTCAGCAACAAGGATATCACGATCATGAGGGTTAAGAACAGGTTCGATACGGGCAACCGCGACTACCTCATTAACTTCGTGTTCAAGGGTTGCAAGCTGGTATGCGAAGTGCAGGTCGGACTCAAAGAAACTATTGACGAAAAGAGTACTTCACAACAAAAATTTAACCATTTCCTGTATACTCTTTGCCGCAGCCGCTTTGGACCGCTTTCTGAAGCTGCTCTCATTATGGACTATCAGCTCTAAGTTGGGGACTACTTCAAGAGTATGACCAAGAGGCTGCCCCGAGAAGAGAAGAGACTGGACTTTACGCCTATTATGGAAAAAGATAACATTATGGTTGAGGGGTACGAAGTTATGCCGTCGATTTTCACCTTCCTATGCAACAAGTGCCTCAAGATCAGCTGCGAAAGGTTGCTGAAGACCTGGAAGGAAAAAGACAAAGACTCTTATCTCTGTGGGAAGTGCGTATACGGAAAGCTCAATTTCTAGCAGAAAGCAATCTTTGCTCTTGGAGCCCAGATCGGTCAGTTCTACCAAGGGATAACTTTGGACGAATAGATAAAAGAAAAATCGGAGTACCTAGCCGTTGTCGTATCAGACAGTCTGCGTAAAATAGATTACTTATCAACTCGCGAGCCAGAAATGCCTCTCAATATCTATTAATCCTTTCGCACCAAAATTCAGAAGGACCCGTACTTCGTGTGTTTTAGTAACCTGTCAAAGTTTCATGCTTTCAAACCCTACCAAACCAAGAAGTTTTTCCGCCTCAAGAAGGAGTTGGTTCAGATAGTGATACGCATCGATGAACCCCATCCCACAAAGGGACCGTGGATACGACGGCTAAAAGACTGCCACTTCGATGAGTTCCCAGAAAACAAGGATCGATGCCCTTACATCGACTCAATGGAAGAGGTTGATTTTACAATCCATTGGGCCTTTAGTAGTTCCCTCAGCAACAAACCACAAACGTTTGAGACTGTTCGCTGTGCCATGGACTTGGAACGCCGCGAAATACTCATACTAGATTTTGAGCGGGACTACCATCGATTTCAGGAGGCAAGAGATCGATATCTGAACAACACTAGCCTGAGGAGCAACAAGCGTTGGATGTTCGATTGGAATTACGAAAACCAAAACTTCGACGATGCCCTTCTAGAGGGATTGCGTGAAGACGATGTTGTGGAGACCATGAAAATGAACGGAAATAATTTCACGAAAATCAATCTCTTTAAGAGTCGATCTCTGTAGAAACTGCAACTGAACCATAACCGGATTCAGCAGGTCGTAATTGATGGAAACTATCCCTCATTATTGGAGCTATCCCTCATCAGCAACGGGCTCAAAGTGTTGGACTTCTCGGCATTGGTGCTCCCAAAGTTGGAAATCCTGAATGTGAGCAATAACCACATAGACAAGATCATCCTCACTGATGGACCCAGACCCGTGGGTTGTCCACATCTGAAGCACCTCATCATAAGTACTTGCATACTGACTCAGGATTCAACAGACTCAGCGAGTTTGAAGTGTCAGCAGATACCTTCCCAGAACTCGAGAAGCTTGCGCTGAACTTCAATGAGTCCCTGAAGACGCTCAATCTCAAGGGCTACCGTAGTCTCAGGAAGGTCGACGCATGTAACAGTAAATCCGACTTAGCAAATACTCTCATGCGGGAGATCAAGTTGGAAGGCGACTACCCTCGACTTGACGAGCTGGTGGTAAACATGACCAAACTCGAGCAATGCGATTTCAGTCGCGCCAATATGCCGAGGCTCATGGTTCTGTCCTTTTCCTCAAACCAATTGCGATCCTTTGAGTTTCCAGTGAATCTGCAGAGCATAGTCTCCATCAACCTCGGTACAATCCAACTGACTCAGACAATAACTACCTTCAGGAACTCAGGATGGGTAGCAAGAGTATCGCTTACGCCGAAATGCCCCGCCTTCGGGACCTGTTCCTACGTAGATGATAGAGTAAGGCAGAATGCAATAGGCTCAAAAAGGTTGACTTGATGCCCTTAGGGCTGTGCACCTCGCTCACCTTTATGGATGTCAGCCTCAACGACACGCTGTCCTTGATATTCTGCAGGGAAGTTGACCTCGAGCAGAAGACTATCAAGCGTGTGACCATCCAGCCCGAAGAGACCACGATCAAGTGGATGCTCTATAACTGTCCAGCTAATGTGCTGAAGGAGTTTCAGAGCGAGGCGGAAGGCAAGACCATCGACGGAGTGACCCTATAGACCAACCTTGTTAGCAACATGATAGCTCTGACCAATGTAAGCTACATTCTGAACATGCTAATTCCCAAGGAGCAAGAGGAGAGCAACAGAGCGCAGGCGACGGTCCTCTGCAGGCTTTTCTTGGGGTGGATTGCCGAGAAATACCCCGAGTTGTACCGCAAACTGCTCCCTTATGACGGACGCGAGCAGCGCGAGTGCTACTTCCTGCAGCCGTCCAAAGAGTCAGACCCCGAGCTGTACGAGCAAATAGTCAAGACATTCGAAGTCCCCTTAGGAACCAGCTGCTTCAGCTGTAACAAACAGCTCAACAGGTTGCCGTACTATTACTGCATTGGCTCCAAGACTCACCGGTGTATCGAGTGCACAGAAAAGCAGGATGAGACCGCCACGAACCGCCTAAAGCGCTACGCAATCAACGAGAACTCAATCTTGCTGATAGCCGATCGAGTCGTGGACCAGGTGAGGCTGGGCCGCAACATTCAGCCGACTACTCAACAGGAATGCAAGCAACACAGCTTCGTCTGCAACGGTTGCGCCGGGCAGATCACCAATCACCCGCGCTACATCTGTCTGGGTTGCCGTCGCCAGCCCAATTTCTTCCACTCTCAGCCAGTGGACTTCTGTCAGAAGTGCGCTCGCAAGCTCGCCAGCTCAAACGAGTAAGCCAAGCGAGAGGTATTGGCCAAATGCACCAACGACGGCCACACTGCTGGGCACGCGCTTCTCCGAGTCCTCTACCGGGTCATTGATAACAAGGAGTACTGACCACTGCCAATCTATTCCGTAACATATTGTCTCTGACACTATCAGCCGATGCGCGAACCCACAACCCTGTTGCCTGACGAGGCGTAGGCGTTGCTGGAATAACCTCCACTGGTGCTGGAGGTGTAGCTGGTTTGGTTGGCGTAGCCGCCAGTGCTGACCTGCATGGTAGAGTCGCTATTCTCGTAGTCAATTGTGTCAAAGCATCCTCGAGTCTCGATACTTGTTCAACTGCCGTCCATCCTGACGTACTTCTGCAGCCCAGCGTTGGCGCTGGAGACAGTTGGGGCAGGTGCAGTGGTCTTGGTGACTGTAGTGGTGTAAGCCGGTACTCTGGAGACCATGACAAATACATACAATAACGTCATATTGTTTCAATACAATGACCGCATCAGTGACGATGGAAAAGCTTGCTCCTTAAAAACCTTCATTATCTCATAGGGATTTTTGGAACCTAATTTCCATCTGTGTGTAAGTATCTGACCCTTGATTTGCCCTCAAGAATTGGCGTTTAGCAACTCGCATCCGCGGTGGTCCATAAGCAATATCTTCAGGATCTTGGCATGGCATAAGCTCATATTCTCGACACTTTCGAAAGTCATTATCAATAATTAGAATTCTGTTGGGTTGTATTTTTTTAAATAATATCGACAGAGGTCAGTTGAGGTGGCTACGAATCGACTGGCGCAGGCTGAATGGGACGAACGGATAGCCGTCAGCCTTGTAAAACTTGTTCTGAAACTAGACCCTGCATAATATGACAGCTTACCAGTGGAGGCGGAGTGCATGCAAAAAGCACTCCATACCGTCCATGCACATCAGCACCGCGAAGGTGACCAGGCTGAGCAGCACAAAGTTAATAACCATCTTGCTTAAGGCATATTGTACGAGGGGTATTCCCGGATAGCCGAGGATAAGTGGGTGCTCAACTGACTTTTCAAAGAACACCTCACTGAGCTGGGAGTGAGCCAGTGATAGCGCCCACAATCTCAGATAGGATGCTGTATTGGATACGCAACCCAAAATGTACTCGATTGTTTCGATCAACTGGTGCACTACCAACTCGTTTAGGCTTTGGCTACTCTGATCCTACTCGAATAGCCGGAGAGACTCGGAGTTTTGGCTGCGATCAGTGATAAGCCTGGTCAGCTCCAACTCCTTTTCTTTTTTCTATTGTTTGAGGGAGTAGTGTATCAGCACCGGTTTTGGGACCAGCAGCCAAGGAATGCATACTATAGCTGCTATCACCAGCCAGAACTGCACGGTAGTTTGGTGAGAGTACATCTACAGCTCTACCTTGCCGAATTTCAGAGGCATGTCGATGAGAGTGGTAATGACGGAAGGTGCTGTATTCGACCACAACCCCCAATTCGTGAGCCACTTCAGGATAATGAGTGCATCCATGTAGCCAAACAGCACCCAAAGAAATATCAACTACGGAGTGAACTCCAGAAAGAAATCTATAGGGCTGCTAAAGAATATTGCGTTGAGGGCCTTTGCTAACAGTCCGAGTGACATATGTACAATACCTATGATGACTGCTAACTTCATTTTGAGGCTGTTTGTGAAGGCTAGTGAGTTACCAGCGATACCCCATATGGGATCCAACCCGAAGGGATAGACGCAGTCGGAGATTCTGGGCACGGCATGGCCTTCCTGGCTGCATTAGTGATTGCGTACACCTGCGCAAGCTGGTAGCACGAACCGAAGAGATTGAGATTGACGCTGAGGTACTCGTTGTAGATGAACCCACAGTACAAGCTAAAAAGTCCCATGAGTAAGAGCATGTAACGATGTGGAAGGAAAGCCTTGAGGTATTTCCACGAGGCGATTTCGGCGTGTTTAATGCAGAGCACGAGCGCAAAAAGCAGCAGTACCATTCCATGCCCAATATCCCCGAACATGACGCCGAAGAGAAAAGGGAAGGTAATGCAAGTGAAGAGCCCTGGATTTGCTTACTGGTATCTCGCAGTGCCATAAGTCTCGACAATCTCCTGCGCTGTCGCAGTGAAGCTGTTAGTCTTGAATAAAGTTGGTGGGCGTTTGCTTTGGCGACTGATCATCTGCACTGAGGGTTGGTTGGGCTTGGATAGCGATTGTATTTCCTGAATTGTCCTTTCGCATTGTTCGGTGGCAATGTAGGCGAACCCTTGCACGAAGTTGCTGAACTCGTTAAGCAAACTCAACTGCTGGTAAATGGTCTTCTCCTTTACAGTGAAGGCTTTGAGATACTCGATTCGCGTCAGAGTACAATCGCTGCCGTAGGGCTCCACGAGCTGTGCCATGAACGACTTTCTTTCGAGTGTGTTGATGTTGAGCAGAGAACTGTACTCCTAGATTTTCTGGGCTGTTGCTTCAACTTCGAGCTCATACTCCCGATTGTTCAGAGGAATCTCAAAGACCAGCGAGGAGAATGTTTCAGCAAGAGTGCGTAGCTTAGCACCGAGATATCGCATGCTCTTGGGGTATAAA
>ERZ724527.1060-NODE-1060-length-12950-cov-3.507949_pt1 | contig 12950 bp, 11 predicted proteins | sample MGYA00376060_ERZ724527 | MGnify/ENA primary metagenome ERZ724527 (study PRJEB28724, sample SAMN07190886) | activated sludge metagenome | isolation source: activated sludge of sewage treatment plant in Hong Hong | place: USA: Christiansburg, Virginia | collected...
ACGTGCTGCTCAAGCTCTACGACGCCGACGCGGAGTACTCCGCCGACGCGCTGGAAGGCATCTACGACAACCTGGAAAGGGTCAGCGCCCGCGTGCTGACGCAGGCCGTGGACGACAAAGCCGCCGGCGCAGCGTTGACGGCCATCGCACGCGAGGAAGACTTGAACGGCCGCATCCGCCGCAACGTCATGGACACGCGCCGGGCGCTGAGCTTCATGATGCGCAGCCGCATGCTCAACGCCGAGCAGTTCGAGGAAGCGCGCCAGATCCTGCGCGACATCGACAGCCTGGACAGCCACACCGCCTTCCTGTTCGACAAGATCAACTTCCTGATGGACGCCACGGTCGGTTTCATCAACATCAACCAGAACAAGATCATCAAGATCTTCTCGGTGGCCTCGGTGGCCTTCCTGCCCCCGACCCTGATCGCCAGCATCTACGGCATGAACTTCAAGGTCATGCCCGAGATCGACTGGTCCCTGGGCTATCCGTTTGCGGTGGCCGTCATGATCGCCTCGGCCATCACGCCCTTCTGGTACTTCCGTCGCAAAGGCTGGCTGAACTGACCCCCGCTGCCCCCATGAAGCTGCCCGCCGGCCTGTGGCGCGTGATGCTGGGCACCGCCCTCGTGGTGCTCAGCTACAGCCTGCTCAACCCCGTGCTGGCCGTGCGCCTGCAGACCGCCGGCGCCAGCAACACCGCCATTGGCCTGTTTGCCACGCTGCCCTTTGTCAGCGTGGCCTTGCTGGTGCCGGCCGTACCCTGGGTGTTTGCGCGCATCGGCGTGGGCCAGGCCTACCGATGGGGACTGGCGTTGGAGCTGATCGCCTGCCTGGGCTACCTCCTGACCGACCACTATGTGCTGTGGTGCGCCCTGGGCCTGATGGCCGGGGTGGGCGCTGCCGCCGCCTGGAACGCCACCGAGGCCCTGATCGCCCACAACGTGCCCGCCAGCCACCGGGGCCGCCTGACCGGCACCTACCAGGCCCTGCTGGGCGGGGCCATGGCCCTGGGGCCCCTGCTGCCCGGCCTGCTGGGGCTGGGCTCGGACCAGGCCACCCTGGCTGCCGCCCTGGGTCTGGCCAGCGGGTTGGGGCTGACCCTCTCACCCGCCATCGGACGACTGCGGGCCATGCACGAAGGGCAGGTCCACATGGGCCTGCTGGCCGCCGCGCGTTTTCGGCCCACCCTGGTGTGGGCGGCCATCGTGGGCGGCGTGTTCGAGGTGGGCCTGGCCTCGGTCACCACCGCCTATGGCTCGCAGATCGGCCTGGACCTGGCCAAGGCCACCTCCATTGCCGGCGCCGTGGGCATCGGCAGCTTCCTGCTGCAGTACCCCATCGGCTGGCTGGCCGATCACTTCCCGGCCCGTCGGCTGTTCATGGCGGGCGCGGCCCTGTTGATGGCCTCTGCCGTGGCCTTCACGCAGGCGACCACCTGGCCCGCCCTGATCTGGGCCTGTGCGCTGGCCTGGGGTGCGGTGGGTGGCGCGCTGTACACCCTCAGCATGATCCGCGTGGCCCATGATTTTGCCGACACCTCTGCGCTGGCCGGCACCTCGGCCATGATCGCGGGCTACACCGCCGGTGGCGCCATCGGTCCGGTGCTCAGCGGCTGGGTGTTCGACCACCTGGGCGTGAGCGGCCAGGGCGCCTGGCTGGGCCTGCTGGCCCTCAGTCTGTGGTGGGTTCAGGCTGCGGCTCGGTCAGGCACTGGCTCAAAGCCTGCTTGAGTTGCAAGGCCGGCACCGGCTTGTGCAGCAACAGCGCATGGGCCGCATGCGCCTCGCGCAAACGCTCCGGCCCCGTGTCGCCCGTGACGATGATGCCCGGCACGTGCCAGCCCATGCGGTCACGCACCTGCGCCAGGGCATCACGGCCATTGTGGTGGCCCCGCAGCCGGTAGTCGGCCACCACCACCTGCGGCACAAAACGCTGCAGCAGCACCATGGCCTGCTCGACCGACTCGGCCACTTCCACCCAGGCCCCCCAGCTGGTCAGCACCTCGGCCATGGCCGCGCGCACGGTCTCGTCGTCATCGATCACCAGCACACGGGCGCCTAACAAATCGGCCGGATCCTCATCGGGCACCGGCATGGCCATCACGGCCTCCTGGCTCAAGGGCAGGGCCAGGCGGAACACCGAGCCACGCCCGGGGCGCGAGGCCACCTTCACCTCCACCGACATGGCGCGGGCCAGCCCCTCCACAATGGCCAGCCCCAGGCCCAGGCCCTTGCGACGGTCTCGCTCGGGGTTGCCCAACTGGTGGAACTCCTTGAAGATGGCCTGGATCTCGTGCTGCGGGATGCCCAGACCCGAATCCCAGACCTCCACCACCGCCATGCCACCGCGGCGGCGCACCCCCACCAGCACCCCGCCTCGCTCGGTGTAGCGCAGGGCGTTGCTGATGAGGTTGCGCAAGATGCGCTCGACCAGGGCGTGATCGGTGTGCACCACCCAGGGGCAGTCGTGGGTGCGGTAATTCAGCCCCTGCTCGCTAGCCTGGCGCGCAAACTCCTGCTCCAGCCGGTACAGCAAAGGCTGCAAGGCAAAGGGCTGCGGGTTGGCCTTGACCATGCCCGTGTCCACCTTCGAAAAATCCAGCAGGGTGCTCAGCAACTCGCGCGCCGCCTCGGCCGACAGGTCGATCTGGCCCAACAGGGACCGCTGATGGGCCGACAAGGGCGTGCGTGCCAGCGTGCCCGCAAACAGCCCCAGCGCATGCAACGGCTGGCGCAGGTCATGGCTGGCCGCGGCCATGAACACCACTTTGGCACGGTCGGCCTGCTCGGCATCCTGCAGCGCCTCTTCAGCCACCTGGCGGGCCTCCATGGCCCGCTGAGTCTGATCGCGCAGGCGCAGCACCAGCTCGTCATTGGCAAAACGCAGCGAAATGGCCGAGTTGACCATCTTGGCCAACTGGTAGGCCACCGGCACCATGGCCAGCAGGTAAAGGGCCACGGCCATCCCGATCACCACCACGTCGGGCGGCCCCATCGACAAGGCCACGATGCTGGGCACCGTGAGCATGACCAGATGGGCCAGGCTGATGGGCCAGGAGGCCGCCATCACGATCATGCCGCTCGACGAGATGCCCGCCATCATGGTCATCACCAGCGTGACGGAATACGGCTGGGCGGTGTCCACAAAAAACACCGACAGACAGCCCCACCCCACCCCGACCAGGAGCGACAGCACCCGGAGCATCCGCGCCATGCGCAGGCCCTCCTGGGGCGTGCCGGGATCGGGCAGATACCTGACCAGGGCCAGGCCCGCCACGTCCATCAGACAGATGACCAGAGCCCACAGCCAGATGTACGGATCGCGATAGAGCTGGTGGTGAACCAGGGCCAGGAGCAGGGCCGCCGGGATGGACGCGGCCATGACCACGCCCAGGTTGCGTCGGATCAGGATGACCTGCGCCACCAGCAAGGGCGAGGCCTCCAGCACCAGGGCCTGGCGCCACAGCGGCTGGCTGCGATTCATTGCGAGCTGGACGAGGTGACCCACCCCTCCTGGCGCGCCACTTCCAGCGCGGCGGCACGGCTGATCACGCCCATGCGCTCCATCAGGGTGGACACCTCGGCACGGACCAGGTCTTCAGGCAGTTGCAGGGAGCGGGCCAAGGCCTTGTTGGACTTGCAGGCCGCCAGCATGCCCAGGATGCGGCGCTGCTGCTCGGAGGGGCGCCAGTCCGCGCCGTCCGTGGCGGGTGGGGGCGCAGCAGGCTCAGGCCAGACCTCCTGGCCATCACAGGCCCGCTGGAAGGCGTGGATCAGTTCATCGGGCGTGGCTGCCTTGGACACAAAGCCGCTGGCACCGAGCCGAACGGCCTCGGCCACCACGGCCGCATCGTCACGTGCCGACAGCATCACCACCGGCACCCGACCATACTGCTGACGCAACCACGCCAGCCCGGCCAGGCCGTGGATGCCCGGCAAGGTCACGTCCAGCAGAATCAGTTGGGGGCAGGTCTCGGGTGGATGGGCCATCAAGGCCTCCATCGAGTCGACCTCGCTCAGGCGGGCCTGCGGCCACCGTTGGGCCAGCAGCATGCGCAGCCCCGTGCGAAACAGGGCATGGTCATCAACCAGCAAAAAGAGGGGCGGCGGCACAACAGCGAGCATGGCATGACAACAGTACCGCAAGGGCAGGGCGCAAACAATGCGCGCCCACCCCTCTGATGGGGGAGTACCCCCCCATCAAAACGCCTGATCAGGCCTTGCGACGGGCCTTGACGGCCTCCGACAGGATCTGCAGCACCTGCTCGGAGTCATCCCAGCCAATGCAGGCATCGGTGATGCTCTGGCCATAGGTCAGCTTGGCCGGGTCGTCCTTGCCGGGCGTGAACTTCTGGGCGCCCGCGCACAGGTGGCTCTCCACCATCACACCAAAGACCTTCGTGGAGCCGCCACGCAGTTGCTCGGCAATGTCCTTGGCCACCACCACCTGACGCTCGTGCTGCTTGGAGCTGTTGGCGTGCGAGAAGTCCACCATCAACGACGGGTGCAGCTTGGCCGCACTCAGGTCCTGGCAGGCCGCATCCACGCTGGCCGCGTCGTAATTGGGGGCCTTGCCACCACGCAGGATCACGTGGCAGTCGGGGTTGCCGGCCGTCTCGACAATCGCGACCTGGCCATTCTTGTGGATGGACAGGAAGTGGTGCGGGCGCGCGGCCGCCTGGATGGCGTCGGTGGCGATCTTGATGTTGCCGTCCGTGCCATTCTTGAAGCCGATGGGTGCCGAGATGCCCGACGACAACTCACGGTGCACCTGGCTCTCGGTGGTGCGGGCACCAATGGCGCCCCAGCTGATCAGGTCGCCGATGTACTGCGGGCTGATCGTGTCCAGGAACTCGCTGCCCGCGGGCACGCCCATGCGGTTGATCTCCAGCAGCAGATGACGGGCCATGCGCAGGCCTTCGTCGATCTTGTAGCTCTCGTCCAGGTACGGGTCGTTGATCAGGCCCTTCCAGCCCACCGTGGTGCGGGGCTTTTCGAAGTACACGCGCATGACCACTTCCAGGGTGTCGGCGTATTGCTCGCGCAGCACGCTCAGCTTGCGGGCGTACTCGATGGCAGCGGCCGGGTCATGGATGGAGCAAGGGCCGATGATGACCAGCAGGCGGTCGTCCTTGCCGGCCACGATCTTGCGGATGGCCTTGCGCGTGTCCGAGATCAGCGACTCGACTGGCGTGCCGCGGATCGGGAAAAAGCGGATGAGGTGCTCGGGGGGGGGCAGGGGCGTCACGTTCTTGATCCGTTCGTCGTCAGTCTTGGAGGTTCTGTCGGCGGGCGGTTCGTAACCGGCGGAGGCGCTGGACTTGCTCATCGGATGCTCTCTCGAAGGATGGAAGGGATGAAGGGTCAAAGTCGAAAAAAAACCGCCGGGTGCTCCGGCGGTTTTCAGGATGTTTGTGTGGCTTCGTCAAGCGGTGGCCACTCCTGCGCCGGTGATCAGCGGGAGCTCAAAGTGCCAAAAATAAAACGAAGCCGTTTTCATGCCTCCAAATGTAGCACGAACGCGCGGGCTCAGTGTGCGCGATCATCCGCCACGGCCACGGTGGGGGCCACGCCGGGCTGGCGTCCCCCGAACATGATGGGCAGGTAAGCCTCTTGCGCCGCACGCCCACGCCGGGCCATCTGCTGCAGGCCACCCGGCCACACGCGGTGCGCCGCGGTCCAGGCCAGCCGCGGCAGCAAGGTCAGCGCGGGGTACCACACGGAAGAGGGCGGCAGCCCCAGGTGCTTCATGCCCCGGCGGCCCACAAACAGGCGCACCAGGCTCAGGTGGCGGGCCTTGTTGAAGGGGCCACGCACCGCACCACCCCAGGGGTAATGGCGCTGCAGGGGCTCGTCCATCAAGGCACGCCCCAGCGCCACACTGCTGGAATCGGGCGGCGCCTGGCTGATCACGTTGTGATACAGGCCGATGCGGCCGGCCATCTCGTCGTCGTACAACCAGCGCGGCTCCACACCCATCAGCCAGCCGATGTAGCGCCACAGGTGCATCACGGCTCGGGCATCGTGCGCACTCACCACCACCCCCGTGGCACGCAGGGCCAGCAGGTGCACCACACTGAAGCCCAGATAGGTGGCCTGCATGTCCACCTGATTGATGGGCAAGCCCAGCCAGTCGGCATCCCAGGCCGGACGGTTGCGCACGCTGGCACGCACCAGGGCATGCATCACGCGCACCTTCAAGGTGGCCTTGAAACCACGGCCCTGACGCGACATGCCGTCGTCGGCCGTGCAGTCCATCCACCACGAGGTCGTCTCCGCAATGCGGCGCTGCACCCCCTTTTGCAGGGCCCCGGTCATGACCAGGGTCTGGTTGATGGCACCGGCCTGATAACCCGCCATCAGGCCGGCATCACGCAACACCATCATCCCGTGCAGCCCCGTGCTGTGCAAAAAGCGAGCGCCGTCACGCATCAGCGCCGGATCCACCCAGCTCGGCACCGCCTCGGTCTCGCGCAGAAAGCGCTGCAGCTCTGGCGGTGCATCCGGCACGGCCTCCAGCCCCCCTTCAATGGCGCGCTCCAGGATGATGCGCCCCGTGGCCATGCCCTCGCGCAGCAACCAGGCCGCCACCTCGTCGGCCAGCGGGTCGCCGTCCCACAGCGCTGCGCCCAGGTCGGCCCAGGTCCGGTGATCGGGCTCGATGTTGCCGCGCAGGGTCCAGCGCAACTGCCGCGCCATGCGGCGTGTGGTGCGCAGATCCGAGCCGTGCCTGAACGGCGGCCGGGGCCATTCGCTCACGGGTTCGCTCGCACGTGCAACAGGGTTGGTGGGGGTCATCGGCAGACGGTCTTTCAAAACCCGGATGCTGCGTGCTTGTCTCCTCGCTGTCACTGACTGCACACGCCAGCGCGTTGTCCGAAGGACACCCTGGCCGAAGCTGCCCTTGTCAGTGCACAATCGAAGGGCCCACGCTTGGTGGGTTTAGCAACATGACTCCATCATGAATAAAACCGAACTGATCCAACGTCTGGCTGACAAGCACCAACTCTCCAAGGCAGAAGCCGGCCGCGTGCTGGAAACCCTGCTCGACACCATCGTCACCGCCGTCAAGAAGGGCGATGGCGTGGTCATCCCCGGCTTCGGCTCGTTCAAGCAGCACGCACGTGCCGCTCGCTCCGGCGTGAACCCCAGCACCGGCGAGAAGATCAAGATCGCTGCTGCCAAGCTGCCCAAGTTCTCGCCTGGCGCCACCTTCAAGGCCGCCGTGGACCCCAAGGGCGCCGCCCGCAAGGCCGCCAAGCCTGCAGCCAAGAAGCCCGCCGCCAAAAAGGCCGCCGCTCCTGCCAAGAAGGCCAAGAAGGCCTGATCGGGTGATCCCGGCGCTGCCCGCCGACCACGCCTTTGCGGGCTTGAAGCCCCCGGCGGTGTGGTCGCACTTTGCAACCTTGTGCCGCATCCCGCGCCCTTCCAAACACGAAGGCGCCTTGCGCGATCACCTGTTGCAATGGGCCAGCGCCCAGGGTCTGCCTGCGCACGTCGATGCCGCAGGCAACCTCCTCATTCGCAAAGCCGCCTCGGCGGGCCATGGAGCCTCGCCAGGCGTCGTGCTGCAAGCCCACCTGGACATGGTCTGTCAGGCCAACCAGGGCACGGCCCATGATTTTTCTCGCGACCCCATCGTGCCTGTGCGCACTGACGATGGCTGGGTTCGAGCCGAACACACCACCCTGGGCGCCGACAACGGCCTGGGCGTGGCCCTGATGCTGGCCCTGCTGGCCGACCCCGATGCCGTTCACGGCCCGCTGGAGGCCCTCTTCACGGTCGATGAAGAAGCCGGCATGGGCGGCGCTCATGGGCTTGAGCCCGGCGTGCTGCAAGGCCGCCTGATGCTCAACCTGGACACCGAAGAGTGGGGCGAGTTCTACCTGGGCTGCGCGGGCGGCCTGGATGTGAACGTCCAGCGCCCCGGTCAGCCCGAGCCCCTGCCCGCCGGCTGGCACGTGCAGCGCGTGGTGCTGCAAGGCCTGCGCGGTGGCCACTCCGGCGTCAACATCCATGAAGAGCGCGGCAACGCCATCAAGCTGCTGGTGCGGCTGCTGCAGGACCTGAGCCAGCGCACGCCCATGCGCCTGGTCGAGCTGCGCGGCGGCACCGCTCGCAACGCCCTGCCACGTGAAGCCAGCGCCCTCGTGGCCCTGCCAGAGGCGCAAGCCCGGCACCTGCACGCCGCCATGGTTCTGTGGCAGAACCTGTTGCGCCAGGAGCTGCAAGGCACCGAACCCGGCCTCACCCTGCAGTGCGACAACGCCCAGGCCAGCCACAGCCTGAGCCCCGCCGAACAGGCCGTGTGGCTGCGCAGCCTGCACGCGGCACCGCATGGCGTGCGGCGCATGAGCCAGCGCGTCACCGGCGTGGTCGAGACCTCCAACAACCTGGGCATGGTGGCGCTCACGCCCGACGGCGGTCAGTGCAACTTCATGGTTCGCTCACTGCTGGACAGCGGCAGCCGCGCCCTGGCCGATGAGCTGGTCAGCCTGTGGGCCCTCTCTGGCACCGTGGCCGATGTCACCGGCCACTACCCCGGCTGGACACCCAACCCCGACTCCCCGTTGCTGGCCACCTGCCAGGCGGTCTACCAGCGCGAGTTCCACGAGGCCTCCCGCACGCAGGTGATTCACGCCGGTCTGGAGTGCGGCATCATCGCCGCCAAGTACCCCGGCATGGACATCGTGTCGTTCGGGCCCACCATCCGCGGCGCTCACGCGCCCGGCGAGGCGGTCGAGATCGAATCCGTCGCACGCACCTGGCAGCTCCTGCGTGCCATCGTGGGCGACGTGGCCACTCAAGGCGGCGGCGCCACCTTGCACACCACCGACAGCTGAGCCTGCACCTCGTCGTCGTCCAGCCAGGCGGCGGCGGTGTTCCACCAGCGCGTGGGCAGGTGCTCGCCCGACAAGCGCGTCTGCGACTGCGTCTGACGCGGCGAGTCATATCCTTGGGGACACAGGCGAGCAGCCTCGGCCAGCAGGTGCGCCATGCTGGGCCCCCGCAGCTCATAGGCGGGCACCCTTGGGTCGGCCGACACGCTTCGCACCTGCAGCGGGGCACAGCCGACCATGGCCCCAACCCCCAGGGTGGCCAGGCCAAGGCGGATCACGAGGCAGTACATTCCACTCATGCGCCCCAGTGTGAGGGACATGCCCCCACCACGAACGTTCGATCAAGGCCCCTCTTGACCGCCAATCCCCCGACTCCCGGGCTCTTTCGGCCCCGCCTGACGCTCCAGACCCTCACCCGGGGCGACGGCCTGCTGGGCATGCGCGCCGCACCCGGCTTCGGGCCACGCAGCAGTGCCGTCACGGTGGCCCGCGTGGACTGGACCTACACCGCCCCCGGCGGCCTCAAGTGGGAGACGCCCGCGCCCACCCGCGTGCTCAACAGCCGCGCCCCCGCCACGCAGTTGTTGCGCGGTGCCTGGCAGACCGAGGTGCTGCTGCAACGCGACCTCGCAGCCGAGGCCGATGCCCGCGACGCCCTTTGGCAAAGCGGCCTGCGCCCCTTGCCACCCGATGCCCTGCAATGGCGCACCCCTGAGGCGGCCAAAGATCACCCCCACCTCTGGGCCCTGCCCGAAGAGACCCACTACGGCGACTTCTGGGCAGACCACATCCCCCTGCTGCAGGCCCAGAACTGGTCCATCGTGGTCTGGCCCGGCTTTGCCCACCAGAGCGTGCCCATCGACGCCTGGCGCCTGCTGATCGATGCCGACACGGGACAAGAGCAAGGCCGCGAGCTCACCGCCCCGCTGGGCCCACGCCCCTCGGCCATCACGGCGCTGCACAACCCGCGCCGGCAGGGCTCATGGCTGCTGACCCTGGGTGTGGAGATCGATGGCGAAACGCTGGACCTGGCCCCCATGCTGGCCGACCTGCTCAAGCGCGACCGGCGCTGGCTCAATGCCCGCGACATCGCCGCCATCGACGACGACGCCATCATTCAGTTGCGCGCCCCCGGCGGCCGACGCATCGAAGCGCCCGCTGCACCGCTCAAGGCCATCGTGGGCGCCATGGTCGACCTGCTGACCGACCCGCTGCGCGCCACCGCGCCCCAAGGCCCCATCCACCTGTCGACCTGGGAGGCCCACCGCATCGAGGCCCTGCGCGATGGCCTGGCCGACACGCAAGCCGCCCGCGCGGGCGTTCACGGCGCCTGGCAACTGCGCGGCGCCGACGGGCTGAGCCAACTGGCCCAACGCCTGAAAGAAGCCGGCACCCCGCCCCCCATCGACGACGCGCTGCTGCAAGACATCGGCCTGCGCCTGTCGTTGCGCCCTTACCAACGCCAAGGCGTGGCCTGGCTGCAGTACCTGCGCGAACAACACCTGGCCGGCATCCTGGCCGACGACATGGGCCTGGGCAAGACCGCGCAAGTGCTGGCCCACCTGCTGCTGGAAAAACACGCCGGCCGCTTGAGCACCCCGGCCCTGGTCGTCCTGCCCACGTCCCTGATCACCAACTGGCAGACCGAGGCCGCCTGCATCGCCCCTGGGCTGCGCGTGCTGACCCTGCAAGGCACCCAGCGGTTCGAGCACTTCAGCCGCATGGCCGAGCACGACGTGGTCTTCACCACCTACCCCCTGCTGTGGCGCGACATCGAGAGCCTGTCGGCCACGCACTGGCACCTGCTGATCCTGGACGAGGCCCAGGTCGTCAAGAACGCGGGCAGCCGCGCTGCCGGGGCCCTGCGGCGCCTGAACGCCACCCACCGCCTGTGCGTCACCGGCACCCCGCTGGAGAACCACCTGGGCGAACTGTGGGCCCACTTCGATTTTCTGATGCCGGGCTTTCTGGGCGACCAGCGCACCTTCACGCGCCAATGGCGCCAACCCATCGAAGTGCAGGGCGAGACCGTGCGCGCGCAAGTGCTGGCCCAGCGCGTGCGCCCCTTCATCCTGCGCCGACGCAAGCAGGACGTGGCCACCGAACTGCCCCCCAAGACCGAGGTCATCCGCCGCGTCACCCTCAGCGGCCAGCAGCGCGACCTCTATGAAAGCGTGCGCGTGGCCGCCGACAAGCAAGTGCGCCGCGCCCTGGTCAAACAAGGCTTTGCCGGCTCGCAGATCGCCATCCTCGATGCCCTGCTCAAGCTGCGCCAGGTCTGCTGCGACCCGCACCTGCTCAAAGGCGTCCTTACCCCGCCCGAGATGGAGCGCGCCAAGATGGAGCTGCTGCGCGACATGCTGCCCGAGCTGGTCGACGAAGGCCGACGCGTGCTGGTGTTCTCGCAGTTCACCGAAATGCTGCACCTGGTCGAGCGCGAACTGCAGCAACTGGGCTTGAGCCATCTCATGCTCACGGGCGACACGCCTGTGGCCGATCGAGGCCCTGTGGTGGCCCAGTTCCAGCAAGGCCACACGCCCATTTTCCTGCTCAGCCTCAAGGCCGGTGGCGTCGGCCTGAACCTCACGGCCGCCGACACCGTCATCCACCTCGACCCCTGGTGGAACCCGGCGGTCGAGCAACAAGCCACCGACCGCGCGCACCGCATCGGCCAGGACCAACCGGTCTTTGTCTACAAGATCGTGGTGGAAGGCAGCATTGAGGAGAAAATGCTCGCCTTGCAAGACCGCAAGGCCGCCCTCGCGCATGGCGTGCTGGGCAGCGACACCGCCCACACCGTCAAGTTCAGCCAGGACGACCTGCAAGGCTTGCTCGCCCCCTTGCCCACCCCGCCCCCATGACCCAGCACAAGCCCTCCTCGACCGGCCTGGTCTACTCCACCGACAGCGGCCGCATGTGCCCCGACTGCCGACAGCCCCTGAGCGCCTGCACCTGCCGCGCACAGGCCAAGGCCGCCGCCATCCCTCAGGGAGACGGCATCGCCCGCGTCAGCCGCGAAACCAAAGGCCGGGGCGGCAAGACCACCACCGTGGTCCGAGGCCTGCCCCTGGATGCCGAGGCGCTCGCCGCCCTGGGCAAACGCCTGCGCACCGCCTGCGGCGCCGGGGGCACCGCCAAAGACGGCGTGCTGGAAGTGCAGGGCGACCACGTCCAGCGCGTCATGGACTGGCTCACCCAGGACGGCTGGCGCGTCAAACGCACCGGGGGCTGATCAGCCCCCTGCAGGTACTCAGCCCTGCGCCTGCTTGAGCAAGGTCTGTGCGTCACTCACGGCATAACCACCGCCCTGCTCGTCATTGAGCTGCGTGACCACACCGTCCTTGACCAGCATCGAGAAACGGCCCGAGCGCAGGCCCAGGCCCTTGGCCGTCAGGTCCAGCGTGAGGCCCAGCGCCTTGGCAAACTCGGCGCTGCCATCGGCCATCATGCGCACCTTGCCAGCGGCCTTGAGCTCACGGCCCCAGGCGCCCATCACAAACGCGTCGTTCACCGACACGCACCAGATCTCATCCACACCCGCCGCCTTGAAGGCCTCGGCGGCATCGATGTAGCCCGGTGCATGCTGGGCCGAGCACGTCGGCGTGAACGCGCCCGGCAGGCCAAAGATGGCAATCGTCTTGCCCGCGGTGGCCTTGCTCACGTCAAACGCGTTGGGGCCCAGGCTGCAGCCCTCGCCAGCCACTTCGATGTATTCGAACAGCGTGCCGCCAGGCAGCTTGTCGCCAACTTTGATCATTTTGGAAACCTCCACAGTGAATGTCGAACAGACATGAAAAAACCGGCTGCCAGTATCACTGGACAGCCGGTTTTCAGATCAAGTGGCCCCGAGAGACCACAAGAGCGTGATCAGACCGTTTGAGCCTTCTCGACCAGGCGGGAAACCACCCAGTTCTTCGTCTTGGACAAAGGACGGCTCTCGGTGATCTCGACCACGTCGCCGATGTGGAACTCATTGTTCTCATCGTGAGCATGGTACTTGCGCGACTTCGCGACGATCTTGCCGTAGAGCTCGTGCTTGACACGACGCTCGACCAGAACGGTCACGGTCTTGGCGCGAGCGTCAGAGACGATCTTGCCGACCAAGGTAC
>ERZ724527.1063-NODE-1063-length-12932-cov-7.036189_pt1 | contig 12932 bp, 9 predicted proteins | sample MGYA00376060_ERZ724527 | MGnify/ENA primary metagenome ERZ724527 (study PRJEB28724, sample SAMN07190886) | activated sludge metagenome | isolation source: activated sludge of sewage treatment plant in Hong Hong | place: USA: Christiansburg, Virginia | collected...
TGTGTGCCGACCTGTCCACCGTGCCGGTGGCGCGTGCCGTGGCGGCCTCCAGCGCGGTGCCGATACTGTTTGGTCCGGTGGCCATCAAAAACAACAGCGGTCGTTGCGGCTACATCCGCCCGCGCTGGATCGAGCAGCCCGGCTCCGAACCCCAAGACCACACCCGCACCCAACGCGCCGTTCGTCGTGCGGCTGATTTTGACTCCTACCTGGACTCTAGCCCCGCCACCGGCAGGCCGTGGATCCATTTGACCGACGGCGGCATTTCCGACAACCTGGGCCTGCGCGGACCGCTGGAATCCAGCCTGGCGCGCGGCGGGCTGGCGCCTTTGCTCAAGCGCCTCGGCGTCAACGGCGTGCGCAAAGTGGTGTTCCTGGTGGCCAGCGCCGAAGTGTTGCCCGACCGAGGCATTGACCAGTCAGGCGAGCCACCCAGCACCACCCAGATGGCGTCGGCCGTGGTGGATGCGTTGATGAACAACAATTCCTTTGAGACGCTGACCTGGCTGCGCGCCAGCTTTCGCTACTGGCGTGAACAGGCACTGGAGATGAGCCAATCTGGCGAAAACAGCCCGTATGACGGGGTGCCGGAGTTTTATCTGGTCGAGGCCCATTTGCGCGACATTGCGGACCCGGCAGAACGCAACCGCCTGATGCATGTGCCCACCGCCCTCAGGCTGGAAACACAGCAGGTGCAGTCGCTGATTGAAGCGGGCCGCAAACTATTGGATGCCTCGCCCGAGTTCAAACGCCTGGTCAAAGACCTGCAATAACCAGATTTCTCTAAGCCAAATCGACCTCTAGCCCCCGAATACAAAGCGTGAGCAGCTATCATTTTTAGAGCAAATCATACGATGCTGAACACCCACCGCCTGAGGCTGGCTCTTGATCTGCTGCACCAGAACGCCCGCCCCGCCGAGCTGGCGGGTATGGCGCGTTTTGGCATCGTCGGTGACCAGCGGCTGGGCCTGTCCGTGCCCGCCATGCGTGGCATCGCACGCACCCTGGGGCGCGACCACGCGTTGGCCCAAGCCCTATGGGACACCGCCATCCCCGACGCCCGCATCGTCGCCAGCATGGTGGCCGATCCCGCACAACTGACCGCGCGCCAGATGGACGCCTGGGTCAAGGGCTTTGCCGCGTGGGATGTCTGCGACCAGACCTGCCTGAACGCCTTCTGCAAATCACCGCTGGCCTGGCGCAAGGTCCAGGCGTGGGCCACGCGCAAAGACGAGTTTGTGCGCCGCGCGGCCTTTGCGCTGCTGGCCACGCTGGCCGTGCACGACAAGGCGGCCGACGACGCAGCCTTTGTGGCAGCGCTGACGTTGGTGGAGGCCGCTGCTGATGACGACCGCAATTTCGTCAAAAAGGCGGTCAACTGGGCGCTGCGCAACATCGGCAAACGCAACCGCGCGCTGCGCCAAGCCGCCATTGCGGCCGCACTGCGGATTCAACAACAAGGTAGCAAATCGGCGCGCTGGATTGCGGCAGACGCCTTGCGGGAGTTGCGCCTGGTCCGCGGCTCCTGACGCAGTCCGTATCGCTGCAAATACCGCAGAACCACCCTACTTCCGAATGCTTGGGCCTTAGCCCCAGGCTTGACAGCCGTCGCATGCGTTGAGGCCTCAGCTTGGATGTCTTTACGCTTTTTTTACTGCGGGCCTAGCAATCTCAACTCGGTCTTTACGCCGTCAAAACCATACTTCTCTCGCATATTTCATTGAGAGGTCAATCATGGATGTCGTCTTTGTTCTTGGGGCCGTAGCGCTATGGCTTGCCATGGTGCTGATGGTCGTGGGTCTTCAAAAGCTGGAACAACCGGAGGTAAAACGGTCATGAACACCTTGCACGTTTTGTATGGCGGTGGCGCCATGGTGGCAGCCCTGCTGCTGGTGTATCTGGTCTACGCGCTGTTTCGCGCCGAGGAGTTTTGATGAGCAGCTCTGCCTGGGGGCTATTGGCCCTGTTTTTGGGTACTTTGCTGGTGGTGTCATGGCCGCTTGGCAAGTGGATTGCGCGATTGATGTCGGGCGACTTGCCGCGCTGGATGCAGCGCGTTGAGGCACCGTTGTACCGCCTGGCGGGCACGGCCCCCGACCAATCGATGAAGTGGTCGCATTACGCGCTGGCCTTGCTGGCGTTTAACGCCTTGGGCGTGTTGGTGGTGTATGCCCTGCAGCGCCTGCAGTTCAACCTGCCGCTCAACCCGGCCGGCATGGCTGCGGTGTCACCCGACTCGTCGTTCAACACGGCCCTGAGCTTTGTGACCAATACCAACTGGCAAGGCTACTCGGGTGAGTCCACCATGAGCTACCTGACCCAGATGCTGGGTCTGGCCGTGCAGAACTTCTTGTCAGCCGCCACCGGCATTGCCGTGGTCTTTGCCTTGATCCGGGGTTTTGCTGCACGGTCTACGGCAGTGATTGGTAATTTCTGGGTTGACATGACCCGCATCACCGTGTGGCTGCTGCTGCCCATCTCTCTGGTCTTTGCCGTGTTCCTGGTGGGCCAAGGGGTCATTCAGAACTTTGACGCCTACAAAGACGTCACGACGCTGGAAGTTACTAAGTTTCAGACCCCCAAAGTGGACGACAAGGGCGCTCCCGTGGTCGATGAAAAAGGCGCGCCTGTTTTGCAAGACACGCAAACCGACAAACAAACCTTGGCCATGGGGCCTGTCGCTTCGCAAGAAGCCATCAAGATGCTTGGCACCAACGGCGGTGGCTTCTTCAACGCCAACTCGGCCCATCCGTATGAGAACCCAACGGTACTGAGCAATTTCGTTCAGATGGTGTCGATCTTCCTGATCCCCGCAGCCTTGTGTTTTGCCTTTGGTATCGAGGTCGGCGACAAACGCCAGGGTTGGGCGATCCTGGCGGCCATGACCGCACTTTTTGTGGTGGCGGTCATGGTCATCACACCCGCCGAGCAAACCGGCAACCCGCTGCTTCCGCCCTTGGGCGTGGACCAGACCAGCAGCGCGTTGCAATCAGGCGGCAATATGGAAGGCAAGGAAACACGCTTTGGCATCAACGCCAGCACGCTGTTTGCAACCATTACCACTGCTGCATCGTGTGGCGCCGTGAACTCCATGCACGACTCCTATACGCCGATTGGCGGCATGGTGCCCATGGTGATGATGCAACTGGGTGAAGTGGTGTTTGGCGGCACCGGCACCGGCCTGTACGGCATGCTGGTGTTTGCCATCCTGGCGGTGTTCATTGCTGGCTTGATGATCGGTCGCACGCCGGAGTACCTGGGCAAGAAGATCGAGGCCCATGAGATGAAGCTGACCTCGATTGCCATTCTGGTGACGCCCATTCTCGTGCTGGCGGGCACCGCCATCGCCGTGATGGCTGATGCGGGACGGGCGGGCATTGCCAACCCGGCGGCGCATGGTTTCTCGGAAATCCTGTATGCCCTGACATCTGCCGCCAACAACAACGGCAGCGCCTTTGCAGGATTGTCGGCCAACACACCGTTTTACAACGTGTTGTTGGGGCTGGCAGTGTGGTTGGGTCGCTTTGGTGTGATCGTGCCCGTGCTGGCCATCGCGGGAGCTTTGGCCGCCAAGAAACGCCTGCCCGTCACACCCGGAACCTTGCCCACCCACGGCCCGCTGTTTGTCGTGTTGTTGATTGGAACTGTGTTGCTGGTGGGGCTATTGAACTACGTACCCGCTCTGGCCCTGGGGCCCATGGTCGAGCATTTGATGCTGTGGTCTGCCCATTGAACCGCACGGAGTAAAAATATTATGAAAACCAATACTTCTTTGACGCTGTTTGACCCGGTGCTGGTAGTGCCCGCCATCAAGGCGTCGTTTACAAAGCTCAGCCCGCGCGCGCAATGGCGCAATCCGGTCATGTTTGTGGTCTACATCGGCAGCATTTTGACCACCCTGATCGGCATCCAGGCCCTGCAAGGTCACGGTGAGGCACCCGCTGGCTTCATTCTGTCGGTGGCGGTCTGGCTATGGTTCACCGTGCTGTTTGCCAACTTTGCGGAAGCACTGGCCGAAGGGCGTAGCAAGGCCCAGGCGGCTTCGCTGCGCAGCCTGAAAAAGAGCACTTGGGCCAAAAAGCTGAAGGACCCAGTGCATGGGTCCACCTGGTTGCCAGAGCAAGCCGAAAACCTACGCAAGGGAGATGTGGTGCTGGTCGATGCGGGAGACATGATTCCCGTGGACGGCGAGGTCATCCAGGGCGTGGCCACGGTGGACGAAAGCGCCATCACCGGTGAATCGGCCCCAGTGGTTCGCGAATCTGGTGGTGATTTTGCCTCGGTCACCGGTGGCACTCGCGTGCTGTCGGATTGGTTGGTGGTGCGCATTGGCGTCAACCCCGGCGAGTCTTTCCTGGACCGCATGATCAGCATGGTGGAAGGCGCCAAACGCCAAAAGACACCCAATGAAATTGCATTGACCATCTTGTTGGTGGCGCTGACCATTGTGTTCCTGGTGGTGACGGTGACGTTGTTGCCATTTTCAATCTTCAGCGTTGATGCGGCCGGTTCAGGTTCAGTGGTCAGCATCACAGCATTGATTGCACTGTTGGTATGCCTGATCCCCACCACCATTGGCGGTTTGTTGTCCGCAGTCGGTGTGGCGGGCATGAGCCGCATGATGCAGGCCAATGTGATTGCCACTTCGGGGCGCGCGGTGGAAGCTGCTGGTGATGTGGATGTGCTCTTGCTGGACAAGACCGGCACCATTACCCATGGCAACCGACAGGCATCATCCTTTCTTCCTGCGCCGGGCGTGAGCCAGTCGCAACTTGCCGTGTGCGCGGCACAGGCCTCCATGGCGGATGAGACGCCAGAAGGCCGCAGCATCGTCACCCTGGCGCAGCGCGCGGGCAGCGTCGCCGCCCTGTTGGGTGAAACTCTGGAAGTGCCCTTTACCGCCCAGACCCGCATGAGTGGTATGGACGTAAAGCTGGCCGATGGCAGCACACGCCAGCTCCGAAAAGGCGCCGTCGATGCAGTGCGCAAGCATGTCGAGGCCTTGGGTGGCCAACTGCCCGCGGAAGTGGCGCGTGCTTCTGACGAAGTGTCTCGCCGCGGCAGCACGCCCTTGGCCGTGGCGGACGGTAAGGTGGTGCTGGGTATTGTGGAACTCAAAGATATCGTCAAGACCGGCATCAAGGAACGCTTTGGTGAATTACGTCGCATGGGCATCAAGACTGTCATGATTACCGGTGACAACAAGCTCACGGCTGCTGCAATCGCCGCCGAGGCAGGTGTGGATGACTTTCTGGCCGAAGCCACGCCCGAGGACAAACTGGTGCTGATCCGCCAATACCAAGCGGAAGGCCGACTGGTGGCGATGACCGGTGACGGCACCAACGACGCCCCGGCGCTTGCGCAGGCTGACGTGGCGGTTGCCATGAACAGCGGCACCCAGGCTGCCAAGGAGGCCGGCAATATGGTGGACCTGGATTCCAACCCCACCAAGCTGCTGGAGATTGTGGAAACCGGCAAGGCGCTGTTGATGACGCGGGGCTCGCTAACCACGTTCTCTATTGCCAATGACGTGGCCAAGTACTTTGCCATCATTCCCGCCATCTTCGTAACCACCTATCCGCAACTGGCGGCGCTGAATGTGATGCGGCTGGGCAGCCCTTCATCGGCGATCCTGTCGGCGGTGATCTTCAACGCCTTGATCATCATCTTCCTGATCCCGCTGGCACTCAAGGGCGTGAAATACCGCGCCGTGGGTGCTGCCGCCCTGTTGCGCCGCAACCTGCTGATCTACGGCCTGGGTGGTCTCATTGTTCCCTTTGTCGGCATCAAGGTGATTGACCTCTTTCTGGTCGCCTTGGGTCTTGTTTAAGAACTTCCTGGAGAGCAGCACTATGAACAACATTCTTCGCCCAGTATTGGTGACATTTACCGTGCTGACCCTGTTGACCGGCGTGGCCTATCCCCTGCTGGTCACCGGCATTGGCAAAACGCTGTTTCCCGCAGAGGCGGCCGGCAGTCTGATTCAGCGGGACGGAAAACTCGTGGGCTCGGCCCTGATTGGGCAGAACTTTTCGAACCCTGGCCACTTTTGGGGCCGACCATCTGCTACCGGACCCAATGCCTACAACGCAGCGGCTTCCAGCGGCTCCAACCAGGGGCCTCTGAACCCGGCGTTGGTGGAGGCGGTCAAGGGGCGCGTGGAGGCCTTGCGCGCCGCAGACCCCGGCAATACCTTGCCGGTTCCAGTGGAGTTGGTGACGGCTTCCGCCAGCGGTCTGGACCCCCACATCAGCCCCGCCGCCGCTCAGTTCCAGGTGCAGCGTGTTGCGAAAGCCCGCAACGTCGATGCCGCAAAAGTGATGGCGCTGGTTGCCGAGCACACACAGCGCCCGATTCTGGGCATCCTGGGTGAACCCGTGGTCCATGTGTTGCGACTGAACCTGGCGCTTGATGCACACTCAGGCCATGGCGCTCCCAACTGATTCACGCCCGGACCCCGATCCCCTGCTGGCGCAATTGCGCGAGGAGGATCTGGCGGTACAGCGCGGCAAGCTGCGCATTTATTTTGGTGCCAGCGCCGGGGTTGGCAAGACCTACGCCATGCTCAGTGCCGCCCAAAGCGCTCAGCGTTCCGGTCTCAATGTGCTGGTGGGCGTGATCGAAACCCATGGTCGCAAGGAGACCATGGAGCTGCAGGCCGACTTGAAACTGCTGCCCTTGCGCAAGGTGCCCTACCGAGGCCAGGTCTTGCTCGAACTCGACATTGACGCGGCCTTGGCCGCACATCCGGATGTGTTGCTGGTAGACGAGCTAGCGCACAGCAATGCGCCGGGTTCACGCCACCCCAAGCGTTGGCAGGATGTGCAGGAGTTGCTGGACGCTGGCATCGATGTCTGGACGGCGCTAAATGTTCAGCATCTCGAAAGCCTCAACGGCACGGTCGGGGCCATCACCGGCATTCGCGTCAACGAGACCGTGCCGGATACGGTGCTCGACAGCGCCGACGAACTGATATTGGTGGATGTCACTGCAGACGAACTTTTGGCGCGTTTGAAGGCGGGCAAGGTCTACGTGCCGCAGCAGGCCGAACGCGCCACGCAAAACTTTTTCCGCAAGGGCAATCTGTTTGCGCTGCGTGAGATCGCCCTGCGGCGCACTGCGGAACATGTCGGTGATGACGTGCGCAGCTACCGTGCCAAACAGCACCAAATCGCCAGCCACGGCAAGGGCACACCGTCCTGGAACACGTCCGGTGCCCTGCTGGTGTGCCTGGGGCCCGACGAAGGCGCAGAACATGCGGTGCGTTGTGCCGCACGGTTGGCCGGACAGCTCAATGTGCGCTGGCATGCAGCCTATGTCGAGACACCTGCGTTGCAACGCCGTCCGGGTGCGGCACGTGACCGTACGCTTTCGGTGCTGAAGCTGGCGGAAGAGTTGGGCGCCAACACCGCCGTGTTGACGGGCGACGATATTGCACTCGCCCTGTTGGAGCACGCCCAGATGCTGAACTGCGCAACCTTGGTCCTGGGGCGGCCCAGCGAACGCCGGTGGAGCCAGATTTGGCGTGCCTTTGATCCAACTTTGACCCGCCATTTGGCGGGACTGGCACCCACACTGGACATCATCGAGGTCGGTACCACAGAGAGCGTGCGCCGACTGCCTTCAGCCGTGCCGGTTGAGACATTGGACGACGAACCCGGTTCGGGTTGGCAGCAATCCTGGACGCGTTATGCCTGGTCCGTTGGAGCCTGTGTTGGCACAACCTTGCTGACATTGCCCATGCTGAAGCTTTTTGACTTGGCCAACATTGTCATGTTGTTCTTGCTCTGTGTGGTGCTGGTGGCGGTCAAGCTCGGGCGGGGGCCCGCCATGCTGGCTGCCTTTTTGTCGGTGGCATCCTTCGATTTCTTTTTTGTTGCGCCGCAACTGTCGTTTGCGGTATCTGATGTGCAGTATTTGGTGACGTTCGCAGTGATGCTCGGCGTCGGGCTATTGATTGGCCAACTGACCGCCAACTTGCGGTTCTCGGCCAATGTGTCCGCCAGCCGTGAACGCAGGGCTCGTGCTTTGTTTGAACTGACACGCGACCTCTCAGCCGCGCTGCAGTCGGTTCAGGTGATCGAGCTGGGCGAGGCGGCGGTGCAGCGCCTGTTTGGCGGTCAAGCCAAAGTCCTTATCACCAATTCAAGTGACCAGTTGGAGCTGGGCGACAAAGTGCCCGACAAGCTCGATGCCAGCATTGCGGACTGGACTTTTAACAACGGACAGCGGGCCGGCCTGGCCACCGCCACTTTGCCTTCCAGTGTCTGGCACTATGTTCCGTTGCAAGCGCCGATGCGCATTCGGGGGGTACTGGCCCTGCGACCGGCCCAGCCGCGCTGGCTTCTGATTCCGGAGCAAGTGCAACAGCTGGAAACCCTGGCCCGACAAATTGCCATCGCTTTGGAGCGCGTGCACTATGTCGAGGTCGCACAGTCAGCCGTGGTGCAAATGGAGTCAGAGCGCTTGCGCAACACCCTGCTGGCCACCATGTCACACGATGTGCGAACCCCTCTGACAGCGCTGATGGGGCAAGCCGATACCTTGGCACAATCCCCAAGCTTGACGTCGGACCAACTCGTTTTGGTCAGAGCCATGGGCCACGAGGCCCGTGAGCTCAGCGCGCTGGTGACCAACCTGCTGGACATGGCCCGGTTTGAAAGCGGCCAGATTCAGTTGCGCAGGGACTGGCAGTCTGTGGAAGAAGTGGTGGGCAGTGCCATTCGCTCCGCACGCCATGCCTTGGGAAATCTAAAGGTGGGTAAGTCTTTGCCCAACGATTTGCCATTGGTCGAATTTGACGCGACGCTAATGGAGCGGGTGTTGGTTAATTTGTTGGAGAACGCGGCCAAGTATGGCGCACCATCTGGCGATCAGTCACCTGCCATTCTGATCAGTGCCGTGGCGAACCCGGCCAGTTTGGAACTTCGTGTGCGGGACTTCGGGCCAGGCCTGCCGGTCTCCAGCCGAGGGCATGAGCACACCCTGTTCGACAAGTTCACGCGGGGGCAAGCCGAGTCGTCCACGCGCGGGGTCGGGTTGGGCCTGGCCATTTGCAAAGCCATCGTCGAAGCCCATAAGGGCAAAATTGTTGCGTCGCAGGCGGACGGCGGTGGCGCAGAATTCACCATTACCCTGCCACGCACCACCCCACCCGTTTCGCCCGAAACTGAAGATGCCTGATCGATCACAAAGGTCCTAAGCCCCATGTCTTCCCCTGTCGCGATTCTGATTGAGGACGAACCCCAGATTCGTCGTTTTGTGCGTGCGGCTTTAGAGGCCGAAGGTTGGGTTGTTCATGAAGCGGACACAGCAAAACGTGGCTTGCTGGATGCCGGTACCCGAAAACCCGATCTTTTGGTCGTGGACCTGGGTCTGCCCGACGGTGATGGTCTGGACCTGATCCGCGATGTAAGGGGCTGGTCCAATGTTCCCATCGTTGTGCTCTCTGCACGTGCGGACGAGACCGACAAAATTGCCGCATTGGATGCGGGTGCCGATGACTACCTCACCAAGCCTTTTGGTGTGGGTGAACTGCTGGCACGGGTTCGTGCCAATCTGCGACGGCCACGCGGTGGGGCGGGCGAGTCCTCCGCGCAGGTGTCGAACGAGGCAGATCCGTTGTTCCGCTTTGGTGAGGTTGAAGTGGATCGCCAAGCCCGATTGGTGCGCCGCAATGGCAATGAGGTGCACCTGACGCCGATCGAATACCGGCTATTAACGGTGTTGATTGCCAATGCTGGTCGGGTGATGACCCACCGGCAATTGCTGAAAGAAGTGTGGGGACCAGCCCACGCCGAACAAAGCCATTACCTGCGAATTTACATGGGGCATCTGCGGCAAAAACTGGAGCGGGATCCAGCGCAGCCCGAACACCTTCTCACCGAAACGGCCGTTGGTTATCGTTTGTTGCGTGACAGTGGATAACATTGCGTTTTTTGGGCCAAGGGGCCACACCACATATAACAACCCCATCGGAGACCGCTTTGTTGCATCGCTTCGCCTATTCACTGCTCGCCGCATTGGCCTCATCCTTGGTTTATGGACCGGTCACGGCACAAACCGCCAGCACCCAAGCGTCGGCCTCTGGTTACAACCAACCCCCAAAGAACATCCTGGACGTGATGCAGGCGCCCTCACCGCCGACACCGACGGTCAGCCCCACACACGACCGGATATTGCTCGTCACCCGCCAGGAATACCCCAAGATCACCCAGGTAGCAGCGCCGTTTTTGCGCCTGGCTGGCGCGCGCGTGGAGACCAAAAACCGCAGCAAACATGATCGCTCCGGTGGTAACGGCATCCGTCTGTGTGTGACCGGTTTTGAGCTGGTGCAGGTGCCCAGCGGGGCCAAAACACCGGTCACCCTGCCGCCGGATGCCTGCCCCGATACGCCCCAATGGTCGGCGGACGGAAAACAGTTTGCGTTTCCGAACATCACTGCTAATTCGGTTGAGCTGTGGGTGGGTGACGCCGTCAGCGGCAAGCTGCGCCAGGTTCCCGGTGCACAGCTGAACCCGATGTTTGGCGGCGAAGTGCATTGGATGCCGGACCAAAAGACCCTCTTGGTCAAGCTGGTTCCCCAAGGCACAGGCGCGCCACCCGCCGAACCACTGGTGCCGGAAGGCCCCAGCATCCAGGAGTCGACCGGAAAGAAGGGGCAAAGCAGCACCTATGAAAAGCGCGACGCGCTGAACAACAAACACGACGAAAACCTGTTTGACTACTACGCTGCCACACAACTGGCGTTGGTCGATACGGCCACCTTGGGCATCACCCCCATTGGCAAGTTGGGCAATTTTGATGCCATCCTGCCTGCACCCGATGGTCGGCACGTGCTGGTTGCCGCCATCCACAAGCCCTATTCCTACCTCACGACCTATCACCGCTTTCCCCGGGATGTGCAGGTGTGGGACCTGGCGAACCGTGCCAACATTGCTGTGCACACCGTCACGTCACGGCCCTTGGAAGACCGGGTGCCGATTCACGGCGTCTCGGTTGGCCCGCGCGACTTTTCGTGGCGCGCAACAGAACCCGCCACGCTGGTCTGGGCAGAAGCCCTGGACGGCGGTGACTGGAGCGTGACGGTTCCCGCGCGCGACAAGCTGCTGATGCAGGCAGCCCCTTTCAATACACCCGCCGTGGAAATCGCCCGTACCGAGCAGCGTTATGCGGGCTTGTTGTGGACGGAAAAGCGCGGTGTTGCGCTGCTGCAGGAGTATGACCACAACCGCCATTGGGAACGTACCTTCATCGCCAACGTCGATGACACCCAGCAAAAGCCACGCCTGCTGTGGGACTTGTCTTCCGAAGAAAAGTATGCCGACCCGGGCACCCCTCAGTTCCGTCGCCTGCCCAATGGCGCACGTGTCATTCGCATGGACGGTGACTCCATCTACCTGTCGGGCGCAGGTGCGTCGCCGGACGGCGCACGCCCGTTCTTTGATCGCCTCGATCTGGCAAGCCTGAAGACCGAGCGCCTGTTTCGCAGCGAGGCCGACGCCTATGAATACTTCCTGTCGTTCAGTGGCTCGGACGTGCGCTCCTTTGTGACTTGGCGCCAAACGGTCATCGAGCCACCCAATGCCCATTTGCGCACGCTCGACCAAGCCATTACGCCCCAGACGGGAGAAGCCGCCTACCGCTCGACCCGTACGGCCGTTACGCGCATTCCAGACCCCACACCCGAGGTCCGGGCGATCAAGAAGCAATTGGTCAAATACAAACGCAATGATGGATTGGACCTGTCCTTCACGCTGTACACGCCGCCCGGTTACAAGGAGGGCACACGGGTGCCGACCATTTTGTATGCCTACCCGCTGGACTACGCCGACGCCTCCAAGGCAGGCCAAGTGACGGGCTCACAGGCCACGTTCACCCGGCTGCGGTTGCATCGGTTGTTGCTGCTGGCCGGCTACGCCATCATCGACAACGCGTCATTCCCCATCGTGGGCGACCCGAAAAAGGCCTACGACACCTACTTGGAGCAGTTGGTGGCCGACGCCAAAGCGGCCGTTGACGAAGCCGTGCGCATGGGCGTGGCAGACCCCAGCCGCGTGGGTGTCACGGGGCACAGCCATGGTGCGCTGATGACCGTCAACCTGCTGGCGCACTCGGACATTTTTAAAGCCGGTGTAGCCACCAGCGGTGCCTATAACAAAACGCTGACGCCGTTTGGTTTCCAGAGCGAACGCCGGTCAATCTGGAACGCACCCGACGTTTACCGCAAGGCCTCGCCCTTCTTCTTCGCCGACACCTTGAAGACCCCCATCCTGCTGGTGCACGGCGCGGAAGATGCCAACCCGGGCACCACACCGCTGCAGTCCAAAACGCTGTACGAGGCGATCCGCGGTAACGGTGGCACCACACGCCTGGTCATGCTGCCCTACGAGCCACACTGGTACGCCGCCCAGGAGTCCAACGAACAGTTGGCTTATGAAATGGTTCGGTGGTTCGATAAATACGTCAAGAACACTTCGGCTTCGGGCAAGGCGGCTGACTGACTGATCGCCTGGGCTTTGGGCTTTGGGCTTTGGGTTGAAGGGGTCTGTGGAGAAATTGTCTTAGTCAAATAGGCCTCTAGCCCCCGTAAAATATGCGTGAGCAGCTATCGTATTGGTAGCGCTTTCACTTTTTCAGATGGGCTGGGGCCTTGTTATCGCCGGTTGTATGCCTGCACCTCGCGATAGGCGGACGGCGTGGCTTTCGTTCTCCGGCTCGCGTCGCGGACGGGCCGGGTCTGTTCTCAGCGTTTTTTTGCGTAAATGACAGGGTTGGTGTGCCTGTTCTGTGGCAACCGCAAGTGCGGCCTGCGCCCGAAAGCCCCACCGCCCGCCTTGAGGGGCGATGTTTGAAGGGGGCGGCAATACCGGGTTCATAGGTAGAGTAGAGATGTGGCGCGGTGGCGGTAGGTCTGGCATATCTGTTTGCCG
>ERZ724527.1070-NODE-1070-length-12906-cov-3.925220_pt1 | contig 12906 bp, 9 predicted proteins | sample MGYA00376060_ERZ724527 | MGnify/ENA primary metagenome ERZ724527 (study PRJEB28724, sample SAMN07190886) | activated sludge metagenome | isolation source: activated sludge of sewage treatment plant in Hong Hong | place: USA: Christiansburg, Virginia | collected...
GAGTTCTTCGCGGATGCCCGGATAGTCGAGCCGCAGTCCGCCACTGCGCGGCAGCCGGAAGCGCACATTGACGACGATGTAGCGATCGCGCTCGTCGTCCCGCTTGAAGCGGCTGAACCGATAAGCGAATTCGCAGAAGTCATGTTTGAAGATGGTCGTGCAGCGGCGCTCGCGATCGAATACTTCGACCGCGTTGACGAACGATTCGACCTCGACGCCATACGCGCCGATGTTCTGGATCGGTGCAGCACCCACCGTGCCCGGGATCAAGGCCAGATTCTCCAGGCCGACATAACCGTTGGCCAACGACCACTCGACGAACGCATGCCAACTCCGGCCGGCGCCGACTTCGACCAGGTGCGAATCGCGGCCCGGCGCAATGACGCGAATATGCTCGTCGTTGTAGCGCACCACCAGCCCGGCGGGGTCGCGCGTCAGCAGCAGATTGCTGCCGCCGCCGAGCACGAGCACGGGCCGATCCACGACGCGTTCATCGGCGAGCAGCGCGGACAGGTCGGTCGGCGATGCGACTTCCGCATACCAGCGCGCTCGGGCTTCGACGCCGAAGGTATTCATCGGCTTCAGCGACACCTGTTCGCGCAGCGTCCGATCAAGCATGTCAGAAGCCCCTGCCGGCACGGATCGCCTCGACCGATTCGCCGATCAGGGCCGGACCCCGATAGATCATGCCGGTGTAGAACTGCACCAGGGTTGCACCCGCCGCGATCTTGGCTTGCGCATCGGTGCCGTCCAGAATGCCGCCGACACCGATGATCGGGAGTGTTCCGTTCGTGCGATTCGCCATGCCGGCGAGGACGGCCGTGGCGCGCGCGAATACCGGTGCCCCGCTGAGCCCGCCCGCCTCATGGGCATGACGGTGGCCCTTGATTGCATCACGTTCGATCGTCGTGTTCGTGCAGATCAATCCATCGATCCCGGCGGCGAGCAGCACCTCGGCCATCGCGTCCATCTCGGCTTCCGTCAAGTCCGGTGCGATCTTCAGCAGCATCGGCTTGCGCCGTCCGTTCGAGCCGAGTTTCTCCTGTTCCTCGCGCAAGCGGCCGATGAAACGGCGCAGCGTGTCCTCTTCCTGCAGGTCGCGCAGGCCGCTGGTGTTGGGCGACGAGATGTTCACGGTGACGTAGGTCGCGCGCTCGTGCACCGCGCGCAGGCCGATCAGATAATCATCGACGGCACGCTCGTTCGGGGTGTCCTTGTTCTTGCCGATGTTGATGCCGAGCACGCCGGTGTAGCGTGCGCAGTCGAGGTTCTTCATCAGTGCATCGACGCCGGCATTGTTGAAGCCGAGGCGATTGATCACGGCGTGATGCTCGGGCAGGCGGAACATGCGCGGCTTCGGGTTGCCCGGCTGCGGTTTGGGCGTGATCGTGCCGACCTCGATGAAACCGAATCCGAGCGACGCCAATGCATCGACGTGCGCCGCGTTCTTGTCCAGTCCGGCGGCCAGCCCGACCGGATTCGGGAATTCGATGCCGAAAGCGCGGGTCGGCAACGGTTTCGGCCTGCTCGACAGCAGCGGGTTCAGGCCGGTGCGATAGGCCAGTTCGATGGCGCGCAGGCCGGCGCCATGCGCGGCTTCGGCATCGAGCGCGAACAGGAAGGGGCGGGTGAGGGAATAGAGGCTCACGGGATCGGCACGGCGGGCTGGGCGGACGAGTATTGAATCACCGCATGAACGAAGCGGCGAGCCTGAGCATGGATTCGCCCGCGAATCGCCCGTCTGCGCGATAATGCGCGGCCCGATTGGGCCATTCCGTGAAGAAATCCGATTTCCACTTCGATCTGCCCGCCGAGTTGATCGCGCAGTCGCCGCTGGCCGAACGTTCGGCCAGTCGCCTGTTGGTGCTCGACGGGGCGAATTCGTGTCTGATCGACGGCCAGTTCCGCGACTTGCTGACGCTGCTGCAGCCGGGCGACTTGCTGGTGTTCAACGATACGCGCGTCATTCCGGCGCGACTGTTCGGCCGCAAGAGCACCGGCGGTGAAGTCGAGGTCCTGATCGAGCGCGTGCTCGGCACACACGAGGTTCGGGCGCAGATGCGCGCCAGCAAGACACCCAAGGAAGGGACGCGGCTGGAACTCGGTGACGGCGTGCCGGCCACCGTGCTCGGCCGCGATGGCGAGTTCTTCCGGATCCGCTTCGAGACGCCGGAACCGCTGGAGTCGGTCCTGCACCGCATCGGGCGGATGCCGCTGCCGCCCTACATCAAGGAGGTCGACCACGAGCGAGATGCGGCGCGCTACCAGACCGTGTTCGCGCGCGAACCGGGTGCGGTCGCGGCACCCACGGCCGGTCTGCATTTCGACGCGCCGCTGCTCGACGAACTGCGTGCCCGCGGCGTGCAGTTCGGGCACGTGACCTTGCATGTCGGCGCCGGCACCTTCCAGCCGATGCGGGTCGATTCGGTGCACGAGCACACGATGCATTCGGAATGGTTGAACGTCGGTGCGGCGCTGTGCGAGCAGATCCGGGCGACGCGTGCGGCCGGACATCGCGTGATCGCGGTCGGCACCACCGTCGTGCGTGCGCTCGAATCAGCCTCGCGCGAGGGCGAGGTCAAGCCTTTCGCGGGCGAGACGCAGATCTTCATCTTTCCGGGCTATCGCATCCGCTCGGTCGATGCCTTGATCACCAACTTCCACTTGCCCGAATCGACCCTGCTGATGCTGGTTTCGGCCGTTGCCGGACGCGAGCGCGTGCTCGCCGCCTACGCCCACGCCGTGGCCCAGCGCTACCGATTCTTCTCGTACGGTGACGCGATGTTCATCGTGCCGCCCAAGGATTCCTGATGCAGTTCACGCTTGATACCACCGACGGCCGCGCTCGCCGCGGTCGCCTGCAGTTCGACAAGGGCACGGTCGAGACGCCGGCCTTCATGCCGGTCGGCACCTATGGCTCGGTCAAAGGCATGACGCCGCAGCAGGTGCTCGACATCGGTGCCGAGATCATCCTCGGCAATACCTTCCACTTGTGGCTGCGTCCCGGCACCGAGGTGATCGAGGCGCATGGCGGCCTGCACGGCTTCATCGGCTGGGACAAGCCGATCCTGACCGACTCCGGCGGTTTTCAGGTCTGGTCGCTGGCCGAGCGGCGCAAGATTACGAAGGAAGGCGTGCATTTCGCATCCCCGGTCGACGGGCGCAAGGTGTTCCTGTCGCCCGAGGAATCGATGCGCATCCAGCGCGCCTTGAATTCGGACATCGTGATGATCTTCGACGAATGCACCCCGTATCCGGCCACCGAGATGCAGGCGCGCGAGTCGATGGAATTGTCGCTGGCCTGGGCCGAGCGCAGTCGTGTCGCCTTCGACAAGCTGCAGAATCCGAATGCGTTGTTCGGCATCGTCCAGGGCGGGATGTACGAACCCCTGCGCAAGCGCTCGGCCGAAGGTCTTGCACAGATCGGATTCGATGGCTATGCGATCGGCGGGCTTTCCGTGGGCGAACCGGCGCCCGAGCGCGAGCATGTGCTCGACGTGACCCTGCCGCATCTGCCGACCGATCGCCCGCGTTATCTGATGGGCGTCGGCCGGCCCGAAGACATCGTCGAGGGCGTGCGCCGCGGCGTCGACATGTTCGACTGCGTCATGCCGACCCGCAACGCGCGCAACGGGCACCTGTTCACGCGCTTCGGCAACGTGCGCATCCGCAATGCCCGCTACGAACGCGACACCGCGCCGGTCGACAAGGACTGCACCTGCTACACCTGCCAGAACTTCACGCGGGCCTACCTGCGTCATCTCGACAAGTGCGGCGAAATGCTGTTCTCGACGCTGGCCACCATCCACAACCTGCACTATTACCAGGAGCTGATGCAGGGCATCCGCGCCGCCATCGCCGAACACCGTTTCGAGGCCTTTGCCGAGGTGTTCTACGCGGCGCGGCGAGAGACCGCGTAGTCACCTGCGCGTCGGTTTCGCCTTGCTATCCTCGCCGCCTACTCTCGAGCTTCCATCCATGACCTACCGCACCCGCTTCGCCCCGAGTCCCACCGGCCTGCTGCACCTGGGCGGCGCCCGCACGGCGCTGTATTGCTGGCTGGAGGCGCGCCGCCAGAACGGCACCTTCATCCTGCGCATCGAGGACACGGACCGCGAGCGTTCGACGCAGGAGTCGGTGAACGCGATCCTGGATGCGATGGAGTGGCTCGGCCTCGACTACGACGAAGGTCCGTTCTACCAGACCGAGCGCATGGATCGATATCGCCATGTCGCGCAGCAGCTGCTGGCTGAGGGCAAGGCGTATCAATGCTGGTGCAGCAAGGAGCGCCTGGAGTCGCTGCGCGAGCAACAGATGGCCAACAATGAGAAACCGCGTTACGACGGCAAGTGTCGGCACGGTGCCGCGGCGGTCGACGGCGTGGTGCCGGTGATCCGCTTCAAGAACCCGCAGTCCGGCAGCGTCGTGTTCGACGACAAGGTGCGCGGCAAGATCGAAATTTCGAACGAGGAACTCGATGACCTGATCATCTGGCGCTCGGACGATTTCCCGACCTACAACTTCGCGGTCGTGGTCGACGATGTCGACATGAAGATCTCCGAAGTGATCCGTGGCGACGACCACATCAACAACACGCCGCGCCAGATCAACATCTACCACGCCATGGGACACGCACCGCCGGTGTTCGCGCACTTGCCGATGATCCTTGGCCAGGACGGTGCCCGCCTGTCCAAGCGCCATGGCGCCGTCAACGTGATGAATTACCGCGACGACGGTTTCCTGCCGCACGCGTTGCTGAATTACCTGGTGCGCCTCGGCTGGTCGCATGGCGACCAGGAAGTGTTCTCGCGCGAGGAACTGGTCCAGAAATTCGACGTGCGCGATGTGAATCGCGCGCCGGCGCGCTTCGACATGGACAAGCTGACCTGGCTGAACCAGCACTACCTCAAGACCGATGCGCCCGAAAAAGTCGCCCTGCACCTGATCCCGCACCTGGAAGACCTGCACTACGCGATGGCGCATGGTCCGAAGCCGGCGGAGATCGTGATCGCGTTGCGCGATCGCGTAAAGACGCTGAAGGAAATGGCCGAGAAGGCGCGCTGCTGGTACGAGGAATTCGAGAGCTACGAGGCCGATTCGGCCGCGAAGCACCTGCTCGCCAGCGCTGCGCAGCCGCTGCAGGCGGCGCATGATGCGCTGGCGGCGATTCCCGAGGGCGAGTGGTCGCCGGCCACGGTCGATGCCGCCCTGCGCGCCGCAGCCGAGCAGGTCGGCGTCGGTTTGGGCAAGGTGGCACAGCCGCTGCGTGTCGCGATCACCGGCTCGCAGGTATCGCCGTCGATCGACCAGACGGTCTACCTGACCGGCCAGAAGCGCGCGCTTGCGCGCATCGATGCCGCGATTCGCCACTGCCAGCGTCAGGTTGCCTGAGATGAGTCCGCTGCGGCACGGCGGTCACCAGCACGCGCATGCGCCGGTGACATTCGTGCATGCCGTGGAAGCCGCGTGTGACGCGCGCGGACTCAAGCTGACGCCGATGCGTCGGCGCGTGCTGGAGCTGATCGCGGTCGCCGACAAGCCGGTCAAGGCCTATGACCTGCTCGACCAGCTGCGCCCGGAAGTGGCGCGCGCGGCCCCGACCCAGGTCTATCGCGCGCTCGATTTCCTGATCGAGCACGGCTTCATCCACAAGCTCGAATCGATCAACGCCTATACCAGTTGCCATCATCCGGACCAGCGCCACACGGTACCGTTCTTCATCTGCGACGAGTGCGGTGCGGCGACCGAGTTCTGCGATTCGAAAGTGGCGACGCAGTTGGTCGCGCATGCCCATGCGCTCGGATTCACGCCGCGGGCGCAGACGCTGGAAGTGCATGGCGTCTGCGCCGCCTGTCGCGGGGCGGCGACGTGAGGGGGCTGTGGGCACTCGCCGCGCTGCTGGGCGCGAGCGGGGTCGTGGCCCAAGACTTTCCCGTCGATGCAGCCCAGCCCGTGCAAGCGGTGGCGCCCGCAAAGGCGAAGCCATCGACAGCGGACACCGCTGACCAGGCACCGATCGCGCCATCGCCGGTCGCGAGAACGCCGGCTGCGGTGATTTCGCCCACGATGGATGCCGTGGCGGTGACCCCGGTGCCGGTGTTGGCCGAAGGCGCCGAGACCACACCACTGTCGCTGCTGGGTCAATCGGTCAGGCCGGGCACGCGCGCAGAGTTGCGCTGGGCCTCCGGGCAGAGCTTCGACGGCACCGTGGTGACCACGCCGGTGATCGTCGTGCATGGATCGACGGTCGGGCCGCGCATCTGCCTGACCGCTGCCGTGCATGGCGACGAGTTGAATGGCATCGAGATCATTCGCCGACTGATGAACGAACTCGATCCGGTGGAAATGTCGGGGACCGTCATCGGCGTGCCGATCGTGAATTTCCTCGGCTACGCGCGCGGTTCGCGTTACCTCCCGGATCGGCGCGACCTGAATCGCTACTTCCCGGGCTCGACCACCGGCAGTGCCGCCTCGCGCATCGCGCACAGTTTTTTCAACGAAGTCGCGGTGAATTGCCAGGCATTGGTCGATTTCCATACCGGCTCGTTCGATCGCAAGAACCTGCCGCAGGTGCGTGGCGATCTGCGCATACCGGCCGTGCTCGAGTTCTCGCGCGGCTTCGGCGCCACCGCCGTGCTGCATTCGCCAGGTGCGCGCGGCATGTTGCGGCGCGCGGCCGTCGAAGCGGGAATTCCGGCCATCACCTTCGAAGTGGGCTCACCAATGCGACTGGAGCCCGCCGAGATCGATCATGCGGTGCAGGCCTTGCACACCCTGCTGCACAAGATGGGCATGACCCGCAGCTTCCGCATGTGGGCGGAGCCGCAAGCCTTGTTCTACTCGGCGAAGTGGGTGCGTTCGGACGCCGGCGGCATGTTGTTCTCCGAGGTGAATCTCGGTGATCGCGTGCGTGTCGGCCAGCGTCTCGGCAAGGTCGTCGATCCGGTGCAGAACAGCGAACGCGCGATCGTGTCGCCGGTGCAGGGCAAGCTCATCGGAATGGCCCTGAACCAGATCGTGTTGCCCGGCTTCGCGACGTATCACATCGGCGTGCAGACCGACGAACAGCAGATGATCGAGGCGGCGGCGAACGATCCGAACAATGCCGAGGCCGCTGCCGCAGCAGGTGACGAATCACCCGACATCGAGGATGGCGATGCGGTGCCGATCGAATCGGCGCGTGACGACGAGGACGGCGAGCGCTGAGCTCAAGGCACCTTCGCAAACTGCGCGAAGGTGACGTAGTGGCCGCCCGGTTCGACATAGCCGGTTTCTTCCGAGCCGTAGAAGGTGGATCGCCGCGGCATGTAGACGGTATGCCTGGCCAGTGCGGCTTCGACCGCGGCCAGGTCCGGCACTTCGACGAACAGAAAGCTCCTGCCACGCGCCGCGTCGTTCAATTGCGGCATGTCGTCGGTGAGTGAGCCATAGGATTGCAACATCAGTTCGATCCGTCCGTCGTTGAGTATGCAGAACCCGAGATCGTCGCCGTGCGGCACCTCCATGACCTTGGAAAAGCCGACCGCCGCGAAGAACGGCAGCGAGCGTTCGATGCGTTCAACGAACAGGATCGGCGTGGCTTTGCTGATCGTGGCAGACATGCGGAGGCTCCGTGGATCGGGAGTCATTGTCCATCGCGCAGGCCGCAAATAGCTACTCCAAGCCGTCGGTGCCGACGAGTTGGATGAGGTCGTCGCCAAGAATCCCTCGCCGCTTCGAGCGACTTCCCTGCCCGGGTCGCCCGGCGCACAATCGGCGTCGTGCGGCGAGGGGCGGGCGGTGACGAACGGCAGCGGCGATGCGGATCTGACCGGCTGGCTGGCGGCTTGGCACGGCGGCGATCGCGTCGCGGCCGAGCGCCTGTTCAATCAGGTCTATCGCGAGCTGCGGCAGATGGCGGCCAGTCTGCTCTCGGGCGGCGCACCGGCACGCACCTTGCAGCCGACGGCACTCGTCAACGAAGCGATGATCAAGCTGATCGGCGTCGAACCGGACTTCGAGAACCGGGCGCATTTCTTCGGTGCCGCAGCGCGTGTGATGCGGCAGGTGCTGGTCGACCATGCCCGCCGCCACCATGCCGACAAGCGCGGTGGCGGACAGACACTGGAGGCGCTGGAAGCCGCGGTCGGTGTCGCGATCGACGACAGCGCTGAGCTGATCGCACTCGATGCGGCACTGGCTCGGCTCGATGCACTCGATCCGCAGGCGGCGCGCATCGTCGAACTGCGCTACTTCGCGGGACTGTCCATTGACGAAGCGGCGGCCGTGCTTGGCCAGCATCCGTCATCGACCTACCGCGAATGGCAACATGCCAAGGCTTGGCTGAAGCGGGAACTGTCGGCATGAGCGAGGCTGCGCTGCGCTATCGCCAGGCCAAGGCGATCTTCCTGCTCGCGGCGCAGCGCGACGAATCGGCGCGGTCCGCCTTTCTCGCCGAGGCGTGCGGGGACGACGTCGCGCTGAGGCGTGACGTCGAAGCCCTGCTGGAGGGCGACCGCACCGGCAATGCGCCGCTCGATCGAGTCGATGGGGCGCCAGTGATGCCCGCGTTGCCCGACGACTACCGCATCCTGCGCGAACTCGGTCGTGGCGGCATGGGCGTGGTCTGGCTGGCCGAGCGCGATACCGGCGACTTCAAGCAGAAGGTGGCGCTGAAGCTGCTCGGTCACGACGCCTTGCGCGACCCGGACCGGCGCGCACGCTTCCGTGCCGAGCGCCGCATCCTCGCCAGTCTCGATCACCCGCATATCGCGCGCCTTCTGGATGGCGGCACGCTCGCCGACGGCACGCCGTACTTGGCGATGGAGTTCGTCGAGGGCGAGCGGCTCGATGGCTGGGCCGAGCGTGCGAGGCCGGACTTGCGCGAACTGCTGCGCCTGTTCGTCGCGATCTGTCGTGCCGTGCATGCGGCGCACCAGCGTCTGGTCGTGCACCGTGACCTGAAGCCCGCGAACATCCTGGTCGATGCCTATGGCGCGCCCAAGCTGCTCGACTTCGGCATCGCCAAATTGCTCGACGACAGCGTCGAAGCCGAAGTCGCGACCGGGACCGGCATGCAGCTGCTGACGCCACGCTACGCGGCCCCCGAACAGGTACGCGGCGAGGCGATCACGACCGCGACCGACGTCTACGCGCTCGGCGTGATCCTGTACGAGTTGCTGACCGGCAGTTCACCCTACGGACGCGCGTCTGCCACACCGGATCAGCTGCGCGCGATCTGCGACACCGACCCGATCCGGCCGAGCCAGGTGGCGCGAGATCCCGGCGTCGCGACCTCGGGTACCTCCGGTGCCCGGCTGCGCGGCGACCTCGATGCGATCCTGTTGAAATGCCTGCGCAAGTCGCCGCTGGCACGTTATCGCGGTGCGGCGGAACTCGCGGACGACCTGGACGCCTTCCTCGATGGCCGCGCCGTGGCGGCGCGCGCCGGCAGCGCGCGTTACGCCTTCGGCAAGTTCGTCGGGCGTCATCGTTACCTGGTCGCCAGCACGTTGGTGGTCCTGACCGTGCTGGGTGCGGCGACCCTGCTGCTGGCGATGCAGTTGCGAGAGACGCGGCACGAGCGCGACCGCGCCGAACAGTCGTTTCAGTTGTTGAGCGAAGTCCTGGCCAGCGCCGATCCGGCGATCAGTCAGGGCAAGGAGTTGACCGCGCGCCAGATCCTCGAGGCGGGTGCCCGCCGGATCGAGCAGCAGGACGACATCAGCGGCGATCTGCGGGCCGAACTCCTGACGCAGATCGCCGACACCGAAAATACCCTGGGGTTGCGCGACGCCGCGCTCGCGCACCTCGGCCTCGCGGAGCGCCTCGTCGGCGACGACGATGCCGTGGTGCGCGAGCGGATCGAGCTGAAGCGCGCGCTGGTGGCGAACGCCGCGGGCGAACAGACGCAAGCGGAGGAACTGACGCGGCCGCTGCTCGATCGCATCGATCTGGGCACCAGCACGCTGGCGCCGGATGGCCGCATCGACGTGATGATCCTGCGCGCGAACGCACTCAATTTCCTCGGGCGCGGCGACGAGAGTCTGGGCCTGCTGCAGCGTGCGCTGGCCCTGGCCGGATCGCGTCCGGAACTGACGCGCAAGCGCCTGTCCGTGCACAGCCAGTTGGGCCAGAACCTGCAAAACCTCGGACGACTGACCGAGGCCGAGGAACATTTGCGCGAAGCGGTTCGGATCAGCGAGGCCAGCAAGTTCGACCCGCTGCGGCTTTCCCGCGACCGCAACAATCTGGCCGGGGTGTTGGCGATGCAAGGGCGTTTCGGCGAAGCCCTGGTACAGCATCGCCTGGCGATCGCGAGCTTCATCGACGTGGTGGGCCGTGAGCATCCGGAGTACGGGGTTCGCCTGAACAATCTCGGCATGACCGAATATGGCGCCGGCGAGACCGCGCAGGCGCTGCTGCATTTGCAGGAGGCGGTGGCCTTGAACCGCGAGCGTTACGGCGCGCAGAGCCACATGGTCGCCGTGATCGAGGCCAATCTCGCCGGCGTGCTGACCGCGACCGGAGATTTCGTTGCAGCCCAGGCCCTGATCGAACCCGCCCATGCCGGCTTGCTCGCGAAGTACGGTGCCAACAGTTTGCTGGTCCTGCGGGCTGCACGGGTGGCCGGGGTGCTGGCCCTGGAGCGACAGGACTTCGCTGCGGCCCGGCGCTGGTTCGAGGCCTGTGCCCGGAGCGCGACCGAAGGCGCGCTGGAAGCGAATCCTTCGGCGCTGCGCTGCCAGATCGGTCTCGCCGAGCTGGATCTGTATGCCGACCGCGCCGATGCGGCTGAAGCCCGCGTCGCGGCGGCACTGCCTCTGCTTTCCAAGCTCGATCCACGGCATTTCGAGCGCGGCATGGCGGCGCTGGTGCAGGCCAGGATCCTGATCGCGCAGCATGCCGATGCCGAAGCGCTGGCCGTGATCGAGGCGATCGTGCCGGAAGCCTTGAACGAAGACTGGCAGACCGCCTGGCGTGACCTGCTGCAGGCACAAGCACGACAGCAATGCACCGACGCCGCGGTGGGTACGCGCGCGCTGTTGCTGAGCCGGCATGGTCGCCCGCATCCGCGCTGGCAGGCGTTGTGCGTGCCGGCGTCGGGCGGCTCGTCGTGATCGTCCTCGTCGGCGTGTCGCATTCATCGCCGGCGCAACCGCGTGGTAGCGTCCCCCTGGTTTTCCGTCGGAGCATGGTCATGTCGAATCGCATACGCCTGTTGTTTTCCGTTGCGGCCTGCGCCGCGTTCCTCGCGTCCGGTTGTTCGATGCACGAGCAGCGCGCCGAGGCGAGCGCCGAATCGGCCGCCGCGGCAGCGCCCGCGCGTCCGGCGAAGTCTTACGACATCGCCGACTTCATCGATACCGTCTCGGTCTCGGGGGCGTCGTTCGCACCGGATGAGAGCCGGCTGCTGTTCTCGTCGAATCGCAGCGGCATCTGGAATGCCTACACGATGCCGGTCGGAGGCGGCGAGTGGACGGCCGTGACCCAGTCGACGACCGACAACGTCTATGCCATCGGCTATTTTTTTGACGATGCGCGCATGCTGGTGACGCGCGACCAGGGCGGCAACGAACTGAATCATGTCTACGTCATCGAGGCGGATGGCCGCGAGCGGGATCTCACGCCGGGCGACAAGCTCAAGGCGGCGTTCGCCGGGTTCAGTCATGCGGGCGATGCCTTCTATCTGAGCAGCAACGAGCGCGACCCCAAGTTCTTCGATCTGTATCGCTACGACGCCCGGACCTATGCGCGTGAACTGGTGTTCCGGAACGATGCAGGCTACGAGCTGGGCGAGATTTCCGACGACGGCCGCTACATCGCGCTCGGCAAGACGCGCACCACCAACGACAATGACCTGCACCTGTTCGACAGCGACAGCGACAAGATGTTGCATTTGACGCCACATCAGGGTGATGCGCAGTTTTCGGCCCAGGACTTCGCGCCGGACGGACGGTTTCTCTACTACACCAGCAACGAAGGCAGCGAGTTCGCGCGCCTCCGCCGTTACGAATTCGCGACGGGCACCCACAGCGACGTGCGCAGTGCGAACTGGGATATCACCGATGTCGCGTTTTCGCACAACGGCAAGTACCGCATCGACATGACCAACGTCGATGGCGCCACCGTCGTCGAACTGTTCGACGTCGCCAGCGGTACGCCGGTCGCGTTGCCGCGCCTGCCCGCAGGTGAAATCCGCAATGTGCGGATCTCGCGTTCGGAAGCGCGCATGGCGTTCTACGTGAATGGCGACCGCCAGCCGAACGATCTGTACGTGCTCGACTTCGGTCAGGCGCAGCCGGTGCGCCTGACCACCTCGCTGAGCGCGCGCATCGATGCCGCCGATCTGGTCGATTCCAGCGTGGTGCGCTTCAAGGCGCGCGACGGTCTGGAGATCCCGAACATCCTGTGGAAGCCGCAACAGGCGACCGCGACGAACAAGGCACCGGCGATGTTGCTGGTGCATGGCGGACCCGGTGGACAGACGACGCGCGCCTACAACTATGCTGCGCAGTATCTGGCGAATCACGGCTACGTCATCCTCGGCATCAACAACCGCGGCAGTTCAGGTTATGGCAAGTCCTTCTTTGCCGCGGACGATGGCAAGCATGGCCGTGAACCGCTCTGGGATTGCGTGGATGGCAAGGCCTTCCTGCAGACGCTTGACTACGTCGATACCGACCGCATCGGCATTATGGGCGGCAGTTACGGCGGCTACATGACCGCTGCCGCACTCGCCTTCCAGCCCGAGGAATTCAAGGTGGGCGTCGACATCTTCGGCGTCACCAACTGGACGCGCACGCTCCAGAGCATTCCGCCGTACTGGGAAAGTTTCCGCGAGGCGTTGTACCAGGAGGTCGGCAATCCCGAGACGCAACGCGATTTCCTGATCGAAACGTCGCCGTTGTTCCATGCCGGCAAGAT
>ERZ724527.1074-NODE-1074-length-12891-cov-3.427158_pt1 | contig 12891 bp, 19 predicted proteins | sample MGYA00376060_ERZ724527 | MGnify/ENA primary metagenome ERZ724527 (study PRJEB28724, sample SAMN07190886) | activated sludge metagenome | isolation source: activated sludge of sewage treatment plant in Hong Hong | place: USA: Christiansburg, Virginia | collected...
TCATCAAGGTGTCGATCAAGGACGCGATCCCGCGCGGCAAGGTCAAGAAGGGCGAGGTCTATGACGCCGTGGTCGTGCGTACCCGCAAGGGTGTGCGCCGTCCGGATGGTTCGCTGATCCGCTTCGATGGCAATGCCGCCGTCCTGCTCAACAACAAGCTCGAGCCGATCGGCACGCGCATCTTCGGACCCGTGACTCGCGAACTTCGCAGCGAACGGTTCATGAAGATCGTTTCGCTGGCGCCTGAAGTGCTCTGAGGGACTCGCCATGAATCGCATCAAGAAAGGTGATCAGGTTCTCGTGATCACCGGCAAGAACAAGGGTCAGAAAGGTGAAGTGCTGCGCGTTGTCGAAGACAAGGTCGTGGTCCAGAACATCAACCTGATCAAGCGCCACACGAAGCCGAACCCGCAGCTCAACCAGCCGGGCGGCATCATCGAGCGCGAAGCACCGATTCACGTCTCGAACGTGATGCTCCTGAACACCGTCTCCGGAAAGGGCGAACGCGTCGGTTTCAAGACGCTGGACGATGGCCGCAAGGTCCGCGTCTTCCGCAAGTCCGGCGAAATGGTGGACGCATAAGGAATCACCATGGCTATCACTCGCTTTGAAAAGCATTACAAGGAAGTCGTCGTTCCGCAGCTGACCGAGAAGTTCGGCTACAAGAACCCGATGCAGGTCCCGCGCCTCACCAAGATCACGCTGAACATGGGCGTGGGTGAAGCTGCTGCCAACAAGAAGGTGTTGGACAACGCCCTCGACGACATGACCAAGATCGCGGGCCAGAAGCCGGTCTCGACCAAGGCTCGTGTTTCGGTCGCGACGTTCAAGATCCGTGATGGTTGGCCGATCGGCGCCAAGGTCACGCTGCGTCGTGCCCACATGTTCGAATTCCTGGATCGTCTGATCACCATCGCGCTGCCGCGCGTCCGTGACTTCCGCGGTGTCAGTGGTCGCGCCTTCGATGGCCGCGGCAACTACAACTTCGGCATCAAGGAACAGATCATTTTCCCGGAAATCAACTTCGACGCCATCGACGCGCTGCGCGGCATGGACATCGCGATCACCACGACCGCGAAGTCCGATGCAGAAGCCAAGGCGCTGCTCGAAGGCTTCAAGTTCCCGTTCCGCAACTAATCAGAGCCGAGAGACATTCATGGCCAAGACCTCAATGGTCAACCGCGACATCAAGCGCGCTAAGACCGTTAAGAAGTACGCTGCCAAGCGTACCGAACTGAAGCGTCAGTCGATTGATCCGAAGCTCTCGCATGACGAGCGGATGGATGCGATCCAGAAGCTTCAGAAGTTGCCACGCGACGCGAGTCCGTGCCGTCAGCGCAATCGTTGCGAACTGTCGGGACGTTCGCGCGGCGTGTATCGCAAGTTCGGCCTTGGCCGCAACAAGCTCCGCGAAGCCACCATGCGTGGCGACGTTCCGGGTCTGCGCAAGGCCAGCTGGTAAGTCCCTTCCACAATCGGTACCGGATATCGGTGCTATCTCACGGAGTTTCATCCCATGAGCATGACTGATCCTATCGCCGACATGTTCACCCGCATCCGCAACGGTCTCGCGATCGGCAAGGTGTCGGTGAAAATGCCGGCTTCAAAGGTCAAGTTGGCAATCGCCAAAGTCCTCAAAGACGAGGGCTACATCAACGACGTCGCCGTGCGCGACCTCGAAGGTGGCAAGAAAGAACTCGACATCGCGCTGCGCTATTACCTGGGCAAGCCGGCCATCGACCGCATCCAGCGCGTCAGCAAGCCCGGCCTGCGCCAGTACCGCGGCAAGGACGAACTGCCGACCGTGCTCAACGGTCTCGGTGTGTCCATCGTTTCCACCTCGTCCGGCATCATGACCGACGCGCAGGCTCGCGCGAAGGGCCTGGGCGGCGAAGTCATCTGCCTCGTGGCCTAAGGAGAGAACCCCATGTCACGAGTAGCCAAGAAACCGATCGCGCTCGCCAAGGGCGTCGAGTGCTCCGTCGCCGGTGACGTCGTCACGGTCAAGGGTCCGAAAGGCACGCTGACCACCGCGCGCCCGGCCAACGTGAACGTCAAGATCGACAATGGTGTCGTCACCCTGGCCGCCGAAGGCGACCATATGGCGATGGCGGGCACGCTGCGTGCGCTGCTGAGCAACATGGTGTCCGGTGTCGCCAACGGCTTCGAGCGCAAGCTTGAGTTGGTTGGCGTCGGTTACCGCGCTGCGATGCAGGGCAAGGACCTGAACCTTTCGCTCGGATTCTCGCACCCGGTGCTGTTCACCGCGCCTGCGGGCATCACGATCGAAACGCCGACCCAGACGGAAATCGTCATCAAGGGTGCGGACAAGCAGGTCGTGGGCCAGGCTGCAGCAAAGATCCGCGCCTTCCGTCCGCCGGAGCCCTACAAGGGCAAGGGCGTTCGTTACTCCGGCGAGAAGATCACGCTGAAAGAAGCGAAGAAAGCGTAATCGCGGGCCGACTGAGGATACCCACCATGGACAAGAATATTTCCCGTCTGCGCCGCGCCAAGAAGACGCGCGCACACATCCGCACTCTCGCTGTCGCGCGCCTGTCGGTGCATCGCTCCAGCCAGCATCTTTACGCCCAGGTCTTCACGGCCGACGGCAAGGTGGTGGCGGTCGCGAACACGCTTCAGGACGACGTCATCGCCGGAGTCAAAGGCACGAAGAACAAGGCCGCCGCGGCGGCCGTCGGCAAGGCCATCGCGGAACGCGCGAAAGCCGCCGGCATCGAATCGGTCGCTTTCGACCGTTCGGGATTCCTGTATCACGGCCGCATTGCGGCGCTCGCTGATGCCGCTCGCGAGGGCGGTCTGAAGTTCTAAGCACTACGTTTCAACCACAACTCCAAGCGGCCCAGCCGCAAATCATGCCGCCGCGCCTCGTGCGCGGCGAGCCACAGGTGAGATATGAGCAACAACGATCGTGAACAGGGTGACGGCCTCCAAGAGAAGCTGATCGCCGTGAATCGTGTGGCCAAGACCGTGAAGGGTGGCCGCCAGATGAGCTTTACGGCGCTGACCGTCGTCGGCGATGGTGAAGGTCGCGTCGGTCTCGGTTACGGCAAGGCGCGTGAAGTGCCGGCTGCGATCGCGAAGGCGATGGACCGCGCCCGCAAGGCGATGGTCAAGGTGTCGTTGAAGAACGGCACGCTGCAGTATGCGGTCAAGGCCAACCATGGTGCGGCGCGCGTGTTCATGCAGCCTGCCTCCGATGGTACCGGCGTGATCGCCGGCGGCGCGATGCGCGCCGTGTTTGAAGTCGTCGGTGTGCGCAACGTGCTGGCCAAGGCGGTCGGTTCGCGCAATCCGATCAATCTCGTGCGTGCCACGATCAAGGGCCTGCAGGCGATCCAGTCGCCGGCCGACATCGCGGCGAAGCGCGGCAAGAAGCTTGCAGACCTGGTGCCGAGCCATGACTAATAAATCCGAATCGACTGTCACCGTCCGTCTCGTCAAGAGCACGAACAGCTGCCCCTGGATCCATCGCCTGAGCGTCAAGGCGCTTGGCCTCGGCAAGCTCAACAGCGTTCGTACCCTCAAGGACTCACCGCAGGTACGTGGCCTGATCAACAAGGTCAACTACCTCGTCCGCGTCGAAAACTGATCGCCGCGTAGCACAGGAGATATCTCATGCGTCTCAACACCATCAAACCCGCCGCCGGCGCGCGCACCGTGCGCACCCGCGTCGGTCGCGGTATCGGCTCCGGCCTCGGCAAGACGGCCGGCCGCGGTCACAAGGGTTCGTATGCCCGTACCGGCAAAGGCAAGATCAAGCCGGGCTTCGAAGGCGGCCAGATGCCGATCCAGCGTCGTCTGCCCAAGGTCGGTTTCCGATCGAAGCTCAAGGCCGACACTGCCGAGATCCGTCTGTATCAGCTGGAACAGCTGAAGGACACGACGGTTGATCTGGCTACGCTGATTGCCGCCAATCTGATCGATGCCCGCGCCAAGAAGTGCAAGGTCGTCGCCAAGGGCGAAATCAAGCGTGCCTACACGCTCAAGGGTCTGCTCGCCACCGCCGGCGCCAAGTCGGCGATCGAAGCGGCCGGCGGCAAAATGGAGTAAGGCGTGGCGAATCCCTCGGCACCAGCGCAGGGCCCACTCGCGAATCTCGGTCGCATGACCGAGCTTCGTGATCGCTTGATCTTTGTCGTCCTCGCGATGATCGTGTTCCGCCTCGGCACGTTCGTGCCGGTGCCGGGCGTGAATCCGCAAGCGATGACGCAGCTCATGGAAAGCCAGGGCGGCACCATCCTCGACATGTTCAACATGTTCTCCGGCGGTGCGCTTGAGCGCCTGTCGGTCTTCGCGTTGAACGTCGTCCCCTACATCTCGGCTTCGATCATCGTGCAGTTGCTTGCGACGATGGTTCCGTCGATGCAGGCGTGGCGCAAGGAAGGCGAGTCGGGTCGTCGCAAGATTTCCCAGTTGACGCGCTACGGCGCCGTTGGCCTGGCGGCGTTCCAGGCTTTTGGTGTCGCCATCGCGTTGCAGAGCCAGACCACGGCAGCCGGCGGCTTTCCCGTTGTCGTTGCGCCCGGTCCGGCCTTCGTCATCAGTGCAGTGATCGGACTGACGGCGGGCACTTTGTTCCTGATGTGGCTGGGTGAGCAGATCACCGAGCGCGGCATCGGCAATGGCATCTCGCTGATCATCTTCGCCGGCATTGTCGCCGGTCTGCCGAGTGCGGTCGGCCTGATGCTCAAGCAGCTCGCGTCGAGCGAGATGAGCATCTTCGTCGGTTTGGGCGTGTTGGCCGTGGTCGTTGCGGTCGTCGCCTTCATCGTCTACATGGAACGCGCGCAACGCCGCATCGCGGTGAACTACGCGCGGCGCATGGGTGGGTCCCGCGCTTACAACAACCAAAGCTCGCACTTGCCGCTGAAGATCAACATGTCGGGTGTCATTCCGGCGGTGTTCGCCTCGTCCTTCATCATGTTCCCCGCGACCATTGCGTCGATGGGTGGCCTGTCGTCGGTTAGCTGGCTGAACCACATGTCGATGATGCTGCGCCCCGGCGAACCGCTGTACATGATCGTGTTTGCGGTCCTGATCATCGTGTTCTCGTTCTTCTACACCGCCATGGTGTTCAATTCGGCGGAAACCGCCGAAAACCTGAAGAAGTCGGGTGCGTTGATTCCGGGCATTCGTCCCGGCAAGGCCACGGCGGACTACGTCGATGGCGTGATGACCCGGCTGACTGGTATCGGTGCCCTGTATCTGGTCTCGGTCTGCCTGTTGCCCTCGATCCTGCAGACCAGCTGGAACGTACCCTTCTATTTCGGCGGTACCTCGCTGCTGATCGTGGTCGTCGTGGTGATGGATTTCACCGCACAGATCCAGGCGCACCTGGTGTCGTCGCAGTACGAGAGTCTGCTGAAGAAGGCCAACCTCAAGAACTACGGTCGCAGCGGTATTACCCGCTGAGGCAACTGCACAGGATGTGCGGGTCGCTACTGGCGCTGCCGGTGGGGCGATGATCTATGTATAATGTTGAGTTCCCTGCGCTAACAGTTTTGGAGAAGACGCGATGGCGCGTATCGCCGGTGTGAATATTCCGGTCCACAAGCATGCGTGGATCGGCTTGCAAAGCATTTTCGGGATCGGCCGATCCCGTTCGAAGAAGGTCTGTGCGTCCGCTGGCCTGGATCCGACGACGAAGGTCAAGGATCTGACGGACACCCAGGTGGAACGACTCCGTCAGGAAGTCGCCAAGTTCACGGTCGAAGGCGACCTGCGCCGAGAAGTCGGCATCAGCATCAAGCGCCTGCAGGATCTCGGTTGCTACCGTGGCCTGCGTCATCGTCGTGGTCTGCCGGTGCGCGGACAGCGCACGCGAACCAATGCGCGCACGCGCAAGGGTCCGCGCAAGGCGATCAAGAAGTAATCGACCCGGGACCCCATCATGAATGCCAAGACTCAAGCGGCTGCAAAGCCCAAGAAGAAGGTCAAGCGCGTCGTCACCGACGGCATCGCGCATGTCCAGGCTTCGTTCAACAACACCATCATCACGATCACCGATCGCCAGGGCAATGCCTTGTCGTGGGCGACCTCCGGTGGCGCCGGTTTCCGCGGTTCGCGCAAGTCCACGCCGTTCGCGGCGCAGGTTGCCGCCGAGAAGGCCGGTCGTGCGGCGCTCGACTACGGACTGAAGTCCGTTGAAGTGCGCATCAAGGGCCCCGGCCCGGGCCGCGAATCTGCGGTTCGTGCTCTCAATGCCCTCGGCTACAAGGTGTCGAACATCATCGACATCACGCCGATCCCGCACAACGGCTGCCGTCCGCCGAAGAAGCGTCGCGTCTAAGGAAGAATTGCCATGGCTCGTTATATCGGTCCTACCTGCAAGCTCGCGCGTCGTGAAGGCGCCGACCTCAGTCTCAAGAGCCCGGCGCGTGCGCTGGATTCGAAGTGCAAGCTCGAACAGAAGCCCGGCCAGCATGGTGCTGCCAAGAAGGGCAAGATGTCCGACTACGCCGTCCAGCTTCGCGAGAAGCAGAAGGTGAAGCGCATCTACGGTCTGCTCGAACGTCAGTTCCGTCTGTACTACGCGAAAGCGTCGAACCAGAAGGGCGCCACGGGTGAAAATCTGCTGCGCCTGCTGGAAAGCCGTCTCGACAACGTCGTGTTCCGCATGGGTTTCGCGGTGACGCGTGCCGGTGCCCGCCAATTGGTGGCCCACAAGGCGATCACGGTGAACGGCAAGAAGGTCAATCTGGCCTCCTTCCAGGTCAAGGCTGGCGACGAAATCGCGGTGGCTGAAGCTGCACGCAAGCAGCTGCGCATCCAGGAAGCGCTGACCCTGTCGCAGGAAATGGATCTGACGCCGGGTTGGCTCGAAGTGGACGCGAAGAAGATGGCCGGCACCTACAAGGCTGCGCCTGATCGCGCGGACCTGCCGTCGGACATCAACGAGAACCTCATCGTCGAACTGTACTCGAAGTAATCGGAGAGCCCAATCACCATGGTTGCAAACGCCACCAGCGTCATGCGCGCCCGCGGCATCACCGCCGAGCGACTCTCGCCCAACCGGGCGCGCGTCGCTGTCGAACCGCTTGAACGCGGTTTCGGCCACACGCTCGGCAACGCGCTTCGTCGCGTGCTGCTTTCCTCGATCCCGGGCTGTGCCATCACTGAAGTCGAAATCGACAACGTGTTGCATGAGTACACGACCCTTGAAGGCCTGCAGGAGGACGTGATCGAAGTCCTGCTCAACCTCAAGGACGTCGCGCTGCGCATGCACGGTCACGACGAAACGCTCCTGACCCTCGTCAAGAAGGGCCCGGGCGTCGTCACCGCCGGCGACATCAAGGTCGACCACAGCGTCGAGATCATCAATCCGGAACATGTGATCTGCCACCTGACCAAGGACACGCAGCTCAATATGCGTCTGCGCATTTCGCGTGGCGTCGGCTATCAGCCGGCTCTTTCGCGTCGTCGCCCCGATGAAGAGTCGCGTCCGATCGGCCGCCTGCAGCTCGATGCGAGCTTCAGCCCGATCCGCCGCGTCGCTTTCGAAGTCGACAACGCCCGCGTCGAACAGCGCACCGATCTCGACAAGCTCGTGCTCGACATCGAGACCAACGGCACCATCGAAGCGGAAGAAGCCGTGCGTCGCGCGGCCGACATCCTCGCCGATCAGCTGTCCGTGTTCGGTGACTTCACGCGTCGCGAAAGCGCCGCCGCGAAGCCGGCCGCGACCGGCATCGACCCGCTCTTGATGCGTCCGATCGACGATCTCGAACTCACCGTCCGTTCGGCGAACTGCCTGAAGGCCGAGAGCATCTACTACATCGGAGACCTGGTGCAACGCACCGAGGTCGAGCTGCTGAAGACGCCGAATCTCGGCAAGAAGTCGCTCACCGAAATCAAGGAAGTGCTCGCTGCCCGCGGTCTTTCGCTCGGCATGAAGCTCGAAAACTGGCCCCCGGCCGGCGTGCAACACGGCATGCTCGGCTGAGGCACAAAGGAAATTATTTATGCGCCACCTCAAATCCGGTCGCAAGTTCAACCGCACCAGCTCGCACCGCGAAGCCATGTTCAAGAACATGGCCAGCTCGCTGTTCGTGCATGGCCTGATCAAGACCACCTTGCCGAAGGCCAAGGAACTCCGTCGCGTTGCCGAGCCGCTGATCACGCTCGCCAAGATCGATGGCGTCGCCAACCGCCGTCTCGCCTTTGACCGCCTGCGCGACAAGGCGGCCGTCGGCGTGCTCTTCACCGAGCTCGGCCCGCGTTACCGCGAGCGCAAGGGCGGCTATCTGCGTATCCTCAAGTGCGGTTTCCGCAATGGTGATGCTGCTCCGATGGCCTACGTCGAACTGGTCGATCGTCCGCAGACTGAAGCCGCTGCCGAAGCCTAAGCTTCGTTGGTGAACTTCTGCGCGAAGGCCTCGGTCGAAAGACCGGGGCCTTCCGTTTTTCCGGTATCCACACCCGAGGAGTCGACATGAGTCTGAACCCGCTTGCATGGAGCAATCGCGCCGCGTTCCTTGCCGCCTTTCTGATCAGCGGCGGACTGATGGCTTATGCGTTCTACGCACAATACGTGCAGCACTACGAGCCCTGCATGTTGTGCATGGTCCAGCGGGTCTTTGTATGTGCCGTCGGCCTGACCGCGCTGGTCGCGGCCATTCACGGCCCGAAGACCTGGGGCTGGAGAGTCTATGGCACCGTCACCGCGCTCTGGGCCGGCATCGGCGTCTACATCGCGGGTCGCCACGTCTATCTGCAGAGCCTGTCGCCGGAAGAACTCGATGGCTGCGCGCCTTCACTGCAATATGCGCTTGAATACTTCGATGCATTGAAGGTATTGAAGACGATCTTCATCCGCGACCAGGACTGCGGCGTGATCGACTGGACCTTCCTCGGGCTCTCGATGCCCAATTGGGTCCTGTTCTTCTTCATCGCGTTCTTCGTCGCGGCGATCTATTTCGGTTTCCGCCGCGTGCGTTGAGCGCGGCCTCTTCGACAGGCGACGAACGATGACCCCCTGGACGCCCGCGCAATGGCGCGAACGCCCCGCTGCCCAGCAGCCGACCTATCCCGATGCCGAACATCTGGAACGTAGTCTTGCGCAGTTGCGCCAGCTGCCGCCGCTGGTCACGTCGCTCGAGATCCTGACGCTCAAGCGCCACCTTGCCGAGGCCGCCGAGGGCAAGCGGTTCCTCCTTCAAGGGGGCGACTGTGCCGAGAGTTTTTCCGAATGCGACTCGACGACGATCACCAATCGTCTGAAGGTCCTGCTGCAGATGAGCGTCGTGCTCGTGCATGGACTCAAGCTGCCGGTGGTGCGCGTGGGGCGCTTTGCCGGCCAATATGCCAAGCCGCGTTCCACCGACACCGAGGAGCGCCATGGCGTGACCTTGCCGAGTTATCGCGGTGACATCGTCAATGCACCCGAGTTCACCGCGGCGGCGCGCAAGCCGGATCCGGAGCGTCTGCTGCACGCGCATGCGCATTCGGCGATGACGATGAATTTCGTGCGCGCCTTGATCGATGGCGGTTTTGCCGATTTGCATCATCCCGAATACTGGGACCTGGGTTGGGTCGAGCATTCTCCGCTGCAGCGCGAGTACCGGCGCATGGTCGAAGCGATTGGCGAGTCGGTCCGATTCATGGAGACGCTGGCCGGGGAAACCCTCGGCAGCTTCACCCGCGTCGACTTCTTCACGTCGCACGAAGCCCTGTTGCTGCATTACGAGGAGGCGGTCACGCGCCAGGTGCCGCGCAATCCAGGGTGGTTCAATCTGTCCACGCATTTTCCGTGGATCGGCATGCGCACGGCGGCGTTGGACGGCGCGCATGCGCAGTATTGCCGCGGCATCCAGAATCCGGTCGGGTTGAAGGTCGGGCCGACGGTGACGCCGGACCAGTTGTTGCCGGTCATCGACTTTCTGAATCCGCTCAACGAGCCGGGCAAGCTCACTTTGATCCATCGCATGGGCGCGGCCAAGATCGGGTCGACTCTGCCGCCACTGCTGGAGGCGGTGCGGCGCGAAGGCAAGCAGGTGCTGTGGTGCGCCGATCCGATGCACGGCAATACCGAGAGCACCGCCAACGGCTTCAAGACGCGGCGTTTCGACAACATCCGATCCGAGCTCGATCAGGCCTTCGACATCCACACTGCAGCCGGTACGCGCCTCGGCGGTGCGCATCTCGAACTCACCGGCGAGAACGTGACCGAATGCATGGGCGGCGCGCGTGACTTGACCGAAACCGATCTCGAACGCGCCTACAAGTCCACCGTCGACCCACGACTGAACTACGAGCAATCGCTGGAAATCGCGATGCTGATCGTGCGCAAGCGCGGCGGACACTCAAGCCAGGAAGGCTGACGCCGAACGCAGCAGGGGGACGATGTCGCCGTAGCGGTTGTAGAGCGGCGTCGGCGACACGCGGATCACGTCCGGTTCGCGCCAATCGCAAAGCACGCCGTGCTGCTCCAGATGTTCGAACAGGGCGCGGCCGTGTTCGCGTCCAGCCCGCACGCGCAAGGACAGCTGACAGCCACGACGCTCGGGATCGTTCGGCGTGACGATGGCGATGTGCGCGCCCAGCACGGCGTCGACCGATTCGGCGTAGAACGCGGTCATCCGCATCGACTTCGCGCGCAGACGCGCGATATCGGCACGCTGGAAAAGATCCAGCGACACCCGCAGTGGCGCCAGTGCCAGGATTGGCGGATTCGACAACTGCCAGCCCTCTGCGCCGGGCGTCGGCACGAAGTCCGGGCCCATCTTGAAGCGTGTCGATTGATCGTGGCCCCACCAGCCTGCAAAGCGGGGACGATCCGTCCTCGCGTGTCGTTCGTGCACGAAGCAGCCGGCGACTGCGCCCGGTCCCGAGTTCAAGTACTTGTAGCTGCACCACACCGCGAAGTCGGCCTGGCTGTCGTGCAGATTCACCGGGACATTGCCGATCGAATGCGCGAGGTCAAAGCCGACGATGGCGCCAGCCGCATGGGTCAGTCGCGCGATCTCGTCGAGCGGATAGACCTCGCCGCTTCGGTATTGCACGCCCGGCCACAGCACCAGCGCGAGGCGATCGCGATGCCGGTCGATGGCGTGCGCAATGGCCGCGATCGAAATCGTGCCGTTCGGCTCGTCCGGTGCGAGCTCGATCAGGTCGGTGGCCGGGTCGAAGCCGTGGAAGCGGATCTGCGATTCGACCGCATATCGATCAGACGGGAATGCACCCTGTTCGATCAGGATCGCCGGTCGCTCGCGGGTCGGGCGATAGAAACTCACCATCATCAGGTGCAGGTTCGCGGTCAGCGTGTTCATCGCGACCACTTCTGCCGGCATCGCGCCGGCGACATGCGCGAGGCCTGCGCGTACGAATTCGTGATACGGCATCCACGGGTGGCGACCACGGAAGTGGCCTTCGACGCCGAGCTGTGCCCAGTCGTCAAGCTCGTCGATCACGGCCTGGCGCGTCGCCTTCGGCTGCAGGCCGAGCGAGTTGCCGCAGAAATAAGCCTGATCGCGGCCATCGTGTTGCGGGACATGAAACTCGGCACGGAAGGCTGCAAGCTCGTCATTCGCGTCGAGCGCGGTGGCGCGCTGGGCAATCGGCTCGATCATCGCGTTCAGTCCTGTGCGAAGCGTGCGTGGGGCAGTCCCAGCCATTCCAGGGCCGCACCATGGAACAGGCGTGCGCGCGCGTCATCGCCCAGTCCGAGCGCATCGATGCCGCTGCCCGGCACCTGTTCGCCCAGCGGGAACGGGTAGTCGGTACCGAGCATCACGCGATCGTGGCCGACGACGTCGAGCAGGTAGCGCAAGGCTTGCGGATCATGCACGCAGGAGTCGAAGAACAGGCGCGGGAAATATTCGCGCGGGTTGCGGTGGTTGTCGGTGGCGACCAGGTCCGGACGCATCTTGTAACCGTGTTCGATGCGACCGATGGTGTACGGGAAGGAGCCACCGCCATGCGCGAAGCAGACGCGCAGCTTCGGCAGGCGCTCGAGCACGCCACCGAAAATCAGTGAACACGCGGCGCGGGTCTGTTCGGCGGGCATGCCGACCAGCCAAGGCAGCCAGTATCTCGGCATCGCATCCGTGCCCATCATGTCCCAGGGATGGATCAGGATGGCGGCACGCAGTTCCTGCGCCGCTTCGAAGAACTCGAACAGTTCCGGCGCATCGAGGTTCCAGTCGTTCACGTGCGAACCGATCTGGATGCCGGAAATGCCCAGTTGGTCGATGCAGCGTTCCATTTCCTGGATCGCGAGTTGTGGCGACTGCAGCGGCACCGTGCCGACGCCGGCGAAGTGCGCCGGGTGCGCGCGACAGAGTTCGGCCAGGTGGTCGTTCAATGCGCGATGCAGTTCCAGCGCCTGATGGCCCTTGGCCCAGTACGAGAACATCACCGGCACGGTCGAGGCGACCTGCACCGACACGCCGAACTTCGCGTACTCGGCGATGCGCAGTTCGGCATCCCAGGTATTCGGCCAGATCTCGCGGAAGAACTTGCCATCCTTGTAGATGCGATGCCGGCCCTCGGCGTGGTGGATCACCGGAAACCGCGTGTCGCCATATTTCTCTGCGAAGTTCGGCCAGTGCTTCGGCAACAGATGAGCGTGAGTGTCGATCTTCAGCATGGCGATTCGCCTGCACTATTCATGTAAATGATTCGCTCTCGATGAGTTTGACTTCGTCGTCGTTCAGTCCGAAAAGCTCGTAAACGAGTGCGTCGATCTGTCGATCCAATGCAGCGCACTTTCGTTCGACAAGCTCGGCGGCATAGCCGCTTGCTGCGGCGCTCTCTCGTTTCGCCTCGAGCAAAAGTTTGACCAGGGTCACGACTCGATCATGCAAAGATTTTTCCAACGGACTGGCGAGGTCAATCGACCTAAAAGGAAATTGCCCAAGGAATTGACGATTC